>Ga0136614_10001852_pt1 | contig 12795 bp, 16 predicted proteins | sample AntDrymUQ2792106_2_FD_106643 | JGI IMG/M metagenome (GOLD analysis project Ga0136614, IMG submission 106643) | Polar desert sand microbial communities from Dry Valleys, Antarctica - metaG UQ279 (21.06) | ecosystem: Environmental > Terrestrial > Soil > Desert | place: Antarctica: Dry Valley...
CCCCTCCTTATGCTTGTCGGAAGTGGGCGCGCGAACACTTGTCGTCGATTTCGACGGGACGATCACCGAGGACGATCTCCTCGACACGATCGCGATCGAGTTCGGCGACCCCGACGTCTATCGCGAGGTCGACGCCGAGCTCGACTCTGGCCGGCTAAACCTGCGCGAGGTGATCACCCGCGAGTTCGAGCCGGTCCGCCGGGCGCTCGAAGAGGTCGTCGCCTGGGAGCTCGAGCAAGTCCGGATCCGCCCGGGCTTCCGCGAGCTCGTCGAGCTCTCCAGCGAGCGTGGCTGGCGCTTCGTCGTCGTCTCGAGCGGCTTCCATGAGCTGATCGAGCCGATCCTCGAGCGCGAGGGCGTCGACGTCGAGATTCGTGCGAACCGGGTCGACCCGCGTCCGGACGGATGGCGCGTTCACTGGTCTTATGGCGACGACTGCGGCTCCTGTGGGGAGTCCTGCAAGCGCGCGGTCGCCGAAGAGCTGTCGGGCGAGGGCGAGCTCGTCTACGTGGGCGACGGGTACTCCGACCGCTGTGCGGCCGAGCGAGCCGATCGCGTCTTCGCGACCCGGGGCCTCGCCCTCTACCTGGAGGAGCGCGGGATTCCCTATGTCCCGTTCGAGGACTTCTTCGACGTCGCCCGCGGCCTGAACGGACACCCGTGACGATCTCGGAAGGTCGCCCGGGCGAGCAGCCCGGAGCTCCGCGTCTCGGCGACGACGCGCTCGAGCTCGACCCCGAGACGATGCGCGAGCTCGGTTACCGCGTCGTCGACCTCCTCGTCGAGCGGACCGCAGGGCTTCGGGAAGCGCGTGTCTGGCGGGGCGCGTCCCGGGCCGAGATGGAGTCCCGCCTCCGCGAGGCTCCCCCCTCAGGGCCAACGGGGTTCGACGAGCTCCTCCGCCGCCTCGAGGCCGACGTGCTGCCCTTCACCGGGCACCACGACCACCCGCGGTTCTTCGGCTACATCCCGAGCTGCCCGACCTGGCCCGGGATCCTCGGTGACTTCCTCGCCGCGGGCGTCAACATCTTCTCGGGGACATGGCTCCAGTCGGCCGGGGCGAGCACGGTCGAGCTCGTCGTCCTCGATTGGTTTCGCCAGTGGGTCGGGTACCCCGGCCAGGCATCGGGGATCCTCGTCAGCGGCGGCTCCCAGGCCAACCTCACGGCGATCGCCTGCGCCCAGGAGACGAAGGCGGGCGGGCGCTCCGGGAACGCGGTCGTCTACGTCTCGACGCAGGGCCATTCGTCGCTCGCGCGAGCGCTCCGGATCCTCGGGTTTCGCTCCGAGCAGGTTCGCGCGCTCCCGGTTGACGAGCGCCACCGCCTCCGGGCGGACGCGCTCACGGCCGCGATCGAGAAGGACGTCCGCGCCGGGCGAGAACCGTTCCTCGCCGTCGCCAACGCGGGGGCGACAAACACGGGAGCGGTCGACCCGCTCCGCGAGATCGCCGCAGTCTGCGCCGAGGCGGGGGTCTGGTTGCACGTCGACGCCGCCTACGGCGGCTTCGCCGTCCTGACCGAGCGCGGCCGTGGCTGGCTCGAGGGGATCGACCAGGCGGACTCGATCACGCTCGATCCGCACAAGTGGCTGTACCAGCCCTACGAAGCCGGCTGCCTGCTCGTGCGCGAAGGGACGCTTCTCTCCCGGGCCTTCCACATCATGCCCGAGTACCTGCAGGACACCGCCGTGGGCGGAGTCGAGGTGAACTTCGCGGATCGCGGCGTCCAGCTCACGCGCTCGGCCCGGGCGCTCAAGCTCTGGCTCTCGATCCAGTCCTTCGGTGTGGACGCCTTCCGCGATGCGATCGACCGCTCGCTCGACCTCGCGGTCGTGGCCCAGGAGCGGATCAGCGCGTCAGAAGGGCTCGAGCTCCTTTCGCCCGCCACGCTCGGGATCGTCTGCTTCCGGCGGCGGCCTCCGGGAATGACAGCGGAGGGGTCGCTCGAGCGCCTGAACGCGAGCCTCGCGCGGAAGCTGATGGAGAGCGGGGAGGGAATGGTCTCGTCGACGCGGGTGGACGGGCGCTACGCGCTGCGGCTCTGCGTTCTGAACCACCGAAGCGGCGCGGCGGACGTCGAACGCGTCCTCGGCTGGCTCGAGCGCGCGCCGCTCGACCCGTAGGATCTCCGGGTCAAGGAGGAGGACTAGATGCGAAAGACCATGGCTCTCGCGATAGCCCCCCTCGCGCTTCCCGTCGCTGCAAACGCTGCTCCAAGCGACCAGGCCGCCTGCCGTCAGGGCGGCCAACGACGCCTTTGTCGCAGCGAGCTCCGAGGGCACACGCGGTGACTTCATGTCCGATGTCATCTTCGGGAACGAGCCGAACATCGAAGGACCGTTTGCCCCCGGTGGCCCGAATGAGCAACCGCCCGGGTCGGCCGCCGGCCGCGTCGTTCCATCGCAGTCGCCCGGCCCGTTCGTGAACACGGGGCCAAACCCGCCGCCGCGCAACGACCGCTTGCGTGGATTCAGGGGGGGCGACCTGCAGGCTGCCGTCCGTGCAGCGTGTAACCCGTAAACGAGTTCCCAGGCCGCCCTTCGTCCCGACCGGGGCGAGACGCGGCCTGACTAGCCTGCCTGCGTGTTCGTAGAGTTCCCAGACCCCCATAGCTGGGAGCTCTCAACCGAACGTTTCCGCGCCTTCGGGCCCGACCCGGCGAACCTGTGGCTCGAGGGACGCATCTACCGGGTCTTCGACGGGCGGGAGGTGGAGATCGTCGCGGCGTCGCGCGGAGTCGAGATCGAGCCGGGCGACCCTGCGCTCGCGGAGCCTGTCCGCAGGTTCCTGGGCGGCTCGTTCGACCTCGACGGGTTCGCCAGCTTCGCGACGGCAGACCCGGTGCTCGCAGGCATGGTCGAGACCCTTCGCGGCCTGCGCCCGCCGCTCGCGCCTGACCCCTTCGAGGCGCTGGTCGGCTCGATCACCGCGCAACAGGTCTCCCTCCAGGCGGCCTTCGCCATCCGCGCGCGGCTCGTCCGGCGCTTCGGCGTGCCCCATGCGAACGCCTGGGCCTTTCCGACCCGTGAGCGCCTGGCCGAGGCCGCCCCGGAGGAGCTTCGCGAGCTCGGGTTCTCAGGCCGAAAGGCCGAGTACGTCGTCTCGCTCGCCCGGGGACCACTCGACCTCGAGTCACTCGGCGTTCTACCCGACGAAGAAGTCAAACTGGCGCTGACGGCGCTGCCCGGGCTGGGCGAATGGACGGCCGACTGGTTCCTGGCCCGCCACTTGGCGCGCCCCGATGCCTGGCCGGCCGGTGACCTCGCCGTTCGCAAGGCGGTGGGAGCCTTCTACTTCGACGGGTGCGATGTCTCGGCCGATCAGGTGCGGGCGTTCGGCGAGCGGTTCTCGCCGTTCCGGAACCTGACGGCCCACTACCTCCTGGTCGGACATAGGGTGCGCAGGTGAGCGAGCTGCGCGTGCGTCTGGAGGAGGCCCCGAGCGAGGATGCGTTGCGGGACCTGGTTTCCCGTGCGCGCGACGATGGAGCCGACGAGATCGTGGTCGAGACGACGCACGAGGCGGGCGACGCGTGGATCCGGGCGGGTTTCATGGAGGTGTCGCGCGTGCTCGTCGCGGAGGTCGGCTCGCTCGAGGGCCGGCTGGGGTCGGAGCACGAGCCCTCCTACGGGGCGATCCACGTTCAGAGCGACGACGTGGATGCGGTCACACGCGCCGTCGGCCAGTTCGTGCCGCGGCTTCCCGGCGGTTCGACCGGAAGCGTCGTCCTTCCGCCGCGCGACGGCTGGACGACGGTGCACGACGAGCTCTGCGACCGGGAGCCCGAGATGCTTCGTCGCCTCGCCCGGGAGCTCTCCGACCGGATGGGCGCGTTCGTGGTCGCGATCGGCGCGGAGGAGGGCAGCGTCGTCCGTTACGTCGCGCTCGAGCGGGGTCGTGTCGTCGACGAGTACCTGTCCGTCCCCGAGCACCACGGGCGCCTGCCGCCCGGGGAGGTGATCGCGCTGGGCGCGAACCCACGCCTGATGGCGCGACTCACCGGGGCGGACGCCGACACGATTCGCGCGGTGGCAAAGACCGCGCGGGCGCCGGCCGAGCTGCCGCCTGCGGACGAGCTCTTCGCCTCTCTCGTCGCCGCGCTGGCGCTTCCCGGTGAGGAGCGTGGCTACCAGGAAGCGCGAGGGCTCCCCGGCGCGGTCGACCTTCCGCGCTGAGCCTCGAGGATGGCCACCCGCCCGCGCGTCCTGCTCCTGCACGCCTTCCCGCTCGACTGCCGCATGTGGGCGGAGACGAAGGGCGCGCTCGAGGAGGCCGGCTACGCCGTCTCCGCGCCGGACCTCCCAGGTCCAGAGGCCGAGAGCTCGCTCGGGGCGTGGGCCGAGCGGGTCCTCCACGCAGGCGAGGAGCGGGTCGTGCCGGTTGGCGTCTCGATGGGCGGCTATCTGGCCTTCGAGCTCTGGCGTCGGGTGCCCGAGCGTGTCGCAGCGCTCGTGCTCGTGAACACGCGCGCGGGCGAGGAGACTCCGGAGTCACGCCGAGGACGTGACGAGACGATCCAGCTCCTGCACGACGAGGGCGTGCCGGCGCTCTGGGAGCGGCTCGAGAGCGTGCTCTTCGCCCCGGGCGCGCCGCCCGAGCTCGTCGGGCGGGCGCGAGAGATCGCGCTCGAGCAGGGCGCGGAGCGCCTGGCGGCGGCGGTGGCAGCCATCCGCGACCGACCGGACTCGACCGTGCTCCTGGCCGAGATCGACGCCCCTGCGCTCGTGGTCGTAGGCGACGAGGACTCGCTCATCCCGCCGGCCGAGAGCGAAGCACTCGCCGAGCGGCTCCCGAACGCGCGTCTTCGCCGCATCGCCGGGGCGGGCCACCTCTCACCCTTCGAGCAGCCGGCGGAGTTCAACCGGGAGCTCCTCGGCTTCCTCGCGGAGATTTCCTGAGGCAGAGGAGCAGTGGGTTCACCTCGGCAGGGCGGTGGACGCCAGGGTCAGCGCTGCTGAGCGTCCCGAATCGCGGTGCGGCCGCGAGGCGCTCGTTCAGACGGTCGCGGGCTGGGGCTCGACCCCGGCGCGCGTGCGCGCGACCTCGAGGAACCCCTCGACGAGCGTGCGCCCGATCTCGTTCCAGCGGCGGATGTTGGCTCGCAGGAGGGCGCGATGCGCGTCCGGGTCGAAGCCGATCTTGACCGCGTCCGGGTCGTGGCCGTAGTTCTTGATCCAGCCGCTGAAGATCTCCGCGGTCACCTCTCCGTGGAACTGGGTGCCCCAGGCCGCGTCGCTCACGCGATAAGCCTGGAGACACACCGGACTCCAGGCAAGTGCGGTTGCGCCGGGCGGGAGGTCGGACTGATAGCTGTGCCACTGCAGCGCTTCGAAGGTGTTTGGGAGTCCGCGGAAGAGTGCATCGTCGCCCGCTTCGTGGGTCGTCTCGATCTGATACCAGCCGATCTCGGGTACCGGCGCGCGGGAGACCCGGCCGCCGACCACCGAGGCGAGCAGCTGGCTTCCCAGGCAGACGCCGAAGACCGGGACGCCCGCGTCAAGCACGCGGGAGATCGTCCGCTGCTCCTCGGTGAGCCACGGGTGGCCGTCGATCTCGTGCACGTTCATCGAGCCGCCAAAGACCATGACGGCGTCGTAGCGCTCCGCCTCGGAGGGCGGCTCACCGAAGGCGAAGCTCAGCTCGTCGAGCTCATGACCTTGCTCGCGTACGACCTCGCCGAAGAGCGCCGAGCGGGCGTTCGGGCCGTGAATGATCGAGAGGACGCGCACCCGGTTCAGCTTAGAGGCTGGTCGCGCGGGCGCGGAGCGACAGCTGGAGCGACCCGGCGGTGCGCCCCGGCCGGCGGTCGCCGACCGGGGCTCCGTCGAGCTCGACAACGGGCATGACCTCCCGGACGGACGACGAGGTGAAGGCCTCGTCCGCGCCGGCCAGGTGCTCCAGCGGGAACGCGCCTTCGCGAACCTCGATCCCGAGTGCGGCCGCCTCCTCCATCAGGGTCGCGCGCGTGACGCCGGCGAGGATTCCCAACTCGAGCGCGGGGGTGTAGAGGACGTCGTCCAACCGCCACCAGACGTTCGTCACCGGGCCCTCCAGGACGATCCCGCCGCGCGCGAGGAAAACGGCGTCATCCGCACCCCGGCGGCGCGCCTCCGCTTCCGCCGCCATGTTCATGGCATAGCTCGTCGACTTGACGCCGCCGAGCAGCCACGGCGCGAGCGCGCGCAGGTCGGCGTCGAGCCCGAGCGGCAGCGAGATGAGACGAGCGCCGCGCGCGCGGCGCTCGTCGAGGTGCTCGGGCACCGCCGAGACGAGAGCGAGCGCGGTCGGCTCGCCGGAGCCCTCTCGTCCAGCCGTCCAGTAGATCCGCAGAACGGCGTCGCCGACCCCGGCCGCCTCGAGAGCCTCGGTCGCAAGGCGCTCGCACTCGGCGACGTCGACCTCGGGGAGCCCGATGCGACTCGCCGATCCGGCCAGGCGCGCGAGATGCTCGGCGAGCTTGAAGGGACGCCTCCCGTAGACCCGCGTCGTCTCGAAGGCCGCCCGGCCGCGGAGGAGAGCTTCGTCGTCGGCGTGGAGCACCGGATCATCCGGCGAGACGCGCCCGCGCCCACGCACGGCCACCGCCAGGAGTGTCATGCGCTCACCGCCGCGCGGATGCGGCTTCCGAGAGCGGCGAGGACGGGGCGCGCCTTCACCCACGACTCTTCGATCTCAGCCGCGGGATCCGAGTCCCAGACGATCCCGCCTCCGACCCAGAAATGGATGCGCCCTTCCGCGACGGCCAAGGTTCGGATGGTCAGGGCAAGCTCGAAGTCGCCGTTCGGATGGATCCGACCGAGGGCGCCCATCGAGGCGCCCCGTCCGACCGGCTCGAGCGCCGCGATGTGGTCGATGGCAGAGATCTTCGGCGCTCCCGTGATGGAGCCCCCGGGGAAGGTGGCCCAGAGGATGTCGGCAAACGCGACCCCGGCCCGCAGCGTCCCGGTGACGGTCGAGACGAGGTGGCGCACGCCCGCGAGGGGGCGCTCGGCCATGAGCTCGGGCCACCGGACGGTTCCCGGAACGCAGACGCGCGAGAGGTCGTTCCGCTCGAGGTCGACGATCATCACATGCTCGGCCGCGTCCTTCGCCGACGCGCGCAGCCCCTTCGCCCCGGCGGGTCGCGTGCCCTTGATCGGCATGGTCACCAGGCGGTCTCCGCGCCGTGAGAGAAAGAGCTCGGGCGATCCCGACACGATCCCCCACCCGTCCCCGGTGAACGGCCGCGCGTGGAGTGGACCGAGCGAGGCGAGGGCCTCGGCCAGCCGGCGCGGGTCGCCCTCGAAGGAGGCGGAGAGGTGCTGGACGAGATTCACCTGGTACACGTCGCCCCGGGCGATCGCGGCCTTCACCGCCTCCACGGCCGCCGCGTACTCGCCCGGCGTCCAGGTCGCCTCCCACTCGCCTAGAGCGAACGAGCCGCGCGCCTCTGCTTCCCGGGGGGGGCGGATCCGGCACGCGGCCAGGGGGAGGGGGCAAGGCTCCGGAGGAGGCGACCGATCCACGCGGCGGAAGCGCTCGGAGATCCGGTAGGAGAAGAAGACCTCTGCGACCGCATCCGCCCTCGCGCCCGCGAAGAAGCCCTCGCCATCGAGGTAGTCGGCGACTGCGGCGAACGGGTCCGCCTCGTCCCAGAGCTCGAGCACGGCCCTAACGCTACTCCCGGGTGCCGGGCGCGATCCCCCGCCGCTCGTAGAATCGGCGCATGGACGCGCGCCCGATCGGGATCTTCGACTCGGGGGCCGGTGGGCTTACGGTGCTGCACGACTGCCTCGTCACGCTGCCCCACGAGGACTTCGTCTATCTCGGGGACGGCGCACGCTGTCCCTACGGGCCCCGCTCCACCGAGGAGGTTAGGCGCTTCGCGCTCGAGGTGGCCTCGTACCTCGAGCGGGCTGGCGTGAAGCTGATCGTGAACGCTTGCAACACGGCGACGGCGGCGGCCCTCCCGCTGCTCCAGGAGCGCCTCGCCGTTCCGGTCGTCGGGGTGCTCGCGCCCGAGGCCCACGCGGCCGTGCAGGCAACGCGGAACCGGCGGATCGGCGTCCTCGCGACCGAGGGCACGGTGCGAAGCGGCCGGTACGCGCAGGTCATCCGCACGCTCGACGCAGGCGCTGCCGTTCTGTCAGTCGCCTGTCCGAAGCTGGTTCCGATGATCGAGTCGGGCGGCTCGAACGATGCCCTTGTGGCCGCGGTACGCGAGTATGCCGCCCCGCTGAAGGAGGCCGAGGTGGACACCGTCATCCTCGGCTGCACGCACTACCCGCTCGTTCGTCCCGTGTTCGAACGTGTCTTCGGTCGGGGCACCACGCTCGTCTTCTCGGCGGACGAGACTGCTCGGGAGGTGGCCGAGACGCTCGCGCGGAAGGGGATCGAGAACGACCCGCGCCGCGACGGCGAGTGCACCTTCCTGACGACCGGGCCGCCCGACGACTTTCGCTCGCTCGGCGAGCGGTTCCTCCAGCTGCCGATTCCCTCGGTCGACCGCGTCTCGCTCAGCGAGCTCGAGCTGGAAGCGGCGTGAGCCGAGAAGGGCGGGGGGCGGACGAGCTCCGCCCGCTCGAGATCGCTCCCGGTTACTTGGAGCAGGCCCACGGCTCGGCGCTCATCTCGCTCGGCAAGACTCGCGTCCTCTGCACCGCGACGGTTGAGGAGGGCGTCCCGCGCTGGCTCGCGGGCAAGGGCGTCGGCTGGCTGACGGCCGAGTACGGGATGCTCCCGGCTTCAAGCGGCCAGCGCATCCGGCGGGAGGCGAGCGAGGGCCGGCAGAAGGGTCGAACCGTCGAGATCCAGCGCCTGATCGGCCGGGCGATCCGCGGCGCCTACGACATGAAGCGCCTTGGGGAGCGAACGGTCTGGCTCGACTGCGACGTGATCCAGGCCGACGGGGGTACGCGAACCGCGGCCGTATCGGGCGCCTGGGTCGCGCTCGTCCTCGCCGCGGACTCGCTGGGGTTTTCGCCGCCCGAGGAGCAGGTCGCGGCGGTCTCGCTGGGGATCGTGGGCGGCGAGATGCTGCTCGACCTCGACTACGCGGAGGACTCGTCCGCCGAGGTCGATATGAACATCGTCATGACCGGAGGCGGCCGGCTGATCGAGATTCAGGCGACGGCGGAGCGCGAGCCGTTCGCGCAGGAGACGCTCGATGCTCTCGTCACGCTCGCCCGTCGCGGCGTCGAGCAGATCGCCGAGGCGCAGCGCCACGCGGTCGGCCGGGCCTGACCGGCTGGCGCCTCGCCGCCTGATCCTCGCCTCGGCGAACCCGCACAAGGCGCGAGAGCTCGCGGACATCCTGACGGGCTGGGTCGTGGACCTGCTCGGCGCATCGCATTTTCCCGAGGAGACCGGGGCCACGTTCGAGGAGAACGCACGCGCCAAGGTCGTCTTCGGCCGCGCCCGTGCGCCGGGCGAGGCCTGGGTGGCGGGGGAGGACTCGGGGCTCGAGGTCGACGCGCTCGGGGGTGCGCCCGGGATCCGCTCGGCCAGGTTCGCCGGCGCGGGAGCCTCGGACGACGAGAACGTCGCGCGGCTCCTGCACGAGCTCGCACGGGGCTCGGCCGAAGAGCGGACGGCACGCTACGTCTGCGAGCTCGTCTGCCTCGCCCCCGACGGAAGCGAGCTTCACGCCCGCGGGACGCTGGCCGGCGCGATCGCCGCCGCCCCGCGTGGGAGGGGCGGGTTCGGCTACGACCCGGTCTTCGTCCCTGAAGGGGAGACGCAGACCGTCGCGGAGCTCGGGGATGTCTGGAAGGCAGCCAACAGCCATCGCGCCCGCGCCGCGCGGGCGCTCTCCGAGCGCTTGGGAACGCCCGGGGAAGGGGTATAGGGTTTCGCCCGTGCTCTTCTCGCACGACACGAAGGTCGAGTCGCTCCGCCGCTCCCCGCTCTTCGAGACCCTCTCGAAGGACGAGCTCGTGCATCTGGCCAAGGTGACCGAAGATCTCGAGGTCGAGGAGGGCAAGGTGCTCTGCCGCGAGGGCGAGCCCGCCAAGGAGTTCTTCGTGATCATCGACGGCGAGGTCGAGGTCACCCGCAGCGGCCGGCACGTGCGGACGCTGAAGGACGGGGAGTTCTTCGGCGAGATCGCCCTCTTCGAGGAGATGCCGCGGTCGGCGACCGTGACGGCAACGAAGCCGCTTCGCTTCTTCGTCCTCACCCGGCAGTCGTTCTGGAGCATGCTCGACACGATGCCGCAGGTAGAGCGGAAGATCCTGCGAGCCCTCGCGAAGCGACTGATCGCCGACGACCCGACCGTCGGCTCCGCGGATTAGGCGAGCCCGGCCGGCCGCTCGTCGGGCCTCGCGCGGCCATGCGCGAGCCACCAGTTGATCTCGGCGCCGAACACCAGCACGTTCGCCATCAGGTAGATCCAGAAAAGAAGGAGCGCGAGGCCTCCGAAGGCCTGGAGGGCGGCGAAGCCGCTCGTCGCCAGCACGAACACGGGAAGGAGCTGGAAGCTCGCCTGCAGGACGAACGCGGCAAAGATGGCCCCGGGTAGCGTTTCCCGCCAGCGCAGCGGCTCGTTGGTGAGGAGCGTGTAGATGCTCCATGCGAAGCCGAGCACGAGCGCGGTCGAGACGAGGATTCCGTACACGTATGCGAGCGCGCCACCCACCACGGCGGCCTCGCGCGCGAGCCCGACCCCGACCGAGCCGAGGACGAGGGCGGCGAAAAGGACGACGAGGCCCGCGCCGGTGAGGAGGAGGACGTAGGCCTTCTGGTGGAAGAACGCACGGTTGGGCCGCCCATAGATGATGTTCAGGGCTGACTCGAGGACGCTCAGGAAGCCGAGCGAGGCCCAGATGAGCGCGATCCCACCGATGATGCCGAGCGTCCCGGAGCTCTTCTGCACCTCTCGCACGACCTCGAGGATCCGCTCGAGCGACACCTCCGGAAAGGCTCGCCGCAGCTGCTCGACCAGGTAGCTCGACTCGCTCGGCTCCCCCGCGAGGCCGATCAGCGAGAGCGCCAGGAAGAGCAGCGGCACGAACGCCAGAAGCGCGAAGTAGGCGATCATCGCGGCGAGGTGCGTCCCCCGGTCGGCGAGGAACTTCTCGACGACCGGAACGGGTCGCATGCCCCGAGTCTAGGTCTCGAAATAGGCAGGAGGTACGGGCGTGGTAGTTTCGCCGCCGTGGATGCGGCAGCTGCACTCAGTGATCTGACTCAGGTCTCGTCCCAGATCGAGGGCGCGGTGCTCGCCGGCTCGGACGGGACGGTGCTCGCGTCGAGCTTCGATGACGAGCGCGGACGGCGGATAGCTGAGTCTGCGCTCGAGCTCCTGCGCGCTGCCGACGCCTCGACGGCCTCGAGCGGGCGCGCCGCTCTCGGGGAGGTCGTAGCTCAGGTGGCCGCCGGAGCGGTCTTCGTCGTCCGCTCGGGGGAGCGGCTCGTCGCGGCCGTGACGGGCCCGGAGCCGACGGTCGGGCTCGTCCTCTACGACCTGAAGACGTGTCTGCGCCTTGCCGAGGAGGAAAAGCCAGCGCGTCCGGCCCGGAAGAGCTCCGCGAGGCGAAGCCCGGCCAAGCGCCCGCCCGCGACGTCCACCGGGCGGCGGAAGCCGAGGAAGGGCCCCGATGCGTAAGACGCTCGTCTTCACGCTTCTCGCCGGCGCCGCCGGCGCCGCAATCTGGCGTCGCGCGGCCGGTTCGCCCCGCGAGCAAGTCCAGCTCCTCTTCGACGATGGGTCGTCCATCGCGCTCGACGCAGGCCGCGAGGAGGCCGACCGCCTGCTTCCGCTCGCACGCGACGTTCTCAGCGCAGCTCGCAGCGGGACGTGACCGACGCCGAGCTCGCCCGGCGGATCCGGACGCGGGCTTACCTCGAGGGGGACTTCGTCCTGCGCTCGGGCCGCCGGTCGAGCTTCTACCTGGACAAGTACCGGCTGGAGACCGAGCCCGAGCTTCTTGGCGCGCTGGGGGAGCGGATCGCTTCGCGCGCCGCGAGCGCCGGGCCGGACGCGCCCGATCTGCTCGCGGGGCCCGAGCTCGGCGCGGTTGCCCTGGCCGCGGCGGCCTCCCTCGCCGGGGGACTGCCGTTCCTCATCGTCCGCAAGGAAGCGAAGGCCTACGGGACCGAGCGGCGGATCGAGGGTGTGCACGAAGCCGGCCAGCGCGTCTGCCTTGTCGAGGACGTCGTTACGACAGGAGGGGCGGCTGTCGCCGCCGTGAAGGCGCTTCGGGACGCCGGGCTCGAGTGCCGCACGGCCGTCTGCGTCGTCGATCGGGAGGAGGGCGGGGCGGACGCGCTCGCCCGTCACGCCGTCCGGTTGCACCCGCTTTTCCGTGTCTCCGAAATCGCTGCCGCCTGAAAGTCCCGGAAAACCGCTTGGTTGCGAGGTTTTCCAACCCCTGTTACGGTTCTCGACCAGTTCGGGACGCAAGCGAAGCTAGGAGGAGAGGGCAGTGGCAGTCACCAAGGCTCAGTTCGTGGATCTAGTCGCTTCGAAGAGCGGCCTCTCGAAGCGTGATGCTGGGAAGGCGGTGGACGCCTTCCTCGACTCGGTCCAGGAATCGCTGCAGCAAGGAGAAGCTGTCGCGTTCACCGGCTTCGGCAAGTTCTCCGCGCAGCAGCGCGGCGCTCGCCAGGGCGTGAATCCCCGCACGGGCGAGAAGGTGCAGATCGCAGCGGCGACCGTGCCCAAGTTCTCGGCGGGCAGCCAGTTGAAGGCCGCACTCAAGGGCAGCGGCTAGTCCGCTCCCGCCCCTCTCCACGAGCTCGGAAGGCCGCCCGCGGGCGGCCTTCCGAGCTCGTGGAGAGGGGCGGGAGCGGACTAGCCGCTGCCCTTGAGTGCG
>Ga0136614_10001856_pt1 | contig 12791 bp, 11 predicted proteins | sample AntDrymUQ2792106_2_FD_106643 | JGI IMG/M metagenome (GOLD analysis project Ga0136614, IMG submission 106643) | Polar desert sand microbial communities from Dry Valleys, Antarctica - metaG UQ279 (21.06) | ecosystem: Environmental > Terrestrial > Soil > Desert | place: Antarctica: Dry Valley...
AGTGCTAACGGGCGGGCGAGGCGAGAGGCGAGAGGCGAGTTGGCGCGTTAGGCCGCGTCTCGTGGATCGAACCTGACCTCGCCGGCCTCGGCGATCATGCGGTAGCCGATCCGGCGGTATACGGCGTTCGATGTCGGGTTGTCGAGGTCGGCGTACAGGAAGCAGAGCGAGCGACCGGTCCCGAGCAGCCAACGACTCTGCTCCGCGACGAGCGTCGTCGCGTAGCCCCGTCCTCGCAGCTCGGGTGGCGTATACACGGGGCCGATGCGCATCCCGTTCGGCGTTGCCCCGCCGTAGCCGGAGATCGACACCGGTTGGCCACCGTCCTCCCAGAACCACAGGCCCGCATCCTCGGTGGCCGCGAGTCGAGACTCCACGAAGCGGATCTGCCGTTCCGCCTCGTTGTCCTCGGGAAGCGCTTCCTCCGCGAAGGCGACGATCCATCGGATCACCTGATCCCGATCCCCGGGAGTCACCGGACGCGCGTTCCCGGGAGCCGCAGGGAGGGGCAGGATATCTCGCAGCTCGTAGACCCCATGGCGAAGCACCCTCGTGGCAACCAGATCGTTCTCCGATGTCCACGCGCCGACGAACGCCTCGAGCTCGGGGATCGCCGCGATCACGCCCGGGAGCGCCTGCCTCTCCTGAAGCAGGCGATCGACGAGCGCGTCGAGCGCCGCGTCGTCGGAGGGCTGCGCGAGCACCAGGTTGAACGGATGCGTCCGGAGCGCGACGCCGGCCACGTCGTTCCCCTCCGAGACCACCCACAGGTCGAACGCCTCGTAGAGATCCGGTCGCTGGATCAGCGTGGTGGAGATCCCGAGGAGCAGGTTGTGCCGGGCCTCGTCACGCACGAGATACGTGGTCGCCGCCTGTTGGAAGGCAACGGGGTCATCGAAGCGCCGGACGAGCATGCGCCGACGGTAGCGTAACGAGCCGCGGGCGGGAGTCACGGCGGGTGACCTGCGGGTTCTCTCACCGGGCCCATTGACGGCCCGCACGGCTTCGCGCACACTGGCGCCTGTCGCGCGGGTTGGCCGTGCCTGGATGAAGGGATAGCTCTCATCGCAGAGATCGAAGTCGGCGCGGTGATCGACGGCACCGTTGCCCGCATCACCCCGTACGGGGCGTTCCTCCAGCTCGAAGACGGACGCCTGGGGCTCGTCCACATCTCGGAGGTCGACCGCAACTACGTCAAGGATGTTCACGATCATCTCCGCGAAGGAGACGTCGTGCAGGCGAAGGTCGTCGCCATCAAGGAGGACGGCAAGATCGATCTCTCGATCAAGGCACTCCAGGACCCGGCGCCCCCGCGGGCACGGCGCGGGTCCGATCCAGAATTCGAGCAGATGCTGAAGAAGTTCATGCGTCAGTCCGAGGAGCGGTTGGTCGACTACAAGCGCGCGGTCGAGCACAAGCGCAAGTAGTCCGTGAGCAACGAGCTCCGGGCAGCAGATCTCGAGGCGGTCCGTCAGCAACTCGGGCGCGAGCCCACCACACCGTTCTCGGTTGTCGCTCGCTGCACGGGCGGCCATCCGCTCGTGATCCGGAACAGGCCACTGGACGCGGATGGCCGCCCGTTCCCTACTCTCTACTGGCTGACGTGTCCCGCCGCGGTGAAAGGCATCTCGCGACTCGAGTCCGAAGGATGGATCGCGCGTCTCGGCGACGACTCAGCGATCGGATCACGTCTGGAGGAGACACATCGCGCCTACGCGGCCGAGCGCGGGGAGATGGTGCCCGACGCGGAGGAGTGGGGCGGCGTCGGTGGCACGCGTCGAGGCATCAAGTGCCTGCACGCCCATTACGCCTATCACCTCGCGGGCGGAGACGATGCGGTGGGTCGGTGGACGGCCGAGCGTGCGGAGCCGATCCACGGGACCGGGCCGGCCGGCCGGGTGGCGGCGATCGATCAGGGGACGAACTCGACCCGGCTCCTGGTGCTCGAACCCCGAGGACCAGGCGAGGATCCGCTGGAGATCACGCGAGACATGCGCATCACGCGTCTCGGGAAAGATGTGGATCGCACCGGCAGGCTCGTTCCCGAGTCGATCGAACGGACCCTGGGCGTCATCGCCCGGTTCGTGCGCCGTGCCCGCGCGCTGCACGTGGAGCGCATCCGTCTCGGGGCCACCAGCGCCGTTCGCGACGCCTCCAACAAGCACGAGCTCTTCGAGCCACTCCGAACGCTGATCGGCGTCGATCCCGAGGTGATCGACGGGGATCGGGAAGCTGCACTCTCGTTCCTCGGAGGAACGCGAGGACTCGATCCCTCGGACGGACCGTTCCTCCTGGTCGACATCGGCGGCGGATCCACGGAGTTCGTGTTCGGACGAGCGCCGGCGATCGTGGACCACGCGGTCTCCACGCAGATGGGGAGCGTTCGGCTCACCGAGCGGGTCCGGCCCTCCGACCCACCGTCCGAAGAGGATCTCCGGGCGCTCGAAGCGCTCATCGAGCCGCACCTCGACGAGGTCGAGCGAACGGTGCCCTTTCGGGACGCCCGCATGCTCGTGGCTGTGGCGGGCACGGCGACCACCCTCCAGGCCTGTGCGCTGGGGCTCGGACGCTACGACCCGGACCTGATCCATCGGTCCACCCTCACGATCGCGGCCGCCGAGCGCACCCTGCGTGATCTGGCGGCGATGACGAACGCGGAACGAGCCGCGATCCCCGTGATGCCCACGGGCCGGGGCGACGTGATCGTGGCCGGCGCGATCATCCTGGTGAGCGCGATGCGGCGCTTCGGGGTCGAGCGGGCGGTCGTCAGCGAGACCGACATCCTGGATGGCTTGGCCCTGGAACTGCTGGACGTCCGGTAACCTCGACCGCCGATGTCCAAACGGAGCAGGGATCGCCAGCTCGCCAAGCTCGCCGCCCGACGGCAGGCGGAGCGAGATGCGGCTATGCGCAGGCGCAACCTCATCGTCGGCATCGTGGTGGGGCTGCTGGCGGTGGCCGTCGTCATCGTCGGCCTGGGTGTGCTGCTCGGCGATGACACCGACGCCGCGGCGCCATCATCGACCCCGTCGATCAGCCCTTCGCCGAGCGCGTCGCCCTCCGCAGCACCCGGCACGAAGACCGGGACGATCACACCCACCGTCGCCAGCGACTCCGGTGAGGTGGCGTGCGGCGCGGAGGTGCCCGCCAAGGCAGGGAAGCCGAAGCCGCAGTTCGCCGGCCCCCCGCCGATGACGATCGACGGGAAGGCGACCTACACGGCCACGATGGTGACGTCGTGCGGGACGATCGTGATCGAGCTCGATGCGAAGCGCACGCCGCAGACCGTGAACTCGTTCGTTTTCTTGGCGAACGAGGGCTACTTCGACGGCCAGTACTTCCATCGCCTGGACACGTCGATCGACGTGATCCAGGGCGGGGATCCTTCCGGGACCGGGCAGGACGGTCCCGGATACGCGATCCCCGACGAGCTCACGGGGGAGGAGTCCTACACGCCCGGCACGCTCGCGATGGCCAACGCGGGCGCCAACACCGGCGGGAGCCAGTTCTTCATCATCACGGGGCCCGACGGGGCCAATCTGGACGGGAACCCCAACTACACGATCTTCGGGAGGATCGTCGAAGGACTTCGCGTCGCCAAGGAGATCCAGGCTCTGCCGATCCTGGACCCGAAGGCGACGGATCTGTCCGGTCAGCGACCGACGCTCGCCGTCTACATCGAGAAGGTGACGATCGAGGAGACCGGCGGAGGCGCGTAACGGCGTCGCTCAGTTCCCACCGGGCTCGGCGAGCCAGGTATCGATGCCCTCGAGGATCTCCGACTTGAGATCGTCGTCGGCGAAGGAAGCTCGAACGCCGTGCGGGCGATCTCCGCCAGCGAATCGTCCTCGTAGTCCCAGGCATCCCCGGCCGATCGGTAGACGTCGGCGAGCCATGCTCCGAACATCGGCGGGTAGTCCGAGTTGAGGGTCACCGTGACGCCGGCGTCGCGGAGGACCCGGAACGGGTGTTCCGACAGCGACCGATACACGCCCGTGGCCACGTTGGACACAGGAGAGACCTCGAGCGGGATCTCCTTCTCCGCGAGATGTGCGACGAGGACGGGATCTTCGACCGATCGCACGCCGTGCCCGATGCGATCGGGCATGCAGTGCTCGAGCGTCTCCCAGACGTTGCGGGGGCCGGCCCACTCACCGCGTGCGGTACCGATCGGAGCCCCGCATCCTTCGCGCGACGGAAGAGTGGGGCGAAGGGGGCGACCGGAGATCGTTCGCTCCCCGCGGCGTTCAACGCCACTACGCCGCGTCCCGAGTACTTCAGAGCGACCTCCAGGGACCGTTCGGCCATCTCCAGGCCCGCGTCGCGCACGAGATCGGGCGCGACGCGGGCCGTCACCCCGAAGTCGCGCCGGCCGGCCTCGAGGCGGTCCAGCACGCCTTCGATGGGCCCGAACCAGTCGTCACCGAGGCGCGGGGCGTGGTTGCTGGGGGAGAACACGACCTCGGCGTACCGGACGCCGTTGCGCGCCTCGTCTTCGCAGAACTCGTAGGCGATCCGCCGGAATCCTCGGATTCGGCCAGGAGCGCACAGGTGGCGACGTACTGCGCGATGAAGTCGTCGAAGCCCGCGAATCGCCAACCCTCGCCGACGAGACCCGAAGGCGTCGGGGCTCCCGCGCGGTCCGCGAAGTCCCCGACGGTGGCGATCCGCATCGCCCCCTCGAGGTGCACATGCAGCTCGGCCTTGGGGAGGGTGGCGAGGTCTCGCATCCGCGGATGGTAGCGACCGCGGGTGGACCATAGAGGGGTGCGTCGGGGCTGTGGGCACCCGGGCTACCAGGAGCTCGCGTACAAGTGGATGTCGGCCACGCCGCACGCGGCGTCCGTCGCGAACCCGACGCCGCTCCCGTCGATCTCGCGGAGGTAGAAGCAGGTGCCGGACGCGCTCATCCCGGACACATAGATCTCGTTGGGGACCGGTCCTACGGAGCGCTAGCATCGAACCAGCCCGGGTGTCGGAACAGGCAGACGACGGCGCCTTAAAAGCGCTTGCCCCGGAAGGGGCGTGTGGGTTCGAATCCCACCCCGGGCACGTTCAGAGCCGGATCGAACGGTCCTGACGGCCCACGCCCTCGATCAGGTCGGCTGCTACGCGTGTGCCCTCCTGATCACGGATCCGATCGCCGAGCGCGTCCACGTTCGACCGCGTCGTCTCATCGGCGAGGAGACCGTCGACGGCGCCGGTGAGCTCGTCGTCGGAGAAGTCGTAGGTGGCGAGCCGAACGCCGTAGCCGAGCTCGTGCACCCGCTGCGCGTTGTCGTACTGGTCCCAGAACAACGGGAGCACCACCATCGGTTTCCCGAAGTGCAGCGCCTCGGTGACCGTGTTGTTCCCCCCATGGGTGATCACGAGATCGACCTCCGGGATGATGCTCGTCTGCGGCACGCGGGCCTCCCCCCACATGTTCTCGGGCAGATCGAGCTCGTCGGCGCGCGGGCCCTTCGACACGATGTAGCGGTGGCGCGTGCGCGAGAGAACGTCGACGAGCCGGCGCATGAGGTCGACGTCCGCCGAGCCGAGCGAGCCGAGGGACAGATAGACGAGCGATCCGTCGCCGTCGTCGGCGAGCGTGTCGGGCACCGACCACGGCTCCTCGGTGTCGCGCACGGACGACTCGAGTCGGTGCCACGTGGGCGCCAGCGAGTTCGAGCGCAGGTAGTCCGCGGCGTCCGGGTAGACGGAGAGGTTGAGGTGATCCGACTCGTGGATGAACTCGAGGTCGGGCAGAGGCGGCGCCCCCTGCTCGAGCATCCAGTCGTTGAAGCCCGACCAGAGCTCCCGATGCGTCCGGTCGTACTCGGCGCGGAACTCCTCCCAGCCGGATGGGTCGTCGACCGGATAGCCGCTGAAGGTCGGAGGCAGATCGGGCTCCTTCATCTCGAGCGGGTTGCAGCTCATGATCCGCACCCACGGCGCGCCGTGCGTGAGCAGGGCGGGGAAGCCGCTCACGTTGTCCTCGACGATCACGTCGGGCTGCGCGCGGGCCAAGATCTCTCGGAGCTGGGGCTCGCAGTACTTCGCGCCCTCGATCAACGACTTCCAGACCGGCCTGATGAACGTATCCAGCTGCTCGATCGTCGGCTTGCGGAACTCGGGCGCGGTCTCGGTGATGAAGTCGGTCCAGAACTGGCCGGCGTCCTGGTCACCTTCCGCCGGAGGCGCGAGGTCGACGAGGTCCTCCTCGAAGCCGAGCGGTTCGAGCCGGCCCCTCCACGAGGCTTCGGCGGCGAACACGACGCGGTGGCCCCGCTGCTCGAGGATCTTGCCGATCCCGATGCAGTTGTTCGTGGGCCCGTAGGCGCTTTCGGGCATGAAGACGATCGTGAGCGGGTCGGTCATGCGTTGTCCTCCGCGTCCGGGAGCGTATGCATACCACCCGGCGAGCGAGGAAGATCGGCCGCTATCTCACCAATCGGACCGGCACGAGGCCGAAGTTCTCCCCGCCTTGCGGGTCGAGTCCGTCGGGCGTGTACCCCTCCCAGCGTGCCACGAGGCACCGGGCGTTCGGGTCTTGCTCGATCCCGGAGACGTGCGAACAAGCCGCGACCGCTTCGTCCCGCTCGTTCCCTCCACCCCAGATCTCCTCGATGTAGAGGCGCGCGAAGCCCACGATGTCGTACTTGTCCACCGCACAGTTCGTCGCCGCGTAGTCGGCCGGGGCGCAGACGCTCCCGCTCGAGTCGATCTGGGTTGAAGGTCGGTTCACGGGGAAGTAGAGCGGCTCTCCCGCGTCCCTGGCGGCTTGGATGTCGGTGTCCAGGGCGTTGCCGAAGTGTCCCTGCCCTCGGCAGACGTAGGTGTGTGTGTCACCTTCGATAGCTCCGTAGAAGCTGGAGTCGATCGGGAGCGGAAGTTCGAACCCTTCCAGCATCCACTCCTCGAACTGCGGTGGCGTCGAGTTGTTGCAATTGACCGGAGGCATGATGTCCCAGTTCAGGAGGTCGAGCGTCCCCCATTCAGCATTGGCCAGGTCGGGATCGTCTCGACCGTTGCTCGAGTTGTTCCACCAGAACGCGCAGATCCGTCCCATCGCCGCCTCCGGATCGGCGGGTGGGATGTCGCAATCGGGCGAGTGAAGCCTGTCGGCCGAGAGCATCAACGGAGCGACTTTCTCTCCGACGCCTGCCCCGCCCCACGAGGCGGTTGCCTCGGTGACGACCACGGTATCGGAGTCGAAGCCAAGGACAGGTGCGAAGAACAGTGGTCTGTCCGACGACACGCGGACCGTCACGAGACCGGCGGGCGAGTCACAGCTCGGGAAATAGTGAGGGAAGCCGAAGACGACCGAGGCGCCGCTCTGGTTCGCCACTGTGTATTGGCTGGCCTGGGCATTGGCGGCCCCGATGCCCTCCTTCTGGCCGCATGACTGGGCCGCTGCCAGCGCGGCAGCATCCGCGGCGTTCACGAGGGCTCGGCGGGTGAAGAGCAGGGACCCAACGTCGACCACCAGCACCATCATGCCGAACAATGCGATCAGGCTCAGCGTGATGATGACGAGGACGGCGCCTTGCTCGTCTCCTGCGGCCCGTCTGAAGATCCTCTGACGCATCGTCGGTCGCGCCTTTCGAACTGCTCTATGGGGATGTCGATAGTCGTACAGCGGTATCCCCCGTGCACCCACCAAAAGAACTAGTTGCAGTAGGTAAATGGGGGTGAAGCGCGCTGGCGTGGGGGACCTACACTCGCGACGTGCCTGCGCAGCGACCCGCAACCGGCCTTGGTGGCAGGGTGGCATCGAGCGACCCGGGGGTGTTCCTGCCGGCTCGCCGGGAGGCCGGCCGGCAGGAACCGCTCGGATCCCTCACGGTGCTGGACGCACTCGACCTCGGTCGCGGTCGCTGGGTGCTCGTGCTCGAGGTCGGATCCGGCTTGCTGGCGTCGGCGGTTGTCGAGGAGGGGAGGAGCTTCCGCCGGGCGCGAGCGGGAGATGGCGTCGCCGAGGAGTTGCTCGCGCGCATCGCGAGGGAAGACCAGTCGGGGAGGTTCTCCTTCCGGCAACTCGGCCCGGTGGACCCTTGGATAGGAGAGCGACCGATCGAGGTGGATCAGTCGAACGAGTCGATCGTCGTTGGCGGAACGGCCGTCGTGAAGCGATCCGTGTGGATGACTCCCGGCAACGAGCGGCCCATGGTGCTCCCGGCTCATCTGCTGGCGGCCGGGTTCGACGAGATGCCGGCTCCGCTTGGGAACGCCTCGTGGGAGCACCTCGACGGCGCCGCGCCGCTTGCCTCGGTCGCCACGTACCTGCCCGACGCCCGAGACGGTTGGGACTGGTACGTCGAGCTCCTCGAGCGATCGCTCGAGGACCGCTCCACCGACGCGGTCGAGCCGGCCGCCACGCTCGGCGAGATCACGGCGCGGCTCCACATCGCGCTCGCGACTCCGACAGATGTGCTGCCGGCGCCGATCGTGGCGGCCGACGAGCATGCGAACGCCGAGGCGAGACGGAGCGCCGAAGCCGACCTCGAGGCCGCTCTCTCGTCGGTCGACGGCGACGAAGGCGCGTGGCTCCGAGAGAGCGCGGCGCAGATCCGCGAGGAGTTCCTCGCGCTCCGGAGCCGGGACACCGTCACGATCCCTATCCACGGCGATCTCCATGTCGGCCAGTTCCTCAGCTGGGAGGGTGGCCTCGCCGTCTCGGATCTGGATGGGGACCCGCTCGGTCCCGGCACCCTCGCCGGCCCTCCCGTCCGCGACGTCGCCTCCCTCGTGCAGTCTCTCGACCACGTGGGAAGGATCGTGGAACGACGACGAGGGGGATCCGTGGCGGGATGGATCGAGGACGCGTCCGACGCCTGCCTGCGGGCGTATCGGGCCGAGCTCGCCGATCAAGGAGCCTCCTCCTTGTTCGAGGAGCGATCGCTCCGCCCGCTCCGCGTCGCTCAGGAGCTCCACGAGCTCGTCTATGCCGCGACGTACCTGCCCGAGTGGCGCTACGTCCCCGAACGCGCGCTCCCCGCATTGCTCGCGGAGTCGAGGTGAGGCGGCTCCTACTCGCCGTTGGCCTGGCGGCCTGTGTGGTGCTGCCGTCCCTGCTGTTCCTCGGGCGTTACGTCGTGAACGGGACGGGGGTCGCGCCCGCAGGCAGCGACACGTCGCAGCACGTCTGGCGGTCCGAGGTAGTGGCGGGGCTCGGCCTCGAGGCCCTGCCACTCTTCCACGGACGATCGCAGGCGCTGAACACCAACGCGGATCGTCCGGGGTTGCCGCTCGTGCTCTCCGCCCTCTCGGCCGTCACCGGTGTCGACGCCCGCGATCTCGCGTACGTCCTCCCGGCCGTCGCCGCGGCCGCCATCGCGCTGGCCGCCGCGGCGCTCGCCGGCGCGATCCCGAGTGTGCCCGGATGGGGGATCGCCCTCGCGGGAGTGGCGACCGGGGCCTCCGTCCAGGTCGCGCTCGCCGCGAACGGCTACCTGGACCAGCTCCTGGTCGAGCCCCTGTTGCTGATGGCCGCCGCCTGCGCGCTCCGCGCCGCCGGCGGCGGCCCGGGGCGGGCGCTCGGGGCCGCGGCACTCCTGGCGTCGTGGCTCGTGCACTGGCAGTTCGCGCTCCTGTTCACTCTGCTCCTAGGGATCCTGGCGCTCGCGTGCCTGCCGGCGTCGCTCCGCGATCGTCGGCAGGGACGCTCGCTCGCCGAGACCGCGGCGGGACGCGTGGGGACGACCGTGGCCGGCGGCGCCGGCCTCGGGATCGCCGCGCTATTGCTCGGGACGTCCGGGATCCCGCGCGCACCGATCGGTCTCTCGCGCGGTTCGATGGACCGACACCTCTCGGCCCAGCTCCCTCACTACCGTCTGCCCTCGGTCGCGGCCGCCGCGGTGGTCGGCGGGGCGTGGCTGGCGGCCGACGTTAAGGACGAATCGCGCCGCCGCGCCGCATGGCTCCTCGTCCCCTGGGCTCTCGTCCCGGCGGTGGCGGCGCTCGTCTACCTCGCCGGTCGCACGGTGCCATTGCCTCGCGCCCTGTCCTTCGCGCTGGCGATCCCGTCGCTCGGTGCACTCGGCCTCGTGGCAACGATCGTCTGGGTGCGCGGGAGGTTCGGGCAAGTGGCCGCAGCGGCGGCTGCACTCGTAGCGGTCGTGGCGTTGATCTTCTCCGTGACGTTCGCCTGGGAGACCTGGCGGACGAGGAAGCCGGGGAGCGAGGACCGAGCCTTGGGGGAATTCCACGCGCTGGGCCGGTACCTGACCGACGCGGGCGGTCCCGCGATCGTCGTGGTCGACGAGCCTCGAGCGGAGGGCGACTTCGGGACCGTGCCCGTGATGCGGCGGATCCGAGCGGAGCTCCCGGCTCGACTCGCCCTTGCCACGACGATCTACCTCGGCGACCCGGAGCTGCTCGTCCGAGGGCGACCGACCCTCCGTCCGGAGGTGGTGGGCTTCGACGAGGTCTCCCGGGAGACTTGGCAGGCGGCCCGTTCCCTGCTGCCCGAGGATCCGACCATCGTGATCCTCCGATCTCATCTCACCGGCTTCGCACCGGCGGTCGATGCGCATCCCGAGTGGAGGACGAACGGCTGGATGTCCGTCATCTCGGGTCCACCGCCGCCACGCGCGCGTCCCGTCGCTCCGGAGCGACCATCGGCCGCGGGTCTCGCGGCGTGGTGGGCATCCTCGCTCGCACTGGTCGCGCTCGTGGGCGCCGGTTGGGCGGTTCGTTTCGGAGGTGGGTCCCTCGCCCTGCGACTCGCGCTGGCGCCAGCCGCCGGTCTCGTGGGGCTCGTCGTTGGGGGGCTCCTGGTGGAGCGATTCGGTGGGAGGACAGGCGGGGCGGGTGGCGTCGTGATGGTGATCGTCCTCTCCGCCGCGGGAGCGATCATCGCCGTCAGCCGTCGGTCGTCCTGGCCTTCGGCCTGATCGTCGATGCGCTACCGTCCGAGCACCCGAGCCCGCGGGACACACGCGAGACACCACCCGCGACTCCCGCGGGGCACGAAGGAGGCGGTCGGACCGTGGCCACACGCCAAGAGGCGATCGACATCCTCGAACGCGGTCACGCGACGATCCGGCGCCTGACCAAGCAGGTCCCACCCCACTGGATGGCCAGACCCGGCGTGGGCGGCGGGGAGTGGACGCCCAAGGACCTGCTCGGGCACCTCTGCTTCTGGGAAGAGAAGGCGCTGGAGGCGCTGGCCGCGTGGGATGCTGGCGAGCGAGTACCGATCGATCGTGAGATCTACGCCGGTTCGATCGGAGCGATCAACGCGACGGCAGTTCGCGCGCGATCCCGGCACACGCTCGCTCGGGTGCTCCGGGACTGGGACAACGTGCACGGGGAGCTGATCCGGGTTCTCAGAGCGATGCCGGACGCCCGCTGGGAGAACCCGGCGACGCCTCGTGGCCGGAAGTCGCTCGGGCATCGGATGGGACAGCTCCTCGTGGGGCGGGGTCCTTTCGAGCATGCCGGTGCGCACGTCAAGGATCTCAAGGAGTTCGTCGAGGCGATCCCGGATGCAGAACGGTCGGGGATCCAGTGATCGCTAGGCGTGCACGATGACCGGCGTGCCGTACCTCAGCAGAGGGATCAGCCGGTCGAGCGTCGCTTCGGACACGCGGACACAGCCGGCGCTCGCGCTTCGACCGATCGACGACGGGTTGTTGGTGCCGTGGATCGCGAGCTGGTTCCCGCCCGTCCAGCCGGCGGGAAGACGAGGCTGGATGCCGCTGATGCCGAACGCGAACGTCCCGTAGGAACCGCCCGAGAAGGGCACGCGATCGGTGACGAAATACTCGCCGATCGGCGTCGGGGTACTGGATGCGCCGGTCGCGCCGGAGGCTCGGAACAGGGCCTTGCCGAACTTACGAACGGTGACCATATGCTGCGAGAGGTCGACGTCCACCTGGACTCGGGTTTCGTCCCGTGTCAGGTCACGGAGTCGGATCCAGCCCTCGCGGCGCGGCCATGTGTACGGGAGCTCCACGAGCCCCCAGCGACCGTCGTCCGAGACGTTCTCGACCCACGCGACGATCGGAATCCCGTAGTACTTGGAGCCCGCGGGGACGACGCCGACCTGCGAAGCGCCCGCACGTGGGCGAGCGTAGGCGGGGAGCGTATGAGGCACGCGTACGAGGACGTTCGTCCAGCGGCCGACGCGCTCGGCGGTACGCACGATCTGGACCGGGTCGGGACGGATCCCGGTTGCCGGCAGCCCGAAGCCACGTGGCCGAGGGGTCGCCGCGACGATGACCGCGACTGCGGCGCGAACCGAAGCATGAGAGGCACCCGCCTGCGCGCCGACCATGTTGGCCGCCATCGGCGTGAGCAGTCCGACGGCGAGGGTGAGGATGATCGCGAGCTTGGAGGGGCGAGTGTGGCGTCGCATCCCCTCCTATCGGCGCCCACGCTTGGGTACCTAAGTCGAGGTAGTCGATTGCCCGCTTCGCTCGGCCAGCCGTAGGCTGGAAAAAGAGGTCAAGACGAGAACAGGAGCTGCCAGATGGATGCGAAGGATGCGATGCGCGGAACCGCCCGTGAGCTGGTCGCCAAGGGGAAGGGCATCCTGGCGGCGGATGAGTCGAGCGGGACGATCGAGAAACGGTTCGATCAGATCGGCGTCGATTCGACGGAACGGAACCGTCGTGACTATCGGCAGCTGCTGTTCACCACACCCGGGCTCGGCGAGCACATCTCGGGGGTGATCCTGTTCGACGAGACGATCCGCCAGTCCACCGACGACGGGACGTCGCTGACGGAGGTGCTGGAGAAGGCCGGCCTCATCCCCGGGATCAAGGTCGACACGGGAGCCAAGCCCCTCGCTCTCTTCGAAGGCG
>Ga0136614_10001857_pt1 | contig 12790 bp, 13 predicted proteins | sample AntDrymUQ2792106_2_FD_106643 | JGI IMG/M metagenome (GOLD analysis project Ga0136614, IMG submission 106643) | Polar desert sand microbial communities from Dry Valleys, Antarctica - metaG UQ279 (21.06) | ecosystem: Environmental > Terrestrial > Soil > Desert | place: Antarctica: Dry Valley...
AGCCTGCCTCTATGGCAATGAAAGCCATAGCGGTGGTACTGGCGATCGAGCCGGCTGTTGCAGCGCTGACCCGCACGGAGACACGCATGTCGTCCGCCGATGACAGCGTGCTTGAGGCCCGGTTTGCACCGGTTCGACGAGAGGGACGGGGATTCCAGGGGAGTCGCGGGCGCGTTTCGCGCCACGGCGAGCACGGCGAGTAGAGAGGTCGTGACCAGGAGCAGAACCGTCCCGAGGAACCTCGTTCTCCTCCGTTGCCTGGCGAGACGCACGAGAGGCCGATTCTAACGACTGTCGGCAGCGCACGGAAGAGGCGGTCACTGCGGTTTTCGAAGCGGACGATGGGATTCGAACCCACGACCCTCGGCTTGGGAAGCCGATGCTCTACCAACTGAGCTACGTCCGCGTCACAGGTAACGATACCGTCCTCTCCATGCGCACGGCCTTTGCCAGAGCCCTGGTCACCATCGCCCTCGTCGCACTCGCGACGGGCTGCGCGCTCAACGAGGATTCCGACGACCACGAGGCCGGCGCCGCGGTGAAGACGGTTCTCGAGAAGGAGTACTTCGGTGACTACGGCGGCGCCTGGGACAGCCTCCATCCGCGCCATCAGCGGCTCGTCACGCGCCAGAGCTACGAGGAGTGCCGTCGCGGAATCGACGTCCAGGGAACCCTCGACTCCGTCGTCGTCCTCGACGTCCGGACCGTGCCACTGACGGTCTTTGGACTGCGGCCGAGAACCCCTGCGAAGCGCGTGAAAGTGCGGGTGGTCACGGACGAAACGGACTTCATGTCGGACTACCACGTCGTCAAGGTGGAGAACGAGTGGCGGTGGGTACTCAGCAACCGCGCCGCCCGCGGCTTCAAGCGCAGCCCCTGTCCGCGATAATTGCGTCCGACAAGGAGGACTGGATGGCAGATCTGCACGAGACCGCCAAGGCTCTCGTCGGCGAGGGCAAGGGAATCCTCGCCGCGGACGAGAGCTCCGGAACGATCAAGAAGCGCTTCGACTCCATCGACGTGGAGTCCACGGAGGAGAGCCGGCGTGCCTACCGCGATCTTCTCTTCACGACGCCGGGCGCGGAAGAGTTCATCAGCGGCGTGATCCTCTACGACGAGACACTCCGCCAGTCCGCGGCTGACGGGACGCCGTTCCCGAAGCTCCTCGAGAGCAAGGGAATCATCCCGGGGATCAAGGTCGACATGGGCGCGAAGCCGCTTGCAGGCTCCCCGGACGAGACGATCACCGAGGGGCTCGATGGGCTGCGCGAGCGGCTCGAGGCGTATTACGCGCTGGGCGCGCGCTTCACGAAGTGGCGCGCCGTCATCTCGATTGGCGAGGGTCGCCCGAGCGACTATGCGATCTGGACGAACGCCCATGCCCTCGGCCGCTATGCAGGGCTGAGCCAGGAGACCGGTCTCGTCCCGATCGTCGAGCCGGAGATCCTCATGGACGGCTCGCACTCGCTCGAGGAGAGCTATCGCGTGACGGCGCGGGTGCTCCAGGCCGTCTACACCGAGCTCTTCGACCAGCGGGTCGAGCGCGAAGGAACGCTGCTGAAGCCGAACATGATCTTGTCCGGCTACGAGGCCACCGACCAGGCCGACACAAAGACGGTTGCGGAGATGACCGTCAGGGCTCTCCGGAACACCGTGCCGGCGTCGGTGCCGGGGATCGTCTTCCTGTCCGGCGGCCAGAGTGACGAGGACGCCACGGCCCGACTGAACGCGATGAACGCGATCGGGCCGCACCCGTGGCAGCTCTCGTTCTCGTACGGCCGCGCGCTGCAAGCGCCGGCGCTGAAGGCCTGGGTCGGCGAACAGGGCAACGTCGAGGCCGCGCAGAAGGCGTTCTATCGTCGAGCGAAGTTCAACGGTGCCGCTCGGTCGGGCTCGTATGCCCCCGAGTGGGAGACGGCTGATGCGGTCGCCTAGCGAAGAGCCAGGTTCGAGATCTCCTCGAGCTTCTGGAACGCGTGCGTCGCCTCGATGCGACGCACCGTTCCGCTGCGTGAGCGCATGACGATCGAGTCGGTTGTGGCTCCCTCGCGCGTGTAACGAACGCCGCGAAGGAGGGCGCCGGTCGTCACACCGGTCGCCGCGAAGAAGACGTTCTGGCTCCCGACGAGGTCGTCCGTCGTCAGCACGCGGTCGAGATCGAAGCCCTGATCGACGAGCTGCTGGCGCTCCTCATCGTTGCGGGGCCAGAGCTTCCCCTGGATCGAGCCCCCGACACACTTGAGCGCCGCTGCGGAGAGGACGCCTTCGGGCGTGCCGCCGATGCCCATCAGCAGGTCGACGCCGGTTCCCGCTTGCGATGCGGCGATCGCCGGTGCGACGTCGCCGTCGGTGATCAGCATCACCTTGGCCCCGACCTCCCGCAGCTCAGCGATCAGATCGGCGTGCCGTTCACGGTCGAGCACCACGACCGAGATCTCGCTCGACGAGACGCCTCGGGCCTTGGCCACCCTCCGGACGTTCTCCGCCGGAGGCGCGTCGATGTCGATCACGTCCGCCGACTCGGGCCCGCAGGAGATCTTCTCCATGTAGACGGCAGCTCCGGGAAAGAACATCGTCCCGCGCTCGGCGAGGGCGACCGTGGTGATTGCATTCGGCATGCCGAGGGCGGTGAGCCGCGTCCCTTCGAGTGGGTCGACGGCGACGTCAACCTCGGGGCCCTGCCCGTTGCCGATCTCCTCGCCGTTGAAGAGCATCGGCGCCTCGTCCTTCTCGCCTTCCCCGATGACGACGACGCCGGCCATCGCCACCGTGTCGAGCACGACTCGCATCGCGTCGACGGCCGCCTTGTCCGCGGCCTCCTTGTCGCCGCGGCCGATCCACCGGCCCGCCGCCATGGCGGCTGCCTCGGTCACACGCGCGAGCTCGAGCGCCAGATTGCGGTCCGGCGCCTTGGAAGAGGCGGCCACGGCCGGATCCTACTTCGCTACATCCGGTCCGGCGCCTCGACCCCGATCAGGTCGAGGGACCGCGCGAGCACCGCCTTCGTCGCCGTCACGAGAGCGAGCCGGAACGCCTGCTCCTCGCTTTCGAGCACGCGGTGATGATGGTAGAAGCGATGGAAGTCGTCCGCGAGGCGGATCGCGTAGTTCGGGACGGCGTGCGGCGCCCGGCGCTCGAGTGCCTCGGCTACGACACCGGGAAACTCGGCCAATCGTTTGACGAGCTCGCGCTCCTCGGGCGCCGGATCGGCTCCTTCCGTCGAGACCTGCGCGTCTCCGGCGTTGCGAAGGATCCCGGCGGTTCGGGCGTGCGCATACTGCACGTAGAAGACGGGGTTCTTCTCGCTCCGCTCCTTGGCGAGGTCGATGTCGACATCGATCGGCTGGTCGTGGCCCCGGGAGACCAGGTACCAGCGGGCCGCGTCGATCCCGACCTTCTCCACGAGCTCTGCGAGGAAGACGACGTCGCCGCGCCGCTTGGATGACTGCTTCGCCTGCCCGCCCTCGACGATGTGGACGAGCTGGTAGACCAAGACCTCCAGCCGCTCCGCGTCGTAGCCCAGCATGGCCGCGGCCGCTTTCAGGCGCGGCACGTAGCCATGGTGATCCGCGCCCAGCACGTAGATCAGCCGGTCGAACCCCCGCTCGAACTTGTTCCAGACGTAGGCGACGTCGCCCGCGTAGTAGAGGTAGCTCCCGTCGGACGAGCGGAGGAGCGGCCGATCCTTGTCGTCGCCGTGCTCGCTCGTGCGCGCCCAGAGAGTGCCCTCCGACTCGTACGTGTCGAGCTTGGACAGCACAGCAGGGATCTCCAGCTCGATCTCCCGCTGGAGCACCCAGGAGCCGATGCGGATTCGGAAGGCCTCGAGCTCCCGCTTGATCTCCGACAGCATGCGCTCGACCGGATCTCCGGGCTCGGCGGCGATCTCCGTGACGTACTCGCCCGTGTAGCCGTCTTCCTGCGGCTCCTCACCGCGGCGCCGGGCCTCGACCGACTCCCGGAAGAGCTCGATCTGGCGCCCGACGTCGTTGAAGTAGTACTCGCGCTCGACGTCGTGTCCCGCGAACTCGAGCAGGCGTGCTACGGCGTCCCCGTACGCGCCGTTCCGTGCGGAGCCCACCGTGAGGGGGCCTGTCGGGTTCGCAGAGACCATCTCCACCTGCGTCCGCTCCGTCGCCGGGGCGGAGCCGCCTCCGTAGCTCTCGCCGGCCTCCAGGATCTCCCGGAGCGCCTGTGCATACCAGGCGGGCGTCAGGAAGAGGTTCACGAACCCGGGACCGGCGACCTCTGCCCGCTCGACCTCCTCGAGGCCCGCGGCGTCCTGCGCGAGCTGCTCGGCAAGCGCGCGCGGGGGCCGCCCGTTCCGCGGCGCGACTCGCAGCGCGACGTTCGTCGCGTAGTCGCCGTGCTCCGACCGACCCGGCCGCTCGAGCGTCACCGGGGCGCCGGCGAGGCGTTCGAGCGCGGCTTCGAGGCTGAGAATCGCTCGCGCGGGCACGGCGGTAGTATCGCCACATGGAAGACGGCTCCCCCGGAAGGCAACTGAACATCCACCTCGACCCGGAGAACCTGGCCGGCGTCTACGCGAACTTCGCCAACATCAGCTTCTCGGACTACGAGTTCACGCTCACCTTTGCGCGGATCGACCACGAGGTCGAGGAGGGAGACATCCCCGGAGTCGTCGTCTCCCGTGTGAACGTCTCCGCCCGCTTCATGGAGGAGCTCCTCGACGCGATGCAGGACTCATGGTCGAAATGGTCGACCCGCGAGGGCATCAAGAACCTGCCCGAAGCCCCTCCGCGCGAAGAAGACTCCTAGCGAGCTCGACCCGCTCGAGCGGAGTCGGATGGGTCTCGAGCACGACCCTCGCCCAGCCGGGCGGGTCCGGATCGGCGAGCGAGGCCCGGGCCAGCTTCCGCGTCAGGCTCTCGAAGGCGGCCGGATCTTGCGTCGTGCGCAGCGACCGCCAGTCCGCCTCGCGCTCGTAGCGCCGGGAGACAGCGTTCGTCACGGGTAGAAGGGCTAGCTCGAGGACGATGAGCGTGAGCAGAGCGACCGGAACGGCTGCGGGCTTCGCGAGGCCCCCGCGACGCCGGGTGGTCAGCGCAACGACGTAGGCGCCGGGAATCGCGAGCAGGAAGAGCCAGCCGACGCTCTTCCAGACATGGTGCGCCTGCACGTGGCCCAGCTCGTGGGAGATCAGCACACGGAGCTCCGGCCGCGAGAGGCGCTCGAGCGCCGTGTCCCAGATCACGACCCGCCTCGTCGGGCCCACGCCGTAGAACTCGGCGTTGAGCGCGCGAGTGCGGCGGCTGGCGTCCTTCACCTCGACGTCGATCTCCCCCACACCCTGCTTCCGAGCCAGGTCTTGGATCTCGGAGACGAGCTCCCGGTCTCGGAGTGGCTCGAGCCTCGGTGTGAGCAGGAAGGGCTGCGCGAGGAGGAACGCCGACCCGACGAGCGCGAAGGCCGGCCCGCCGACGAGCCACCACCGGTCGCCCAGGCGGCGCGCAAGCACCATGAAGCCGGCGATCGCTGCGGCTACGGCTGCGAGACTTCCGATCCGCTCGAGCCAGGGGTCGACGAGGATCGTCGAGTAATCCGCGTCCGAGACGCCGTACCGGCGCCGCCACCGGTGCGCGATCAGGACGAACGGCACCCTCGCCGCCCAGACGGCGACGAGGGTCCCCGTGGCGAGCGCCACGCCTCCGGTGATCCCCCGCAGCCGAAATCGAGGTGCAAGCTTCACGGCAGCGAAGAGCACGGCCAGCTGGACGAGCGTCGCAACCGCCCAGTTCGCTCGCTGGAGGCGCTCGTACCGTTCGCTCCGCTCGAGAGCATCGGAAGTGAAGGCCGACGCGGCGTCGAGGCTCGGGACGTCGAGGTCGCCCGGTACCGCGGTTCTCCAGAGCAGGGTCGCTGCTAGAGGCCACCCCACGGAGGCCGCGCCGATCACCCAGAATCGCGCCGTGCGAATCGCAGTCATCTCGGACGTCCACGCGAACCTTTACGCGCTGGAGTCGGTCCTCGGGGAGATCGACCGCAATCCACCTGACGAGATCTGGTGCCTCGGCGACACGGTCGGCTACGGGCCGCGGCCGAATGACTGCTGCGCGCTCGTTCGCGAGCGGTGCTCGCTGGCGCTCGTCGGGAACCACGACCTCGTCGCACTCGGATCGTCCGCCGTCGGCCTCGAGGACTTCAACCCGGAGGCCGGCACCGCCTCGCTCTGGACGAGCAGGGAGTTGAGCCCGGAGGCGCGCGAATTCCTGTCGACCCTCGAGCCGAAGGCGGCGAGGAACGGCTTCGAGCTCTTCCACGGGAGCCCACGCGACCCCGTCTGGGAGTACGTCCTCGACGAGCGTGCCGCGGCAGATTCCTTCGAGCTCACCGAGGCGCCCGTCGTCCTCGTAGGACATAGTCACGTCGCCCTGGCAATCCTCTCCACGGACGGCGAGGTCGAAGGGCGCCCAGCCCCGGGCGGACACGAGGTCGACCTTGGTGGTGCGGGTCGCCGGCTGCTCAATCCGGGGTCCGTCGGCCAACCGCGGGACGGCGACCCGCGAGCGGCCTGGCTCGACCTGGATCTCGCCGCCGGCCGCGCCCGGTTCCACCGGATTGCCTACCCTGTGGCCCGAACGCAGGCCGAGATCCGGGAAAGGGGGTTGCCCGATTCACTCGCGGAGCGCCTGGCTCACGGTGTGTAGTGCAGTCCTGCTTGCGGGCTGCGGAGGCGGCGGAGCCACAACCGAGAACACTGCGCCAGGCCCGCGGATCGAACGAGCGGCCGCGGATCGGCTCGCCGAGCTGAGCGACGAAGTCGCCAGCCGGCTGGAGGGCGGCGATGCATGCGGCGCCGCGCAGAGCGCCGTCCGGCTTCGAGATGGCGTCACCGCCGCGATCAACGACGGACAGATTCCCGCCGTCTACCTCGAGGATCTCTCGGGCCTCGCCAACGAGCTCGAGGCGCAGATCCCGCCGTGCGCCGAGCCTCCGCCGCCCGAGGAGAAAGGAAAGAAGAAGAAGAAGGACAGAAAAGAGGAGGAGGGCGACGATTGACGCGCTACGTCTCTGAGCGGCCGCTTGGGCGGGGGGGCATGGCGACCGTCGAGCTCGCGCGGGACCAACAGCTCGGCCGGGAGGTTGCGATCAAGCGGCTATCTGACGCACTGACTGGAGACGAGGTCTTCCGCGAACGGTTCCTCAGGGAAGCGCAGATGGCCGCGCGCCTCTCCCACCCCAACATCGTCGGCGTCCACGACGTCGGCGAGGAGGACGGCGTCCCGTACATCGTCATGGAGTACGTCGAGGGTGAGACCCTCGCCGACCTGATCGCGCAGAAGAGCCCGCTCGACCCCGACCGTGCCGTCGATCTCGTCCTCCAGGTGTGCGCCGGCCTCGAGCACGCACACGCGGCGGGCCTCGTGCACCGTGACATCAAGCCCAAGAACCTCCTCGTCCGGGCCGACGACACGGTCAAGATCGCCGATTTCGGGATTGCCCGGCCGCTCGACGGCACACAGGTGACACAGGCCGGGACGGTGCTCGGAACTGCCGCCTACCTTGCCCCGGAGCAAGCACTGGGCGAGCGCGTGACCGGCGCGGCTGACATCTACTCTCTCGGCGCGGTCACCTACGAGCTCCTGTCCGGCCGTCCTCCGTACCAGTTCGAATCGCTCGTCGAGCTCACGCTCAAGCAGCGCGACGGGCCTCCCCCGCCGCTTCCGGGTGTGCCCGCGGAGCTCGACAGGGTCGTCCTGCGCTGCCTCGCGTTCGAGCCGGAGGCTCGGCCTCGGTCGGCTGCCGCCCTGGCCCACGAGCTCGCAGGCGCCTCACCCGAGCCGCCCACCGAGGTCCTTCCGAATCCTGGAGTCACGGCAGCCACCGAGGTGATTGCCTCGCCGAGCCGCGCCAGGCGCAGGTCACGGCGGTTGCAGCTCGCGATCACCGCCGCTCTCGCCGCTCTGGGGATCGCCGGCGGGCTCGCCCTCGGGCTCAGCAGGGGTGACGGCGACCCGGAGCCGCCACCCGCTCAGCCGGCGCGCGTGGACACCCTGCCCCGCGGCGAGACACCGGCGGAGTCGGCGCGTCTCCTCGCGGAGTGGCTGCGCGCGAGAGCCGGCTAGTTGAGCGCGGGAGCTTCGGCGGCCTTGACCGGCTCGGCACCGTTGCTCGTGGCGAAGGTGATGCCCTCACGGGCAAGTGCGAGCTGGACTTCCTCTCGCGCCTTGTAGATCCGCCACTTGACGGTGGCGAGCGTGATCTCGAGCGAGTCGGCGATCTCCGTGTACGAGAGGCCGACGACGTCGCGGAGGAGCAGTGCCATCTTCAGGTCGACGGTGAGGTCGTTGACGGCGCGCCAGACGGCGTCCATCGTCTCCACCCGCTCGACCGGCGCGTCGAGCACCTCGAGCGGCGCAATGTCCTCGAGGGCGACGACGGCTCGCGGACGGCGCTCGACGGCCCGGAGCTCGTCGAGGACGCGGTTCTTCGTCACCTGGAAGAGCCAGGTCGTGAACCGGCACCGCAGCGAGAACTTCGGCAACCCCTGGTAGACGCGGAGAAAGACCTCCTGCGTCAGGTCCTCGGCCATGGCCCGATCGCCGACGAGCCGGAGGACATAGTTGTAGACAGGCGTCTCGTAGGCCCTGACGATCAGGCTGAAAGCCCGCTCGTCACCACGCTGCGCTTTCTTGAGAACACCGAAATCTGGCTGGGGGAGCGCCAAGGGCGGTGAGTATAACCGGGGCTCCTCTAACCCAACATCAAGTTTTTGCCGGTCATCTGTAAAGGCTTATCGAGACCGAGCGCCGCAAGCACTGTAGGAGCCAGATCGGAGAGTTCTCCGTGGGAGAGCCTGGACTTTGTATCGGTGAGCACGAGCGGCACCGGATTCGTCGTATGCGCGGTGTATGGGCTTCCGTCGGGGGCGATCATGCGCTCCGCGTTTCCGTGATCGGCTGTGACCAGGCAAGCGCCGCCCGTGCGCGCGACCGCCTCGACGACTCGGCCGAGGCAGGCATCGACCGTCTCGACTGCCTTCACGGTGGCGGCAACCGATCCAGTGTGTCCCACCATGTCGGGGTTCGCGAAGTTGAGTACGGCAAAGGAGAAGTCCCCGGTTTCGACCGACTCGACGAATCGGTCGGTGACCTCGGGCGCCGACATCTCAGGTTTGCGATCGTAGGTCGGGACGTCGCGCGGCGAGGGCACGAGGAGACGAACTTCGCCCGGCCATTCAGCCTCTCTGCCGCCGTTGAAGAAGTAGGTCACATGGGCGTACTTCTCCGTTTCTGCGACGTGGAGCTGACGAAGCCCGTGCTCGGCGAGCACCTCGGCCAGGGTCTCGGTCACCTCCTGGCCCGGGAAAGCCGAGGGGCAGTCGAAGTCGTCTCGGTACGGCGTCATCGTCACTACATCGACTCCTGAGGCCAGGAGCTTCTGCGTCAACTGCCTCGCCCGGTCCGGGCGAAAGTTGAACACGATCGCAACATCTTCTGACCCGATCCGGGGACGCCCCTGGAGGACGATCGGCTCGATGAACTCGTCCGTCACACCTCCGTCGTAGCTGCGATGCACTTCAGCTACGGGGTCCGACCCCACAGCGCCGTCGTTATGGGTCATTGCCGCGAGTGCGCGCTCGGTTCGCTCCCACCGCCCGTCTCGGTCCATCGCGTAGTAGCGGCCGACGACGGTGGCGATCTTTTCCGCCGGGAGTCCCTTGAGATCGGTCATCGCCGAGCGCGGGGAGGCGTCACGCCCGTCCGTGAATGCGTGGATCCACGTCCTGTCGTCCATCCCCTCCCGCCGGGCAAGCTCGAGCAGAGCACGCAGGTGCTCGATGTGCGAATGCACGCCGCCGTAGGAGACGAGACCGAGGAGGTGGACGTTCGCGCCGCGCGATCTCGCCCGTCCGAAGGCCTCGAGGAGTGCGCTGTTGGAAAAAAGCTCGCCGGTCTCGATCGCGAGGTTGACCCGCATCAAGTCCTGGAAGAGCACCCTCCCGGAACCGATCGTGAGATGGCCGACCTCGGAATTGCCCATCTGTCCCGGCGGGAGCCCCACTGCTTCCCCCGAAGCCGTGAGCCGTGAATGCGGGTACGTGGCCCAGAGACGGTCGAAGACAGGGGTGTCTGCGAGCTCGACCGCATTGCCCGGGCCGGCCGGAGCGCAGCCCCAGCCGTCCAGAATGACGAGGGCTACGAGCGGGAGCCGGCTCGACAAATCCCGATGAACGAGTCGAGCTCGAGCGACGCGCCGCCGACGAGCGCGCCGTCGACGTTCGGCTGCCCCAGGAGAACGTCGGCGTTATCGGGCTTGACCGAGCCGCCGTACAGCACCGGCACTTCCAGGATGCCTTTGACGAGTGCGTGAGCCTCTTCCGCCTGTTCGGGAGTCGCCGAGCGCCCGGTGCCGATCGCCCAGACCGGCTCGTAGGCGATCGCCAGGCGGTCCAGATGATCGTCGTCCACTACGACCTTGAGCGCCTCGACCTGTCGGCCAAGGACGGTCTCTGTCTCCCCCGCTTCCCGTTCTTCCTCCGTTTCGCCGACGCAGGCGATGATGCTGAGGCCGCCGTCCAGCGCGCCTTCGACGCGCAGAGCAGCCGTCTCGTCCGTCTCAGCGAAAAGCTGCCGCCTCTCCGAATGGGCGACGATCGCTCCCGTCACGCCGAGCTCGCGCAGCATCGCGGGCGAGACCTCTCCGGTGTACGGGCCCTCGCCCGCCCAGTGCACGCTCTGCGCAAAGACCGCGATGGATGTCCCCGCGAGCACGGAGATCGCGTGGTGGAGCGAGGTGTACGGTGGGCAGACGACGACGTCGGTGCCTTCCAGCTCCGACTCTCTGTCGCGCAGGGCGGCGCAGAACTCAGCCGCCTCCGAGGCGCCCTTGAACATCTTCCAGTTGCCGGCGATCAGCACCGGCGGGATCCTACGGTGCGCGCCTCAGCTGTGGTCATCCCTGCGACCGCGGTCCAGAGCGACGGACCGGCTGCGGTCGTCCCGTCGAGACAGCCTCCGCCGGCACGTGTGCCACATTCGTGCCTGTAAGCGGCAAGAGGCGAGCGTGCCTGATCCGAATCGGCACGCTTTCGGCACGGACGGCATGTCCCCTCAAGCTAGGCCCGAGGGACAGTCCCTGTTCGAGCCCGACGCGCGCGGCCCGCGGTGGCGGTCACGCCTCCGGAATCGCGGCCACGCCGGGCAGCTCCTTGCCTTCGAGGAGCTCGAGCGACGCGCCGCCGCCTGTCGAGACCCAGGAAACCTCCTCGGTCAAGCCGAGCTCGTTCAGAGCCCGCCCCGAGTCGGCGCCGCCGACGACCGTGAAGCCGTCGACCGAGGCGACGGCTTCGGCGACCGCCTTCGTCCCCTCCGCGAAGGGCGCCCACTCAAACACTCCCATCGGCCCGTTCCAGAAGACGGTCTGCGCCTGTTGGATGCGCTCGCCGAAGAGTCGGCGGGTCTCCGGACCGATGTCGAGCCCGAGCCAGCCTTCGGGCACTTTCCCGTACGAGGCCACCCGGGTCTCCGCATCCTCCGCGAAGGCCGCCGCGGCCACGACGTCCACCGGCAGGATGACCTCGAAGTCCAGCGGGTTCTCGTCGCGGACCTGCTCGGCCATCTTCCCGCCGATCAGCACCTCATCAGCCTTCCCGCCGAGGTTCTGGAGAACGCCGAGCTTGTCGTCGACCTTCGCCCCGCCGGAGATGAGGACGAATGGGCGCTCGACCTCACTCAGGAGCTTCCCCAGCTCCTCGAGCTCCCGCTCCAGCAGCAGTCCGGCATAGGCGGGCAAGAGCGTCGCGACGCCCACGGTCGACGAGTGCGCGCGATGCGCCGACCCGAATGCGTCGTCCACGTAGACGTCACGGCCGCTGGCCAGCTCCTGTGCAAACCCGGCGTCGTTCTTCGTCTCGCCGGGGTTGAACCGCGTGTTCTCGAGCACCTCGAGGCGCTCGTCCGAGACGAGCTCGCGCAACCGCTCCTCGACCGGACGCATCGAGAACGCCGGGTCCGGCCCACTCGGGCGCCCGAGGTGCGAGCACACCGTGATCTCCGCGGCGTCCCGCTCGAGGAGGAGCTCGAGCGTCGGCAGCGCCGCGCGGATGCGCATCTCGTCGGCGACCCGCCCGTCCTCGAGCGGGACGTTCAGGTCGGCGCGAACGAGCACGCGCTTTCCCGCGACGTCCGCGTCCCGCACCGACCGAGGCTTGCGCAACTACGCCCGCGCGCCGACGGCGTCACCGACGGAGGCCGCGATCTTGGCCGTGACGTCGGCGAGGCGGCAGCTGTAGCCCCACTCGTTGTCGTACCAGCCGATCACCTTCGCCATCCGGCCGCTCGCCATCGTCGAGAGCCCGTCGATGATGCAGGATGCCGGGTTGCCGACGATGTCGGACGAGACGATCGCGTCCTCGGTGTAGACCATGATCGGGCTGAGCGCGCCGCCTGCCGCCTTCCGGTAGGCGTCGTTGATCTCGTCCGAGCTCGCCTCTCGCTCGAGGATGCAGACCAAGTCGGTGACGCTGCCGTCCGGCACCGGCACCCGCATGGCCATCCCGTCCAACTTCCCCTTCAGCTCGGGGATGACGAGCGAGGTCGCCTTCGCCGCGCCCGTCGTCGACGGGATGATGTTCTGCGGTGCGGCTCTCATTCGCCGGAGATCCGGCTTGCCGCTACGCGTCATCGCGATCTGATCCTGGAGCTGCTGCTCGGTCGTGTACGCGTGGATTGTCGTCATGAAGCCCTGCTCGATGCCGAACTCGTCCAGCAGCACCTTTGCCATCGGCGCGACGGAGTTCGTCGTACAGGAAGCGTTCGAGATGATG
>Ga0136614_10001858_pt1 | contig 12787 bp, 14 predicted proteins | sample AntDrymUQ2792106_2_FD_106643 | JGI IMG/M metagenome (GOLD analysis project Ga0136614, IMG submission 106643) | Polar desert sand microbial communities from Dry Valleys, Antarctica - metaG UQ279 (21.06) | ecosystem: Environmental > Terrestrial > Soil > Desert | place: Antarctica: Dry Valley...
GAGAGCGGCCAGGCCGGCGAGATGCCGCCGTAGTGCTTGACCTCGCCGAAGTCGCGTTCGCGGAGGCGGAAGAGGATCGCCCCGTAGACCTTGGTGTTGCCCCCGACGAAGTACTGCGCGTGGGGTCTGAAGGGCACGCCGTACTTGTCGTACCAGAGTTCCTCGGTCACGTAACGGTTCTTGCCGAACACTTCTCGGCTATCCCAGTTCTCGGGCTCTCGTGGCAGGTAGCCGCCGCGCTCGAGCAGGAGGATGCGTTTGCCGGAGGGGGCCAGTCTGTGCGCGAGCGTGCCGCCTCCGGCGCCGGTGCCGATGATGATGACGTCGTAGTGCTCGGTGCTCATCGCGGTTCCTCCAGTCAGACGAAGGCGATCGGTGTCGTCCAGGCGCCGGTGGCGCCGCGAAGCTTCGGGAAGGTGAGGACGAGGGCGAACTCGCGGACGCCGTCGGCGGCAAGCGCCGAGGTATCGAGGTTCTCGACCACGAAGACGCCGTGGTGGACGTCAGCCGTGGCGGTCATTCGGACGACCAGGGCTCGCGAAAGTCCGCGAACAGCGTCAGGCCGCCGTCGACGAAGATGGTCTGGCCGGTGATGTAGGCCGCGTCGTCGCTGGCCAGGAAGCAAGCGACGCCGCCCATCTCGTCGGCCGTCCCCGGTCGCGGCATCGGGATGTGGCTCGTGACCTGCTTGCTCTTGACCGGGTCGTCGGCCCAGGCGCGGTTGATCGGCGTGACCGTCGCACCGGGCCCGATCGCGTTGACGCGAATGCCCTGGCCCGCGTACTCGAGCGCGAGCGTCCTGGTCAGGTTCATCATCCCGCCCTTGCTCACCGAATAGCCGAGGTAGCTCGGCTTCGGGATCAGCTGATGGACGCTCGAGATGTTGATGATCACACGGGGCGTACCTGCTGCGAGGAAGCTGCGGATCGCCTCACGCGCGCACAGGAACGCACCACGGAGGTTGACCGCCAGCACCTTCTCGAAATCCTCGGACGAAAGCTCGTGGGACGGGCAAGAGATCTGGATGCCGGCGTTGTTGATCAGCACGTCGATTCCGCCCAGTTGCTCGACGGTGTCAGCGACCATGCGTACGACCTCCTCCTCCTTGGAGACGTCGCCCCGAACGAGGACGTCGCGGACGCCCTCTTGCCGGACCTTCTTCACGCAGGCCTGAACCTGCTCCTCTGTCTCGGCGGCTTCATCGGCCATGCCCCGGTAGTTGATGGCGACGTTGGCGCCGTACTCGGCGAACCGAACCGCGATCGCCTGGCCGATCCCTGACGTACCGCCGGTGACGAGCACGTTCTTTCCCTTCAGTCCTCGCATGCTCTCTCTCGCCGGTGCCGGGGCGGGCGCGGTCATGCCTTCTTACCTCCTCGTTGCTGTCGGTTGCTCTGTCTCATCGGGCGGGCACGCGTTACAACACGCCGATGAGCAACCTGGGAGCATCGATTGGCTGGGGACTCGTGATCGGCGCGAGCCTTCTCGTGGGCGCGATCGCGGCGGCGGCCTTCCGACTGCCCGAGCGCGTCACCGCCACGATCACGTCGTTCGGTGGCGGGGTGATGCTCGCCGCGATCGCACTCGAGCTCGTCCCCGAGGCAGACGCGCAGGCGGGCGTGTGGGTGACCGCCGCCGGCTTGATCGCCGGCACTCTCGTCTATGTCGGCGCCGATGCCTGGCTCTCGCGCGACGAGGGCATGAAGACGACGCGGCGCTCGCGCCACGCCGCGGCGGCAGGTGGATCGATGACCGGGGCCGACCGCGGCGAGGCAGCGCGCGGCGAGTCGATCGCTGCGGGGCTCGTCGTCGACGGGGTGCCCGAGTCGATCGCGCTCGGGCTCACGATCGCCGAAGGCAAGATCGGGCTCGCGCTCCTGATCGGGATTCTGATCGGGAATCTGGTCGAGGCCTACGGAGCCGCTCAGCCGATCGTCACGGGCGGGCACTCGCGCTGGTTCGCGATCGGGCTCCTCGGCGGGATCGGCCTCGCCCTTGCCACCGCGACCGTGCTCGGCAGCACCGTGCTGGCCGACGCGCCCGCTGGGCTGATCGGCGGGGCGCAGGCGGTGGCGGCAGGTGCTGTACTCGCGGTCGTCTCGATCTCGATCATCCCGCATGCCTTCTCGGAGGTGAGCAGCCTGGTCGCGACCGCGACCGTGTTCGGCTTCGTCGCCGGCTACCTGCTCTCGTGACTCTCTTGTCGTTCAGAGCACGCGGGCCTACGATCGAAAGGAGGTACGCGGCCGAGAGGAGAAGGTCTAGATGGGGCGGAGGCTCGCACCAACATTGCGGCCGGGAGGGACGGCTCAGCGGAGCTGAAGGTGAAGTTCGAATCCGCCACGGACGAGATGGAGCGCTTCGTTCCGAAGAGCCGCAAGAAGATGCAAGCGAAGCCCATGCCTCCTGCATGTCGGCACCGCAAGCGGCGCCTCCGCGCGGCCTGACGGCGACACCGCAAAGCGGTGATCGCTCTCGGACAGTTATTTCGCCGAGGCCCGCTCGCGTGCCTGGTCGATCTCCCATGCGGCCGTGATCAGACCGACGTGACTGAACGCCTGCGGGAAGTTCCCGAGCAGCTCGTCGTTTCGCACGTCGATCTCCTCCGCGAGCAGGCCGAGGTCGTTCGCGTAGCCCGCAAGGCGGTCGAACAGGGCCTCGGCGCGCTCGAGCTCACCGGCCTTGGCGAGGCACGAAACGAGCCAGAAGGAGCAGATCACGAATGTGCCCTCCTCGCCGGTGAGGCCGTCCGCGTTCAGGCCCTCTTCGTTCAGGTAGCGGAGTACGAGTCCGTCCTGCGCCAGCTCGCTCGCGATCGCGTCGATTGTTGAGCGCATCCGCTCGTCTGTCGCCGGGAGGAAGCCCACGATCGGCATCATCAGCTGGGCCGCGTCGAGCTCGTCGGCGTCGAACGACTGGGCGTATGCCCCTTTCGCCTCGCTCCAACCACGCTCGAGCACGGCGTCGCGAATCCGGTCACGCTCGGCGGCCCACTCCTCCTCCTTGGCAAAGTCCCCGAGCAGCGGCGCGAGTGAGACGGCGCGATCGAGCGCCGTCCAGCAGAGCACTTTCGAAGACAGGTGGTGGCGCGGCTCGCCGCGCATCTCCCACATGCCGGCGTCCTTTTCCTGCCACTTGCCCGCGGCCGCGTCGGCGAGCTCGGCGACGAACTGCTGGATCTCGGGATGAAGCTCGCCCAGCTTCTCGTGATACAGGTGGAGCGCGTCGAGCAGCTCCCCGTAGACGTCGAGCTGCGTCTGGCCCCAGGCGCCGTTGCCGACGCGCACGGGTGCTGAATCGCGCCAGCCGCGCAGGTGGCTGAGCTCGCGCTCGGTGAGGTCATGCTCACCGCCGATGCCGTACATGATCTGCAGGGAGTGCTCGCCGCCGCCGGCCGAGCTCGTCATGAACGAGACGAAGTTCTCGGCCTCGTCGGAGCAGGTGCCGATGTAGAGCGCCTGCAGCGTCAGACTCGCATCGCGGATCCACGCGTACCGGTAGTCCCAGTTGCGCTCGCCGCCCACCGTCTCGGGCAAGGAGCTCGTCGGCGCGGCCACGATCGCCCCGGTCGGGCGATACGTGAGTCCCTTGAGGACGCGCGAGCTCAGGCGCACGAGCTCGCGGTGCGGGCCCTCGTAGATGTCGTGCTCCACCTCCCAGGAGCGCCAGCCCTCGGCCGTGTCCTCGATCCGGGCGGCGACCCGGTCTGGAGCGGTCGGCTCGGGCGGCTCGGTCTCGAGCGCCGCCCAGCGCACGGCGAATCCGATCTCGTTCCCTTCCGAGACCGTGAACGAGGCCCGCATCGTCCCGCTCTCGATCTCCACGGGCACGCCGGCACGCACGAGCACCTGATTCGGGCCGCCGAACGTGCGCCCACCTTCGTCCGTCTTCCGGAACAGCGGCCGCACGAGCCCGTACTCAGGCCGCGGAGCGAGCTCCAGCACGAGGTCGACTGTCCCGGACACGCCCTCGACCGATCGCAGCAGCTCGTGCGGCGCATGCAGGCCGAGGTCGTGTTCTCGCTGACCTTCTGCGAAGGCGAGCGCATCGCGAAGCCGCACCGTGCCCGTCTCGGTCGCGAAGGTCGTCTCGATCACGAGCGTGCCCGGGAGGTAGCGCCGGTCGCTCGTGAACTCGCCGGCCGGCCTGATCGACCAGTGACCCGCGTCGGGGTCGAGAATGCGCGCGAACACGGCCGGACTGTCGAAGCGTGGCACGCAAAGCCAGTCGATCGAGCCGTTGCGGCCGGCAAGCGCAGCCGAGTTGCAGTCGGACAGGAGGCCGTAGTCGGCGATCGGCTGCGAGCCGGTTCCATTCGAGCCGGCGCGGGGCTGCGGGGCAAGGGTCTCGGTGATAGTCGCTCGATTCCTTTTGCGGGGACTGACGTTGAGTCTCGGGACGACGCCAGTCGTTACGCCTGGCAGCCGGTCCTTCCTCCCAGGCGAGGCGTGCTAGCCCGTCAGGATCTCGACCCGCAAGTTCGGGACGCGCCGGAAGTGCGCCTCGTCGCGCCGGCCGACGGCCACGCCGAAGCCCAGGTGGATCGCGGTCGCGGCGACGGCGAGATCGTTGGCCGGGATCAGCTCGCCGCGCCGGCGCAAAGCCGCAAAGAGCTCGGCCCAGCGCTCGGCCATGTCGCGGCCGAACACGACGATCGGAACACGAGCGACGAGGGCGGAGATCTTCGCGCGACGGGACGCGGCGCGGCCCGGGTCGGTGGCGAGCTGGACGCCGCTCCAGAGCTCCGCATAGACGATCGCCGGAATCACGACAGGCTCCACGCCGAGACGTGCGAGGATCTCTTCCCAGTCCGTTTCCGAGCGCTCGACCTCGGCCAGAGCGCTCGTGTCGATCACGAGGCCCAGGGATCCTCCGGCGGTCGATCGAGCGCGCCGATGCGCTCGAGATCGTTCGCGAACGCTGCCTCCGCGCCGCCCGCGCTGCGCCAGGCCGCGACGGCGTCCGCGAGTGTCGCCGGCGAGCTCTCGACGATCGGGATCACGCGGGCCACAGGGGCGCCGTTCCGCTCGACGACGAACGAGTCGCCTCGGTAGCGAACGCGACCGAGGACGTCACCCAACCGGCGAGCCAGCTCTGTGGCTGAGATTCGCACCTCCATGTTCTGTATATTACGGAACAGGACTGTTACGGCGTCCGGGTGCGCCAGTCGCGAAACGCCAGGAGGAGCGCCTCTCTGCCCTCGGGCGAGAACGATTCCTCGCTGAGAGCACCCGTGAGCCGGATCGTCTCGCGCATCTGCTCGAGGTAGTTGCGGCAGCCCTCGCAGACGGCGAGATGCTCGTCGAAGCGCAGCCTCTCGTCGTCTGCCAGCCGACCTTCGAAGTGGTCGGTCACGAGCTCGACCAATTCCTGGCACGACAGCTCAGACCCCATGAGGCTCAGTCCCGAAACCGGCGAGATCGTTACAACCCTGCTGCTCGAACCCCGAGTGCTCAACGCTCACCGGGTCATCCTTCGTCCGCGAGGTACCGTTCGAGCTCGCCCCGGACGCTTGACCTGGCTCGGTGGAGCAGCACCCGCTGGTTCACCTCGGAGACACCGAGCAGCTCGCAGACCTCGTCCGACGACCAACCCTCGACGTCACGGAGGATGATCACCCGTTGCTGCGTCGGGACGAGCGCGCTGATCGCCGCCCCGACCTGCGCCAGCGTCTCCTTCGAGACGAGGCGCTGCTCGGGGATCCCTTCCCAGCTCGAAGGCGCCTGCCCCCAGTGACCTGGCCAGCGCGGATGATCGGAATCGAGGAACCGGTCGGGGTCGACCGCGGAGTCAGACGGGTCGGCGCCTCCGAGCGAAGAGAACGGGACGGAGCGGCCCTCGCGCTCGGCTCGCGTCTTGGCCGTGTTCGTGAGGATGCGGAAGATCCAGGTCTTGAGCGACGAGCGTCCTTCGAAGCGGTCGATTCCGTTGAGGACTCCGAGCCAGGTGTCCTGGACGACCTCCTCGGCGACAGCGCGGTTGCGGACGTAGACCATCGCCAGTCGCACAAGCGAGGCGTTGTACCGGCCGAGCAGCGCTGCGAACGCCGGCTCGTCGCCTCGGCGAAGCGCGTTGACAAGATCCGTGTCTTCGGCGTCTCCGGCGGTGGGCGTTACGGCCTCCGACAACGCGCCAACCATAACGCCCGCGTCCCGGCCTATCGCCCGTTGCTCACACCGGCCGGAACGCGTTGGGGTTGAAAGCGGCGAGCGCCTGCGCCTTTGGAACCTGCGCCGTGAACGCGTCGTCGTTCAGCCGATCGCGATACCTGAGGATGAGTTGATCTCGGATCGAGTCCCACAGGAGGCGTACCAGCAGGCCGTTCTGTCCTCTCTGTGCCAGCTCGTAGACCATGTCGAACAGACGCTGCGGAGCGCGCGCCGTTACAGCCCCAGCGCGGCGGCGGCATACTGCGGAGGCGATGGCGGACCGGCAAATCCGTGGCTCGTCGACGATCGTCGAGCTGCTTCGTCGCTACCCCGGCGGCGAGGCAGCCCGGCTGATGTCTCGCCTCAGCTGGCCATGCGCCCATTGCGGCGGCGCCTTCCACGAGCCGTTGACGATGGCGGCGAAGCGGCATCGCAACGACCCCCGGACGGTGCTGACGGCTTTTCGCGCGCTCGACGACGGCGGGCCGGGCGACGAGCTCGTCGAACAGGCTGCCTCGAAGGTCGGCTAGAGCTCGTCCAGAGTCGATGTCGGCGCCCCGGACCAGGCCGGGCTTCCTCGCTGCCGGGGACCTGATGGTGGATGTCGCCGTGAGCGGCCGCGGTCACGAAGCTCAGATCCGGCTTCGGCCGGGAGGGTCGGCGGCCAACGCCGCTGTATGGGCCGCGGCGTGCGGCGCCTCGGCGATCGTCGTCGGGCGAGTCGGGGACGACTCCGCGGGCCGGCTACTCGCAACGGAGCTCGAAGCCGCCGGCGTTGCCTCCGCGCTCTCGATCGACCCCAGTGCGCCGACCGGGACATTCGTGACGGTTGACGAGTCGATCGCGGCCGATCGCGGTGCAAACGCGCGGTTTCAGCCGGCGCACCTGCCGGATGTGCTCACCGCGGACGTCGTCCTCGTCTCTGGCTATCTGCCGCGTGAAACGGTGAAGGCGGCGCTCGAGCGCGCAACGGGAGCCTGGCGCGCGCTCGACGCCGCGCGGCTCAAAGAGCTGCCCGAGGGAGGCAACGCCGTCCTCGCCAACGAGGAAGAGGCGTGGCTGCTGACCGGAAAGCAGCCGGAAGACGCCGTGCGCGCGCTCGGCGAGCGCTACAAGCTCGCCTGCGTGACGCGCGGGGCGCTCGGCGCGGTGGCGGTGCTCGACGGCGAACTCGCATCGGCGGCTTCGCCGGCAGTAACGGTCGTCGACGCAACCGGCGCAGGCGATGCCTTCGCAGCCGGCCTGCTCGTCGCACTCGCGCAAGGCGAGCCGCTCGCTCAGGCACTCGCGCAAGGGTGCCGTCTCGGTGCAACGGCAGCAGGCACAGCCGGTGCGTGGCCTTCGGTAGAGAATTAGCGCGTGACTGTCGCGGTCGAGCGCGAGGCCTGGGTTGGGAAGCCGCTGCCGCGGCTCGAGGACGAGGCGCTCCTTCGCGGCGAGGGCCGCTTCATGGACGACCTCGACCCGGTTCCGAACGCCGGGCACGCGGCCGTCCTGCGCTCGCAGATCGCACACGCCCGCATCACTCGGCTCGACCCCTCGGCGGCGCTCGACCTGCCCGGCGTCGTCGGCGTCCTCACCGGCGCCGACGTCCAGGCGATGTCGAGACCGTTCCCGGTCGGGGTCGACGGCGCCCGACCGTACTACGCCGCCGCCGGCGAGATCGCGCGGTACGTCGGCGAGCCGCTGGCGGTCGTGGTCGCGAAGGACCGCTACGTCGCCGAGGACGCGCTCGAGCTGATCGAGGTCGACTACGAGCCGCTCGATCCCGTGCTCGACCCCGAGCAGGGCGAGGTCGTCTCCGAGCGCTCGTTCCGGTACGGCGACCCCGACGAGGCGTTCGCGCGGGCCGACCTGGTGGTGAGCGAGCGGTTTACGTTCCCGCGCTGGTCGTGCACGCCGGTCGAGTGCTACGGCGTCGTCGCCGACTGGAACGAAGCGACCGGAGTGCTCACCGCCTGGGCGAACTTCCAGGGGCCGTTCACGCTTCATTCCGTCGCCGCCGGCGCGCTCGGCTTGCGCGGCGCGAAGCTCCGCCTGATCACGCCGCCCGATTCGGGCGGGAGCTTCGGGATCAAGGCGACGGTGTACGTCTACGTCGTCCTGATGGGTCTCGCTTCGCGCAAGCTCGGCGTTCCCGTGCGCTGGATCGAGGATCGGCTCGAGCACCTGGCGGCGAGCGCGGCGTCGACGGCGCGGACGACCGGCGTCGAGGCCGCCTTCACGGCGGACGGCGAGCTGCTCGCGCTCCGCTACGACGCGCTCGAGGACGTCGGCGCCTACCTCCGCGCTCCCGAGCCGGCCACCCTGTACCGGATGCACGGCTCGCTCTGCGGGGCGTACGGCGTCCGCAACATCGCCGTCCGGAACCGCGTCGTGCTCACGAACCGCTGCCCGACCGGCCTCAACCGCGGCTTCGGCGGTCCGCAGCTCTATCTCGCGCTCGAGCGGACGATGGCGATCGCCGCCCGGCGGCTGGGCCTCGATCCCGCCGAGCTCGCGCGGCGCAACCTGATCGGCGCGGACGAGTTCCCGTACCGGACACCGTCCGGCGGCTTGTACGACTCGGGCGACTTCGAGGCCTGCCTCGACGAGGCACTCGAGCTTTCCCGTTACGAAGAGCGCCGAGCCGAGCAGCGAAACGGCCGCCGCATCGGCATCGGAGTCGCCTGCGTCGTCGAGCCCTCGATCTCGAACATGGGCTACATCACCCTGGCCCAGACCGCGGCGGAGCGGGCGCACGGGCTCCCGAAGTCGGGAAACGCCGAGGGCGCCACGGTGATCGTCTCGCCACTCGGCGGCATCACGGTCCGGATCGGAACGACGCCGCAGGGCCAGGGCCACGGCACCGTCTGCGCGCAGATCGTCGCCGACGAGCTTGGCGTCAGACCGGAAGACGTTGAGGTCGTGACGGAGCTCGACACGTCGACGTCGGCCTGGACGGTCGCATCCGGCAACTACTCGTCCCGCTTCTCCGGGGTCGGGGCTGGAGCCGTCCAGGCGGCGGCGCGGAAGGTGGCTTCGAAGGTCGCGGCCATCCGCGAGCACCTGCGCGAGGAGGACATGTCCCTGCGGCGCGTCGCCGGGATCGCGCACTGGCATCCGGACGCGCTGCCGCCCGGCCTCGAGGCCGGCCTGCACGAGACGGCGTTCTGCGCGGCCCCGAATCTGGCGGCTCCCGACGACGAGGATCGTGTTGCATCCTCGGCGGCCCACGGCTGCATCGTCGACGTCGCGGTCGTCGAGGTCGATCGCGCGACAGGCCAGGTGAAGGTCCTCGACTACACGACAGTCCACGACGCCGGCCGGTTGCTGAACCCGCTCCTCGCCGAGGGCCAGGTACGGGGAGGATTTGCCCACGGCATTGGCGCCGCCCTGTTCGAGCGCGTGGTCTACGACGACGAAGGCAACCTGCTCACGAGCACGTTCATGGACTATCTCTGCCCGACGGCATCCGACCTGCCATCGCTCACGAGTAGTCACCTCGAGACGCCGTCTCCTTATACGCCGCTCGGTGCCAAGGGCCTCGGCGAGGGGAACACGATGAGCGTCCCCGCCGCAGTCGCGAACGCGGTCGCCGACGCCCTCGGAGTCGACGACGTCGGGCTACCGCTCACGCCTGGGCGCGTCTGGGAGCTCATGCAGCGATGAAGCCGGCGGCGTTCGAGTACACGCGCCCCGAATCGGTTGACGAGGCGGTGGCGCTGCTCGCCGAGCACGGAGACGACGCGAAGGTGCTGGCCGGTGGGCAGAGCCTCGTGCCTCTGCTGAACATGCGGCTCGCGCGCCCGTCGGTGGTCGTCGACGTCAACCGGCTGCCGCTCGACTCGATCGAGATCCGTGACGGCGACGTCGCGGTCGGTTCGACCGTGCGCCAGTGCGCGGATGGACTGCGCGACATCCCGCTGGTCGAGGACTGTCTCCCGTACGTCGGCCACGTCGTCACGCGGAACCGCGGCACGGTGGGCGGCTCGATCGCGCACGCCGACGCAAGCGCCGAGCTGCCGCTTGCGCTGCTCGCCCTCGGCGGCTCGATCGTTGCGGCATCGACGCGCGGGCGGCGAACGATCCCCGCTGACGAGTTCTTCGTCACCCACTTCACGACCGCCCTCGAGCCGGATGAGCTGCTCGTCGAGACGCTCTGGCCGCGCCCGGCTCCCGGCTCGGGCGTCGCGTTCGCGGAGTTCGCGCAGCGCCACGGCGACTACGCGCTCTGCATGACCGCGGCCGTCGTGCGGGGGGACGATGTCAGCGTGGCCGTCGGCTCCGTCGTCGACCGGCCAACCCTGCTCGCGGTCGAGCCGGCACGACCCGGAGCGTCGGCCGCCGAGCAGGTCGACCCGGCCGACAGCCTGCACGCGTCCGGCCGCTATCTGCGCCACCTCGTCCGTGTCCTCGTCGACCGGGCCGTCGCTCACGCCAGGGCCGCCTCGTGATCGTGGACGTGACGGTGAACGGACGGCGCTACCGCGAGCAGGCCGAGCCGCGACTGCTCCTCTCGGATTTCTTGCGGCACACGCTCGGCCTGACCGGCACGCACGTCGGCTGCGACACGTCGAACTGCGGCGCCTGCACGGTCCATCTGGACGGCGAGGCGGTCAAGAGCTGCACCGTGCTCGCCGTGCAGGCCGACGGTTCAGAGGTCCGCACCATCGAGGGGATGAGCCAGGGCGGCACGCTGCATCCGCTCCAGGAGTCCTTCTGGGCCGAGCACGGCCTCCAGTGCGGCTACTGCACGCCGGGGATGATCATGGCCTCGGCCGACCTGCTCGAGCGCAACCCCGACCCCTCCGAGCACGAGGTGCGCGAGGCACTCGCCGGCAACCTCTGCCGCTGCACCGGCTACCACAACATCGTCAAGGCGGTCCTGGCCGCGGCGAAGGAAGGCCAGAGCTCGGGGGTGCAGGCATGAGCGCCACCGACTCCACGACCAACGGCGGCCTGTTCGTCGGCCGCGCCATGCGCCGCAAGGAGGACCCGCGGCTGATCACCGGCAAGGCCTCCTACACGGAGGACATCGTCGTCCCCGGGATGGTCCACGCCGTGCTCGTGCGCTCGTCCGAGGCGCATGCGCGCATCAGCTCGATCGACACCTCCGCCGTGCTCGAGCGCCCGGGGGTGCTCGCCGTGTTCACCGGTCAGGACGTCGACCTCGAGTCGGGCCTGCCGATGGCCTGGGTGCCGCCGGGGATCGAGGTCAACACCCCCGAGCACTGGCCGCTGGCCAAGGAGGTCGTCAAGCACGTCGGGGACCCGGTCGCCGTGGTGATCGCCGACACGCGTGAGATCGCGATGGACGCGATCGAGGACGTCATCGTCGAGTACGACCCGCTGCCCGTCGTCACCGATCCCGAGAAGGCGCTCGAGGGCGGCCCGCTCGTCCACGAGCAGTTCGGCACCAACAAGGTCCACGAGTGGTCGCTGGGCGGCGGTGACCTCGAGGCCGGCTTCGCCGAGGCCGACCTGATCGTCGAGCGCCGCGTGGTCAACCACCGGATCTCCGGCGCGCCGATCGAGCCGCGCGGGGTGCTCGCCGACTACCGCGCCGGGTCGCTGACCATCTGGAGCGCCACGCAGGTGCCCCACTTCCTGCGGCTGTTCCTGTCGCTGATCCTCGGCGTGTCGGAGGAGCGCATTCGCGCGATCGCCCCGGAGGTCGGCGGCGGCTTCGGCGCCAAGCTGCAGATCTACGGCGAGGAGGTGCTCTGCGCCTGGCTCTCGCGCAAGCTCGAGCGCCCCGTGAAGTGGACCGAGACGCGCTCGGAGCACATGGCCGCCTCCCACCACGGCCGCGACCAGGTCGCCTACGTGAAGGTCGGCGCCAAGCGCGACGGGACGCTCACCGCCTTCCACACCAGGATCATCGCCGACCTCGGCGCCTACCTGATGCTGCTCACCCCGACCATCCCGTCGCTCGGGGCGTTCGTGATGAACGGGTGCTACAAGACCCCGGCGGTCCAGACCGACATCACCGGCGTGTTCACCAACAAGATGCCGACCGACGCGATCCGCGGCGCCGGCCGGCCCGAGGCCACGCACATGATCGAGGTCACCCTCGACCAGGTCGCGGCCGAGCTCGAGATGGACCCGCTGGAGCTGCGCCGCAAGAACTTCATCGCGGCCGACGCCTTCCCGTGCGAGACCGCGCTGGGGATCGTCTATGACTCGGGCAACTATCAGGGCACGCTCGACAAGCTGCTGGGGCACGTCGACGTGGAGGCAGTGCGGCGCGAGGCGGAGGACCTGCGATCGCGCGGGATCCACCGCGGCATCGGGTTCTCCACCTACACGGAGATCTGCGGCCTGGCGCCCTCGCGGGTGACGGGCCCGAGCGGCTTCGGCCTGCAGACCGGCCTGTGGGAGTCCGCGATGGTGCGCGTGCACATCACGGGCGCGGTGACCGTGTTCACCGGGACCTCGCCTCACGGCCAGGGCCACGAGACGGGGTTCGCCCAGATCGTCGCCCACCAGCTCGAGGCGGCGCCGGAGGACATCGAGGTCGGCGGCGGGAAGTTATCCGTCAAGGGCTCGCCCGACAAGGGCATGTCGCTGGCGGAGATCTCGGGCGCGGCCCACATCCCGGAGAACCTCCACGAGGGGATGGAGCCCGGGCTGGAGGAGACCTCGTTCTATGACCC
>Ga0136614_10001859_pt1 | contig 12787 bp, 11 predicted proteins | sample AntDrymUQ2792106_2_FD_106643 | JGI IMG/M metagenome (GOLD analysis project Ga0136614, IMG submission 106643) | Polar desert sand microbial communities from Dry Valleys, Antarctica - metaG UQ279 (21.06) | ecosystem: Environmental > Terrestrial > Soil > Desert | place: Antarctica: Dry Valley...
CTGCAGGCCGAGGTGCGTGGCCGCGACATGCTGACCGGCCTTCCCAAGACCGTGATCATCTCCTCGGAGGAGATCCGCCGGGCCCTCGAGGAGCCCGTGTCGCAGATCATCGACGCGCTGAAATCGACGCTCGACAAGACTCCGCCGGAGCTCGCCGCGGACATCATGGATCGCGGCATCGTCCTCGCCGGCGGCGGAGCGCTCTTGCAAGGGCTCGACGAGCGAGTGCGGCACGAGACGCAGATGCCCGTGCACCTCGCGGAGAGCCCGCTCACCTGCGTCGCGGTCGGCTCCGGGCGCAGCCTCGAGGAGTTCGACGTCATCCACCGCTCGAACCGGAGCCGCGCCCGCCGAAACGGCATGCTCCGCTAACTCGCGGGTCGCGCGCGAACGCCACATTCGGATCGTCGCGGAGACAGGTCCGAATACGTCGATCGTCGGCTCCGATTCGGCTCCAGCTCGACGGTTGACGAATGCCAGGGTCTGACCCCGGGCATGTCCGATTGCGACAGGTGCACGTGTGACAACTTCGTGACAAAGGTCCCACAGGCCCGGAGATGTCGGCGAAGACTGATCTGGCTCACGGCCTGGATGCCCGGTCGAGAAAATCACGGCGGGCCGGATGACGACCACGACACGGCGCCGGATCCCCACCCTCACTCGCAGCCCCAGGCGTACCACCTTTGACGACGAGTGAGTGCGTCGCCCGGGCTTGGTCGTGACCGCCCCGTCAGCGCGTCAATTCCCGACCAGGCATCCAGCTAGACTGGGCCGCTGTGCCAAGGGGACGCAGCGCCCGACCGGCGGCGCTGGGCGTGACAGTCCGGCGCACTCCGACGACAACGCTCAGCTCGCGCGGAGCAGGCCCGGTTCGCCGGCGCCTCGCGGTGGGCTGTCTCGTGCTGCTCTCCCTCGTCCTCATCACCCTGTCCTTCCGCTCCGGAGAGGACGGGCAGCTCAGCGGCGTCCAGTCGGCCGGCGCTACCGTTCTCAAGCCGTTCGCGGTCGGATTCGAGCGTCTCGCGCAGCCGTTCCGCGACACGTACGAGTGGGCTGACAGCCTTCTGACGGCACGATCCGAGGCCGACCGCCTGCGCGCGGAGAACCGGGAGCTCCGTCAACGTGCCTTCCAGAGCGAGTTCGCGCTCCAGGAGAACGAGTATCTGCGCGGGCTGCAGGACTACATCGACGGGCCACGCTTCCCCGACGACTTCCAGCCGGTGTCCGCAGAGGTGATCAGCCGCCCTGCCGGCGCCTTCACCCAGGCGATCGTCATCGCCGCCGGCTCGCGGAACGGCATCCGCGTCGACGATCCAGTGGTCAACGCGGACGGCCTCGTCGGCAGGGTGACGCGCGTCGCGTCGCGCACCGCTCGGATTCAGCTCCTGACCGATCAGGGGGCCGCGGTGTCCGCGATCGACCTGCGCACTCGCGCGGAGGGCATCGTGCGCCACGCGCGGGGGACGCGCGAGACGCTGGTTCTCGATCGCGTCCGCAAGCAGGATGTGATCAAGCGCGGCGACGACGTCGTGACGGCAGGGTGGAGAGCGAGTGGTCTCAGCTCGCTGTACCCGAAGGGGATCCCCATCGGCGATGTCTCGAGCGTCGGGCAGACGGACACGGACCTCTTCCAGCAGGTGCAGGTCGACCCGTACGTCGACTTCGGCTCGCTCGATGCCGTCCTCGTGCTGGTGCCGACGGAGCGCCGGCGCCCGTGACCGGGGGAGCAATCCTCCGCGCCTCGGTCGTCGTCTTCGTCGCGGCCATGCTGCAAGCGGTGATCGTCTCGTCGCTCGTCATCGGCGGCGGAGCGCCTGATCTCTTGCTCGTCGTCGTGATCGCGCTCGGTCTGCTCCGCGGGTCGATCGCGGGCGCCGTACTCGGGTTCGCCGGTGGTCTCGTCGTCGATCTCCTCACGCTGGGCACGCTCGGGGTCACCTCGCTCGTCCTCACTCTTGCCGGATTCTGGGCCGGCCGTTACATGGAGACCACAGGACGCGGACGCCGTCTCGCTCCGGTCCTCGCCGTCGGGGTGATCACCGTGCTGGCCGGCGTCTTCGGGTTCGTGCTGCACTACCTGCTGGGCGTTGAAGTCGTCGCGCGGCACGCGCTGCTCACGGCGCTCGCGCCGACTTTGCTCCTGAACCTCCTGCTCGCGCTGCCCGTGTACGCGCTCGTTCGAGCGAGCGTCCGCGAGCCCGAGCGGCTCGACCGGTCGCCGGGGGTAGAGGCTCTTGTCTGACGGCGGCTACAAGGAGCGGCGCTCACCTTCCGAGCGTTTTCTCCCGCCCGACCCGCGGGTGCGCGAGCCATACCGACTAGCGCCGGCGCTGGCGCTCCGGGTGGGCATACTCGGCGGCGTCGCGCTGCTCGTATTCGCCGTCCTCTTCCTGCGGCTCTGGTCCCTCCAAGTGCTCTCCGGCGATGAGTACCTTAACGCGGCGCAGAACAACCAGCTCCGCCTCGTGCGGGTGGAGGCGCCTCGCGGGCCGATCGTCGACCGTCACGGCCGCGTCATCGTCTCCAACGTCGCCGGTACGGCCGTGCGCCTCTGGATCGGAGACATGCCCCGGGAGGGCAGGCGCGAGCTCGTGCAGCGGCTCGCGCAGGTTCTCGAGGTGCCCGCGAAGGCGCTCGCTCGCGAGGTGGAGGAGGGCCGCGAAGATCCGCTGACCCCGATCACCGTGAAGACATCCGTCGGAGAGGAGCAGGTCAACTACCTCTACGAGCACCAGGCCGAGTTCCCGGGCGTCGAGATCGCCGGGATCTACCTCCGCAACTACGAGTACAACACCCTCGCCGCTCATATCCTCGGCCACGTCGCGGAGATCTCGCCGGAGGAGCTAAAGCTGCTTCGGCGCGAGGGCTACCGCGCGGGAGACCACATCGGCAAGGCCGGGATCGAGGCGGCGTTCGACACGTACCTCCGCGGCGACGACGGCCGTGCGCAGATCCGCGTCGACTCGCTCGGAAACCAGGTGAGCGACCTCGAGCTGCGTCGGGAGCCTCGCTCGGGCAACGCGCTCACGCTCACGCTCGACATCCGCCTGCAACGCGCGGCCGAGGAGGCTCTCCGCTACGGGATCGACCTCGCGCACGAAACCGACAACTGGGCTGCGAACGGGGGCTCGATCGTCGCTCTCGATCCGCGAGACGGCGCCGTTCTCGCGATGGCCTCGGCGCCGACTTTCAAGCCCTCGGTCTACGTGGGGCGAATCGATCCGAAGAAACTCGAGCCGCTCCTGGACGAGGACGCGGCGCGACGCGCAAACTCGCCGGGCCTGAACCGCTCCCTTGCCGGCCTCTATCCGCCCGGCTCGACCTGGAAGCCGGTCGTCGCGCTAGCGGGCATGCAAGAGCACGTGTTCTCGGCGTACGAGTCGCTCCCGTGCCCCCCGGTTGCGTACTACGGCCTCGACCGGCAGCGATTCCAGAACTGGAACCCGTACACCGACCGGCCGATGAGGCTCGACGAGGCGCTCGCCGAGTCCTGCGACACCTACTTCTACGAGATCGGGGATCGCTTCTACCAGCGTGGGAAGGAGGGGCGAACGCGAATCCAGCAGTGGGCGCGCCGCTTCGGCTTCGGGGCGCCGACCGGGCTTGATATCGGCGGCGAGGCAGAGGGATTGCTTCCGACACCCGACTGGCGCTGGAAGACGTTCGAGCGTGACTGGGATCGTGTCTGGAACCCCGGCGACTCGATCCAGCTCTCGATCGGCCAGAAGGACCTCCTGGTGACGCCGCTGCAGATGGCCTCGTTCTACGCGATGCTCGCCAACGGCGGCGATGTCGTCACGCCCTACCTGGTCTCGGGAGTCGCGCAGCCGGGCGCGAAGGGCTCGCCGCGCGTCGCGCTACGTCGCTTCGCAGCGCCGCCTCGCAGGGACGCCGGCGTGGACTCGGGGGCGCTCGCCGCCGTTCGGGACGGGCTCTATTCGGCCACGCATTCCGTGAATGGAACCGCTTCGGGCGTATTCGCCAACTATGCGATTCCGATCTCGGGCAAGACGGGGACGGCGGAGAAGGTCGTGCCGCTCCCCGGGTATCCGAGCGACCACCTCGAGAATCAGTCGTGGTGGTGCGGTTGGGGGCCGTCCGACGACGCGAAGATCGTCGTCTGCGCGATGATCGAGAACGGCGGGCACGGATCGACCGCGGCCGCGCCGGCGGCACTCCGTGTCTTCGAGCGCTTCTTCGGCCAGAAGGCGCCCACCACCGTCCTCCGGGCGACGGACTGATGATCGAAGCTGCCGCACGCCCCCGGATCAGGACCGCAGCGCCGCGCGCCGAGTCCCACCCGCTCGCCTTCGCGCTCCGGCTCGACTGGATCCTGCTCGCCACCGCGTTCGCACTGGTCGGGTATGGCCTCTGGGTCGTGGCTGGGATCACCCGCTTCGACGTTCCGGGAGAGCCGAGCTACTACCTCGTGCGCCAGGCGATCGCCGCCGGAATCGGGCTCGTCGCACTGATCGCCGCCATCCTCGTCCCGATCGACCTTGCCCGGCGGCACTGGCGGGCTTTGTACGGCACGACGCTTGCCCTGATGTTCCTCGTCTTCCTCGTCGCCGAGACGATCCGGGGCTCCAAGCGTTGGATCGATCTCGGCTTCATCCAGTTCCAACCCTCCGAGCTCGGAAAGGTGCTCTTCGTGCTCGCGCTGGCGGGCTTCCTGGTCGAGCGCGCGGGCCGGGTGACGCGCTGGCGGACCCTCCTCTACGCGGTCGGGCTGGGAACCGCCCCCATTCTGCTCGTCTTCCTGCAGCCGGATCTCGGGACCGCGCTCGTCTACTCGGCCGCGCTGTTCTCGCTCCTCTTCTTCGTCGGCGTCCGCTGGCGACAGCTGCTGACGCTGCTCGTCGTCTCGTTCCTCGTGATCCTCTCCGTGCTCTGGCTCCTGCCCGCAGCGGGGGTCGAGGTGCTGAAGCCGTATCAGACCGATCGACTCACCGGGCTCGTCGACCGCGACCGTGATCCGAGCGGGCTCACGTGGAACGTCAACCAGTCGGTCACCGCAGTCGGCGCCGGTGGCCTGACGGGCCGCGGCACGACGGAGGCGAGCCAGACGCGGCTCGACTTCCTTCCCGAGCACGCCACCGACTTCGCATTCGCCTCGCTCGCCGAGCAGCGCGGCTTCGTGGGCTCGTCGATCCTCCTGCTCCTCTATCTCCTGGTCATCTGGCGCGGACTCAGAGTCATCACGGTCGCGGGCGATCTCTACGGCGCGGTCGTCGCAGGCGGCCTTGTCTTCGCCCTCGTTTTCCAGGTCTTCGTCAACGTCGGCATGACGATGGGCGTCGCGCCCGTGACCGGCATCCCGCTTCCGTTCGTCACGGTCGGTGGAAGCTCGATGGTGGCGAACCTGCTCATGATCGGCGTCCTGCAAGGCATCCACGCCCGCGGCGCGCCCGCCAGAAGATCGCTTCAGTGAAGAGGGCCGGACTCACCGCTGTGGCGCTCGAGGCCCGCGAGGCGGTGCGAACGGTGCAGGACAAGAAGGCTGAGGATCCGGTCGGCACAGTCGTGGTCAGCGGGACGCTCGCAGAGCAGCTTGCACGCGAGCTCGGCGCGGGCGCCGAGCCAGGCGCCGTCGTGGTGCGTGACCCGCCGAGCATCGCAGGCGCCGAGGTGGTCGTCCGGATACTCGCGGGCGATCCCGCTGCTCCCGAGGATGCGCTCGTCCGCGCGGCAGACGCCGTCGGAACTCCAGTGGTCTTCGTCCAGCTCTGGCCACAGGCCAACTGGCGCCCGTTGTTCGTCCTCTCGCCTTTCGTCGTCGAGTGCCGTGCGGGAGAGGGCTTCCCCGTACCGGACATCGCGAGGGCGATCGCTCGTTCGGTCGCGCATCCCGAGGCGCTTGCTGCGCGGGTTCCTCTCTTGGAACGCTCCGTCGAGTCGGGCGTCGTCGTCACCGCAGTCGCGCGCGCTGCGCTACTCGGCGCGGTCGGGACCCGAAGACGGGGTCCCGCGCGACCGTTGATCACTCTCACACAGCTCCGGATGCTCTCGTCACTGCGAGCCACCGAAGGTTCCGAGGCACAGAAGGAGCTTCCGCCGGCGGCCGTGGCGGGAGCGACGCTCGCAGCGAGCTTCGCGCTCCGTGCCGCCGCCCGCTCAGCCACCCGCTTCCTCCCCGTGCCGCTGGTCAACGCCGCGGTCGCGGCCGGCGGGACGTTGGCGCTCGCCGAGCTCTTGCGCAGGCTCCAGGGAAGACTCTCGGGATCGTCGTAAGGGCGAGGCTCACGCCTCGCCCTGCAAGCGCCACCGACGAACGAGGGCGAGGCAAGCCTCCCCCTTACGACACGATGTATCCGCTCCGTCCGGTCCGGGACCTAGCATGCGCCCGGACCGATTATGGAGGGGACGACGCTGGACACCGAGTTGGCCGAGGAGCTCCTGCAGCTCGAGGAGGCCGACGCGTGGTTCGAGTACCTCGAATCGACGCGAGGCCAGACGGAGAAGCGGTACGGAGAGGTCGAGCCATGGGCGTGGGCTCGGCTCTCCCAGCGTCTCCGCGCCGTCCGAGCTCGCCGCTCACGCCTCCGCCCCGCGGCGGCCTAGTCAAGACTGACAGCTACACTGCCGAACAGGTCCCATGACCATGGTTTTACACATCCGCAGCGCGACCCCGGGTACGCCGTCGGCGTTTTCCCGCTCGCGCGCGATCACACGAGGAGATTCACACCTTGCCACTACGTTGGTTTCGCTTTGGGAAGCAAGAACAGACGGCTACGGCGCAGGAAGTCGCAGCCATAGAGGAAGAGGCGCCGCCTGAGCTAGAGGCGGAGCAGGCTCCGGAGGCCGCCGGGTCGGAAGAGGCGACGGGCGCCGCGAAGAAGAAGCGCCGCCGCGGAAGCCGCGGAGGGCGCGGACGGAAGAAGCCAGGCGCGACGAGCGTCGAAGCTCCCGCGGAGGCTTCGACGATCAAAGATCCGTCCGAGGAGCCAACGCGCGAGAAGCCGGAACGGCAGCCGAGCGAGCGCAAGCCGGCGCGGGCTCCCGCCGAGCGAAAGTCGCAGCGAGCCACCCGACGCCGCACACCGACCAGGCGCGCGCCGCTGCCCGCGGCGAAGCGCGAGCTCTTGATCTCGGTCGATGTCGGCGAGCAGCGCGTCGCGGTGCTGGAAGACGACCGCATCGCTGAGGTCTACCTGGAGCGTCCCGAGCGGCGCTCGATCGCCGGGAACATCTACCTGGGCGTGGTCGACAACGTCTTGCCCGGGATGGAAGCGGCCTTTGTCGAGATCGGCCTCGAGAAGAACGGCTTCCTGTACGTCGACGAGATCGTCGGCCCCGAGCTCGAAGGCCGCAAGGGAGCGCGAAAGATCCAGGATCTGATCAAGCGCGGCCAAACGGTGTTGGTCCAGGCGGTGAAGGATCCGATGAAGTCGAAGGGCGCCCGCTTGACGACCGAGCTCTCCTTGCCCGGTCGCTTTCTCGTCTACGTCCCGAACGGCGAGGGCATGGGGGTCTCCCGTAGGCTCGACGACCAGGAGCGCACCCGCCTCAAGGAGATCGTGAGAGAGCTCGACGCGAAGGGCGGAGGCATCATCGTGCGCACCGCCGCCGAGGGCGCATCCGCGGAGGACATCGAGCGCGACCTCGTTTTCCTGCAGCGTCTCTGGAAGACGATTCAGGCCAAGGCAGATGAATCCACAGCGCCCGAGCTCGTCTACGAGGAGGCCGAGCTTCCGCTCCGCATCGTCCGCGATCTCTTCGCCGGCGACTTCGTCGGGGCTCAGATCGACGACGATCGCACTCACCGCCGGATCGTCAGCTATCTGAAGAAGACCTCTCCGCACATGATCGAGCGCGTCCACCGCTATCGCGACAAGACGCCGCTCTTCGAGGCCTCGGGGGTCGAGCAGGAGATCCGCTCGACGCTCGCACGTCGGGTCGACCTGCCCTCGGGCGGATATCTCGTCTTCGACTACGCGGAAGCATTCACCGTCATCGACGTCAACACCGGCCGTTTCGTCGGCTCGCGCGGCAAGTCCGCGGGAGGCCGACTCGAGGACACGATCGTGAAGAACAACCTCGAGGCCGTGAAGGAAGTCGTGCGCCAGCTCCGGCTGCGCGACATCGGCGGGATCATCGTCATCGACTTCATCGACATGGCGAACCCGAAGAACCGCTCGACCGTCGAGGACGCGCTTCGCGGCGAGCTGGAGCGCGATCGGACGAAGACCTACGTCGTCGAGATCTCGCCGCTCGGACTGGTGGAGATGACGCGCCAGAACGTCACAGACGGCCCACGGGAGATCCTCACGACCAAGTGCGTGGTGTGCGCGGGGGACGGCTTCGTCGTCTCGGAAGCCACGCACGCGTTGGAGATCGAGCGAAAGCTCCGGGAGGTCGCAAAGGGGTCGCGGGTGCAGGCTTTTCGGATCGGTGTCCATCCCCGCGTCCTAGCGCTGCTCGCGGGGCCGGGCGGACAACGCTTGCAGGAGGTCGAGGCAGTGGCCCGTCGGCGCTTCTTCCTCGTTCCAGCGGCGTCCGAGAACGGACACGTTCATCTCGATCACTTCGAGGTCCTGGGCCAGGGCAAGCTCGAGACGCTTCAGCCTTCGGCGCCATTCGCGGAAGGCGCCTCGCTCGAGCTCAAGCTCGTCGAGGTGGGGCTTTACGACCCGGCGGCCGGCGTCGGCAAGGTGGACGGATCGGAGATCGTCGTCTCCGGCGCAGCCAAGCTCGTCGGCAAGAAGGTCTCGGTCACGATCGGCCGCGTTCTCGACGGCGTGGCCTACGCATCGCTTGCCGAGACGGCTGAGGTCGGGACGCCGATCACGTTCGAGGCCGAAGCGGAGAAGCCGACGCGCGCGCCCGGCCGGAAGAAGGCGACCGAGAAGGATGTCGCCACGGCTGCACCGTCCGACGTGGAGGCAGACGTCGAGTTCGAGGCGGAGCTCGAGGGTGACGTATCCGACCAGTCGGAGGAAGCCGACGCGGTCGCGGAGGCGGGCGCTGGCGACGGTGAGGAGCAGCCGAAGAAGAAGCGGACTCGACGCGGCACCCGCGGAGGGCGCGGGCGCAAGAAGCCGGCCGCCGCTGCGGCGGTCGCGGAGGGCGAGGCGGTCGTTCCGGCGCCTGCCCGTGGTAAGACGGCTCCGAGGATCCACGTTCCCGCGCCCGAGCCCACTCGTGAGCCCGAACCCGAACCTGAGGCCGAGGCCGAGGCCGAGCTCCAGGTCGAGGTCGATCCGAGCGCAGACGGCGATGCCGCAACCGACGGCCAGCCGAAGCGCAAGCGCTCACGCAGGGGCACCCGCGGAGGCCGCAACCGCAAGAAGCCCGCGACGAACGGTGAAGGTGACGGGGAAACCGCGACGCCAGCCGAAGCAGACACGCCGGTCGCGGTCGCGGTGATCGAGGAGCCGGCCGAGTACGTGCCGATGTCGGAGTGGATCGAGGACTTCGACTCGCGCTCGCGCGGTCGCTAGACCACTAGTCGCTATCATGCTCCGGCTCACGCTGGGATCAGGCTTCAGCCTGACACCGCCACCATCCACTGACTGACATGACCTACGCGATCATCAAGGTTGCCGGGAAGCAGTACCGCGTCCGCGAGGGCGAGCGGCTGCTGGTCGACCGCATCGCCGAGGACGACGGCGCAACGTTCGCGCCGGCCGTCCTGCTCGTGGGCGGAGACGGGACGCCGGTGCTCGAGCCGAATGACGTCGAGGTCACGGCCAAGGTTCTCGGCGCGGTGAAGGGCCCGAAGATCCGCATCGGGAAGTACAAGAAGCGCACGGGGTACCGCCGCCATACCGGCTTTCGGGCGTCGCTGACGCAGATCGAGATCGAGTCGATCGGGGCGAAGGCGAAGCGCGAGTCGCCGAAAGCGGAGACCGCAAAACCAGCTCCGGCTGAGGAGGCCGAGCGCGTCAAGGGCATGCCCACGGGCTACGAGGACATGACGGTGGCAGAGATCAAGGAAGCTGCACCAGAGTGGAACGCCCCGATGCTCGCGGCAGCGCTCGAGTACGAGCAGGGTCAAGACAAGCGAAAGGGCGCGCTCGCAGCCATCGAGTCCGCGATCGCGGCGAAGGAGGACGAGTCCTAATGGCTCACAAGAAAGGGCTTGGCTCCTCGCGCAACGGGCGCGACTCCGAGTCGAAGCGCCTCGGCGTCAAGGTCTTCGCGGGCCAGCCGGTCAAGGCCGGGATGATCATCGTCCGCCAGCGCGGCACGAAGTTTCGCCCCGGCCCCGGCGCCGGCCTCGGCCGCGACGACACGATCTTCGCGCTGCAGGCGGGGACTGTCGAGTTCGGCCGCTCGGGCGAGAAGCGCTTCATCTCGGTCACCGCCGACGCCGAGTAGCGGCGCTCTTCAGTAAGGGTCCGGCCAATGCGGCCAGGCGGGAAGCTCCGAACGCGCGAGCTCTTCTCGCGCACGCGCAACCTGCGCCCCGGTGGGACGCGTGCGGCCGAATACCACCCATCCTCGGACGTGGTACTGATGAGCTCGCCAAGCGCGAAAGCTGCAGGTGAGAACGCCCTGCGCTCCCTCGAACGATCCACAGGCTGAGCCTCCGACTCTCAGAACCGGCCGACCGCGGTCTCCATCGTGCACGGTGGGCGGATGACGGTTGTCGGCGGTAAGGCTCATCCAGACGATGATCCCGTCGCTCGGCAGTCGCTCGAGCGTCCGGTGCGGTGGAAACTCGTTGAGGCGGTTTCGGTAGCGGACCGTCGACGCCAGGGCGATGCTGTAGGTGCTCGGACCGACCGCAACGGTTCCCGAGCTCGTCGTCACCCAGCCGCCTGCGCGGCGAAAACGAGCCGGCGCGGCCCGTCCCGGGTAGAAATCGCCGGCTTCGATCTCGAGCGACCGGACGAGCTCGTTGAGCTCGGCGAGACGGTTCGAGGTCGGGCGGGACGAGCCCGACTCCACGAAGAGATCGAAGTACCGGCCGTCGACGCTGAAGTTCCGCCTGGCGAAGCTGTGACGGCCGGGACCGGCGCCGTGGGCGCGGAAATCACGGCCGGCAAACGGCCGCGCCGGCCCCATGCGATAGACGCTCGAATCGAAGGGCACGCGCTCGATCGGAGCGGCCTCGAAGAGGAGCAGGCCGATGTCGTCGAGCCCGAGTCGGTGGCTCAACGTCGGGCCGATCGGGCGCCGCTCGGAGGGAGCGGCACGGTTGCCGCGTGCAGCGCCCCGCGAAGCACGCGGGCGTGCCAGCGGGCCGGAACGTCGGCGGCGATCCCGTAGCCCGCCACAGCGCGGTGGCCCCCCGTCGGATGGCCGGCAGAGCTGAGTGCTGGGAGCAGGACACACGCGCAAAGGGCGACTCGGGCGAGCCTCATGCACTGCATTACGGCTCTCGCACCGCCAGGGGTCCCGCGTGATTTCCTTTCCGCGTGTTCCACGACCGTGCGCACGTCCAAGTCGAGGCCGGGCAAGGCGGCCACGGCGGGCTCAGCTTCCGACGAGAGAAGTACGTGCCGAGGGGCGGGCCGGACGGTGGTGACGGAGGCCGTGGCGGTGACGTCGTCGTCTTCGCCGATCCCGCGCTCCGTGACCTCTCTGCGCTCCGTCGCGTGAAGGTTCTGCGCGGAGGCAGGGGCGGCAATGGCATGGGTAGCAGAAAGCATGGGGCTGACGGGGATACGGTGGAGGTGCGCGTTCCCGTCGGGACGCAGATCCTCGATCCAGAGGGTGGGCTCGTGGCCGACCTCACCACACCCGACACGCGCTTCATCGTCGCTCGCGGCGGACAGGGCGGCCGAGGCAACGCCCGCTTCGCGACTCCGACTCGGCAGACCCCGCGCTTCGCCGAGACCGGGCTCCCCGGGGTCGAGCTGGAGATCGGCTTGCGCTTGAAGCTCCTCGTCGACGCCGCGCTGGCGGGGTTGCCGAACGCCGGCAAGTCGTCGCTCCTGCGAAGGATCTCGAACGCCAAGCCCAAGGTCGCCGACTATCCGTTCACCACGCTCGAACCCGTCTTGGGCATCGTGGACGGCCCCGACGAGAGGCAGCTGACGATCGCAGACGTGCCTGGCCTGATCGAGGGCGCGGCGGATGGCGCCGGTCTAGGACACGAGTTTCTCGCCCACCTCGAGCGCGCGCGACTGCTCATCCACGTGCTCGATGCGTCCGCAGGCGATCTCGAGGAGCGGTTCGGCACCGTCGACCGCGAGCTCGCCGCCTACGGTGCCGGCCTCGACGAGCGGCCGCAACTTGTCGTCCTGAACAAGATCGACCTCCTCGAGCGCGTCCCGACCTTCGAGCTCCGAGACGAGCGCATCGCGCGCGTCGTCGCCACCTCTTGCGCCACGGGAGCGGGCATCGACGAGCTGAAGCGCGCGCTCTTCGAGCTCTGTTCAGCTGAGAGCACGACGCCGGTCGTCGACGAGTCGCTGCCCGACTTCCTCGAGTACCGCCCAAAGCCGAAGCGCGGTCCCCGATTTCGAATCTTCCGCACGGACCGTGGCTATCGCGTGGTCGGCGCCCCGCCACCAGCGGACGAGCTCGAGGACGCGCTTCGCCGCGCGGGAGTCAAGCCCGGCGCCGAAGTCGAGCTCGAGGGAGAGACGCTCGAGTGGCAGTAGCCTCTTTGGGGATCCTCGGCGGCGCCTTCGACCCGCCGCACGCTGGGCACGTGGCGTTGGCGCGTGCGGCGATCGACCAACTCGGGCTCGAGCGGCTGCTCGTCCTCGTGGTCGTGGATCCGGGGCACAAGGAGACGGTCGCCTCCGCGGAGGCGCGCCTCGAGCTTACGCGGCTTGCATTCGACCGTGTGCCGGTCGTCGATGTCGAGCTGGATTCCTATGCGCGCACCGTC
>Ga0136614_10001861_pt1 | contig 12782 bp, 11 predicted proteins | sample AntDrymUQ2792106_2_FD_106643 | JGI IMG/M metagenome (GOLD analysis project Ga0136614, IMG submission 106643) | Polar desert sand microbial communities from Dry Valleys, Antarctica - metaG UQ279 (21.06) | ecosystem: Environmental > Terrestrial > Soil > Desert | place: Antarctica: Dry Valley...
GGCCCGCGGCCTCCTCGGCGGCCGCCTCGAGGACGTCACCGCCGAGGAGGCCGCGGGCCATGCCATGGCCGAAGCCGGAGCCGAAGTCATGGCCGAACCCGCCACGGAACCCGCCGAGCAGGGCGCATCCCTCGCCGTCGAGTGCGGCGATGCGATCGCGCATGGCGGTCGCGCGCTCCTCGGTGAGGTCACCGGCCGCCACCGCGGCATCGATCGCGGCGTTCGCGGCGGCCTGTCCGGCGGGCAGGAGCGCAGCGCGCTCGACGCCCAGCTCGGAGGCGAAGGCATCCATGAAGGTCTCGCAATACGCCGCAGCGTTCTCGTCGGCGGACGCATCGGTGTCCGAGTCGGTCGCTGCATCGGTGGCCAGTGCCGCGCCGATGAGGGTTCCGCCCACCAGGGCCGAAGCGATGAGCGCCCCGGCCAGTCCCAGGGACTTCGTCAGTCGCATGTCGTGATTCCTCGCGTATGGGTGACTCGATGCGGTCGAGGATCACGCGTCGGCCGTGAAGATCGCACCAAGATCGGCGCCGTGGCTCTTCACATCGTCTGAATCAGTGCGCGCGTAGGATGCGCCGATGACCGCACGGATCCTGGTCGTCGAGGATGAGCCGCAGCTTCGAGCGCTGCTGCGCCTGTATCTCGAGCGCGACGGTCACCGGGTCACCGAGGCGAACGACGGGCGAACCGCCCTCGCCGCCTTCGACGCCGATGGCGCCGATCTCGTCGTCCTGGATCTCATGCTGCCCGGCATGCAGGGCGAGACCCTGCTCACCGCGTTGCGCGATGCGGGCGACGTGCCGGTGCTCATCACCTCGGCCAAGCGATCCGACGCCGAGCGCATCGCCGGTCTGCGTGCCGGTGCCGATGACTATCTCGCCAAGCCCTTCAACCCGCACGAGCTGATCGCCAGGGTGGCTGCCATCCTGCGCCGTGGCCGGTCCAGCCCGGACGCGCAGCCGCCACCCATGCTCAGTCTCGATGGAGGCCGGCTGGTGCTCGATCCGGGTTCGCGGCGCTACACGCTCGCGGCCGGCGGCACCGGGCGCCTGACGCCGGGCGAGACCGCCCTCCTCACCGCACTCGCCGCGTGTCCGGGCAGTGTCGTGAGCCGCCAGCGGCTGCTCGGTGTCGTCGCGCGCCGGCCCGACGAGGTCTTCGAGCGCGTGGTGGATGTGCATGTCGCCAACCTGCGTCGCAAGTTGAGCGACGACGCGGGCGATCCGTGGCTCATCGAGACCGTGCCCGCCAGTGGGTACCGCCTGGTGGCCGTGCCGGACGCCGCGCCGTGATGGCGGGGCGTCCACTTGCTGTTCGACTCGCGGTGCTGTTGGCGGGCGTGGTACTCGTCGTCCTGCTGCTCGCCGGCTTCGTGGTCAATCGTGCAGCCTCTCGATCGCTGGATGAGACGCTGGGTCCCCGCGACGAACAGCGGCTGGAGCTGGCCGTCACGATCGTGGAGGACGCGCTCGAGCAGGGCGTCGACCGGCGTCGTCTCCAGTTCCTGCTTCAGCGCATCGCCGGGCAGAGCGGCGGCTCCGTTCGGGTGAGAGACGGCAGTGGCGCCGTGCTGGCCGAGGCCGGACGCGTATCTCCCGGTGCGGGAGATACGGACACGCTGTCGCGGGACCTCTCCTCGGCCGCGGGAGGCGGATCGTTCGACCTCGTCGTGCCGGGCGGGCAGGCGCCCTTCGTGCGGGCCTTCAACGCGACGCTGATCATGACCGGGGTGGTCGCCGTGGCGGCACTCCTCGTGGCCGCGACGGTCGCCTCGAGTCGCCTCACCCGGCCGCTGCGCGACGTGGCCGTGGCCGCCCGTCGCCTCGGCGGAGGAGACCTGTCCGCCCGCGCGCGTGGCGGACCCGACGCCGAGTCGTCGGAGCTGGCGTCGGCGTTCAACGGCATGGCGGACCAGCTCGAGCGCTCTGAAGCCCTGCGGCGACGAGCGGCCAGTGACCTTGCCCACGACCTGGCCACGCCCGTGACCGTGCTGGAGTCGCAGCTCCAGGCCATGGTGGACGGCGTCGTCCCGGCCGATGCCGCGCAGCTCGAGAAGGCGCGCGCCGCCGCGGCCGGGTTGTCGGGGGTGATCGGCCAGCTCGGCGAGCTCACCAGTGCCGAGTCGGCGCCGCTCCAGCGCCAGGTCAGTCGCGTGGACGTGGGCGAGCTGGTCCGCGGGATCGTCGCGTCGTTCGATCGGCTCATCCGCCGGCGTGACGTGACGAGCGCGGTCGAGGCGGGCGTTGGCGTGGTTGCCAGCGTGGATCGCGAGCAGGTCGCGCGCGCCCTTCGCAACCTCATCACCAATGCCATCCAGCACGCGCCGAGCGGAAGCACGGTGCGCGTCTCCGTGACGAGCGGATCCGACGTCACGAGCGGATCCGGTGTCGAAATCCGCGTCGGCGACGAGGGCCCGGGCATCGCGGAGGAGGACGTCCCACTCATCTTCGAGCGCTTCTATCGGGCGGATCGGTCGCGGGGGCGCATCCCGGGCAGCGGCATCGGCCTGACCGTGGCGCGCGAGCTGATCGGCGCCAACGGCGGCTCGGTGGAGGTCGAATCCACCGGTCCGGCCGGGTCCGTGTTCCTCGTCCGCCTGCCGAGCGCCAGTCGCGCCTGACGCGCCATCATTGGCGGCGTGCCGTTCCACGTCCACTCCCACCGGTCGGTCGACGCATTCCTGGCCGCTGCCAGTTCGTTCCTGGTGGCCCGTGAGGCGGAGCACAACCTCATCTTCGGCATCTCGAGCTCGGTCCGCACCAATCCAGAGCTGTTGACCGATGGTCCGGCCACCTTCGCCACCGTGACCGATGCCGACGGGCGCATCGTCGTGGCCACCGTGCGCACGCCCCCGTACAACCAGGTCCTGTCGTGCGTGGATCACCCGGCGGCGGTCGATGCCCTCGCGGGAGCCCTTCGCGACGAGCCAGTGCCCGGTGTGCTCGGTCCGACCGATGCCGCCGCCCGCTTTGCCGCGGCCTGGGCCGATGCGACCGGGCTCGCGGCCCACGTCGAGCTCGTGGAGACCATCTATCGCCTCGAGCGCGTCATCCCGCCGGCACGCCCGGCAACCGGTTCGTGGCGCCTCGTCGAGCCGCGGGATCGCGACCGCATCGCGCGCTGGCTGGTCGATTTCGGCAGGGAAGCCATGCCGGAGTCACCACCGATCCCTGACCCGCTCGCCGCTGCCGACCGATGGATCGCCGGCGTCGGTCGCCTTGGCTACGTGTGGGTCGACCACGATGAGGTCGTCTCGCTGGTGGGTGCGAGTGGCGAAACGCCGAATGGCATCCGCATCGGTCCCGTCTATACGCCGCCCGCTCTGCGCGGCCGCGGGCACGCGAGCTCGCTGACGGCCGCCGCCAGCGCCGACCAGCTGGGTCGCGGACGACGCTTCGTCTTCCTGTTCGCGGACCTTGCCAACCCGACGTCCAACCGGATCTACGCCGGGCTCGGCTACGAGCCGGTGTGCGAGGTCACCCAGTACCGCTTCGGCGACGCCCGTGCGTAGGGCCATCGTCGCCCTGGCCGTGAGCCTCGCCGCGGCCACGGTGACCTCGGCCTGCACCACGCCGACCGGCAGCGGTCGAAACCCCTGCGGCGCCGAGTGGCTCGGCCGGCAGGCCGTGGCGGCTGCCGGAACCGGCATCGAGGAGGCGCCGCTGGTCATCGAGTGCATCGAGGCCATCGGCGAGAGCCGGGTGCGGGTCGGATTCAGCCTGCCGTCCGGCCCTGACTGCCACCTGCTGTCCCGGATCGAGCTGGTCGAATCCGCGGACTCGCTCTCGATCACGCTGTTCGGCGCGGTGAGCGACGACCCGAGTGCCGGCGCCTGTGCGGACGAGGCCCGTCGCGTGCTGACCGAGATCGAGCTCCAGGCGCCGGTGGGGCAGCGTTCGCTCCTGGACGGCAGCCCATGATCGCCGTCCGACGTATCGTGAGGATATATGCCGATGATCCGGTCTCGTGCCTGGGTGCCTGCGCCCATCGAAGAGGTGTTCGCCTTTTTCGACGATCCGGCCAACCTGGCGCGACTCATGCCGCCGCCGGTCACCATTCGCCTGGTGCGGATCGAGCCGGCGCCGCCACGCCCTGGCTCGATCATCAATTTCAGCTATGGCCTGGGACCCTTCAGGCGCGCGTGGATCATCCGCCTCGTGGCGCGCGTCGACGGCGAGCGCTTCGTGGACGAGACCCTGGAGGGACCGATGGCGCGCTTCGACCACACCCACCTGTTCACCCCGGCCCGCGGCGGCGGTACCTGGATCGAGGATTGGATCGAGTACCACGTCGGGCCGGACGGCCCTCTTGGCGCGCTTCTGGACGGCGTCGCATGGGTCGTGATGCGGCTGACGTTCATCTGGCGCGCCGCCCGACAGCGTCGGCTCCTCAGCCGCTAGGCGCCTCGGTCAGCCCTTCCGCCGATGTCGGCCTGGTGCGGGCGGTCCGCGTCCCGATGATCACCAGCGCCAGCCCGCCGTACAACCCGACGAGGTGGTAGACCGTGGCCGACAGCCCGATGTAGTAGACCTCGGGTTGTGGCATGCCGCGCGAGCCTCCGCCGGTGTACTGGACGATCAGCAATAGCGCGCCGACCCAGACCGCGGCGATCATCCAGAGCCCAGTGACCGACAGCATGGTGATGCGGCGTGCGCCCTGGACTGGTGAGACGGCCGTTGCCCACGCGTGAAGCCCACCGCCGAGGGTCAACGCAACGAAGAACGGTAGGGTGCCAGGGCCACCGGCACCCTCCGCCACGAGAGCCGCCACCGCGGCGAGGATCGCCGCGCCGAGTCCGAGGATGCCGTTGACTGCGCACCTCCCGACGAGAAGCCGATACCGAGCTCGAAAGTATGGGCACACGGCGCACCAGCGGCAAGCCCGGTTGCGGCTGACCCGACCCAGGGCGTACCGTGGGTGGCCGATGTCCGGCCCGCTCTCGGCATGGTCCTCGCGCTTCCCCGAAGGCTGGTGGGGCTATCACTGGGCGCCGCCCAGACCGATGAGCGCGGTCGAGCTGATCGGCACCCCTATGATCGATGCCCGCCTGATGGCGACCCTGTGGGCGGTCGTCAGCCGGCGTCGCAGCGTCATGCTCAGCTCCGAGGCGCCACAGGCCGGCAAGACGACGACGTTGAGCGCGCTGGTCGACTTCCTGCCGGGCGACACGACTGGGATCTTCGTGCGCGGGTGGTGGGAGGAGTACGGTTGGGTCGACGAGATCGATCCGGGCACCGGGTACCTACTGATCAACGAGATGAGCGACCACCTGCCGGTCTACGTCTGGGGCCGAGCCGCGCGCGGCGCGCTCATCTTGGCCGGCAAGGGCTGGGGACTGGGCGCGACGATGCACGCCGACTCGCTGCCCGAGGCCGTCGGCTGCCTGCGCAGCGACCTCGGAGCGACCGATGCGGACCTCGCCGGCCTCACCATCTATCTCCAGTTCTCGGCCTACCTGACTCCGGCCGGCATGTATCGGCGGGTGGAGGAGGCCTGGCACCTGCGCCTCGACCCCGAGGGGGTCCTGGCCCCGGTCCGCCTGGGCGCCATCAGCGGTGACCGATCGCCACGGCTGACTGGGGCCCAGCGGCGCCCATCACCGCCGATCCTGCCCGGAGACGGCGGCCGGTCGACCCGCTGCTTCGAGCATGATCCTACCGCCTATGCCGTCCTGGCCGGCAGCCTCGGCATGGTCGCCGGCGAGCTCGAGACCGAGCTCGCGAATCGGTCCGCCTTCCTCGAGGACCTGGCGTCGCGCGGCGTCTGCGATCCGCCCTCGGTGGCTCAGGCGCTGGACGGGTTCGGCGACCCGGGGCGGATCTGATGAGCGGACTGCGACTGGCCGAATCGGATGGTACCCTCGGTCCCTGATGCCCGATCCTCGCGAGCGACCGGCCGACACGACCCTGGGCGAGCTGCGCGCTGCGGGATATCGGTCACGGAGCGTCAAGGAGGAGCTCCGTGCCAACCTGCTCGAGCGCATCCGCCGCGACGACCCATTCCTGCCGGGCATCCTGGGCTACGACGAGACGGTGCTGCCGCAACTCGAGAACGCCATCCTTGCGGGCCAGGACGTCATCCTCCTCGGCGAGCGTGGCCAGGCCAAGAGCCGCATCGCGCGGGCCCTGTCCGGGCTGCTGGATCCGTGGCTGCCGTACGTCGCGGGCACCGAGCTCCATGACGACCCGCTGCACCCGGTCTCGCCGCTGGCGCGGGCCATCGTCGCCGACGAGGGTGACGCGACGCGCATCGCCTGGTGGGCCGCGGCGGATCGGTACAGCGAGAAGCTCGCGACGCCGGACATCAGCATCGCCGACCTCATTGGCGAGGTGGATCCGGTCAAGGTGGCGGAGGGGCGCTATCTGTCGGACGAGCTGACGATCCACTACGGGCTGCTGCCGCGCACGCATCGGGGCATCTTCAGCCTCAACGAGCTGCCGGACCTGGCTGAGCGCATCCAGGTCGGCCTGCTCAACGTGATGGAGGAGCGTGACGTCCAGGTGCGCGGCTACCGGGTGCGGCTGGAGCTGGACCTGTTCGTGATCGCCAGCGCCAACCCGGAGGATTACACCAGCCGCGGCAGGATCATCACCCCGCTCAAGGACCGATTTGGCGCGCAGATTCGCACGCACTACCCCGAGGACTCCGCGATCGAGATCGCGATCATGGAGGCGGAGGCGAACGCGTACGAGCTGGGCACGGCCGACGCATCGGTCCCGGTGCAGGTGCCCGGATTCATGAAGGAGGTGGTGGCCGAGCTATCGCAGCTCGCGCGCCGCTCCTCGGAGGTCAGCCAGCGCTCGGGCGTCAGCGTGCGGGTGGCCATCGCGAACCACGAGACGCTCGCCGCGGCGGCGTTGAAGCGAGCCGTCCGGCTCGACGAGCCCGCGGCCGCGCCCCGCATCAGCGACCTGCCGGCGGTGGTGGCCTCGACGGCCGGCAAGATCGAGCTCGAGACGCTCGGCGACGAGACGCGCGAGGATCGCGTGGTCGAGAAGCTCGTGGCCCGTGCCGTGGTCAGCGTGTTCAATCGCCACTTCGCGCTCAGCGAGCTCGCGGCGCTCATCGAGCGCTTCGAGACCGAGGGGCTCGAGGCGGAGGTCGGCGAGTTCGTCCCGTCCGGCGCGCACGGCCGGCTGGTGGCGTCCATCCCTGAGCTGCGTTCCGCCATCGCCCGGTTGGATGCGGGCGAGTCGACCGCCGGCATCGCCTCGGCCGCCGAGTTCGTGCTCGAGGGGCTTCATCTCAACCGCCGCCTCAACAAGGAGCGACGCGCCGGCGGCATTCGGTACGCTCGCTGATTCGCGATACGGCGTGCGCCCCACGTCCCGGCGAAGGTACTTTCTGGTCATGGGACTGGTCAGGCTGCCGTTGCGCATGGTGTACGCAGCCGGATAGGAAACGACTCGAAAACACCCAGTCCAGCGGTTCCTGTGCAACCGATGCACCAGACCGCAAGCAATGGCCGCCAACCTCTCCAGGTGGTGCCACGCCATGCAGTATCGACAGCCGACTGATGGAGCCGCGCGCTCGCTTCCCCCTGGACCGATGAACGATCTGGGCGTTACACTGCCCGACACGCCGCCATGAGCGGCGCCTATCCAGAGTGGCCCGAGAGCCCTGGCTCGATGACGGCCCGGCAACCGACCCATCGACCTCACGATGGAAGCGGTGCCCCCGCCAGGACCGATAGGTACGGAGGTTCCCAGTGCCCCCATCCCGCGTCCATTTCAACGGTGGCGTCAACCTCCCGGATGCCGACACGGTCATGCGCGAGATCGCCGCGCGCGTGCCCGATGGCGTCAGTCGCATCCCGGACGGCGAGACGGGCGATCGTCAGCAATGGATCTTCTTCCAGCTACAGAAGTTCTGGCAGACCCCGGGCCTCGAGCAGGCCGATCCGGCCGGCACCACGCCCGGCTACGAGAACATGCCGAAGGTGCGCCTGGTCGACGGTCAGAATCCTGGTTCCGTGTTCTGGCCGAACCTTGGCTACGCGGATGCGTACATTGAGTCGTACGAGACATTCCGACGTTTGCGCGACGAGGGCGTCATCGGTGCCGATGTGCGCTTCCAGGTCGAGTACCCGACGCCGCTGGCATCGATCAGCGGGTGGGTCGTGCCCGAGGACCAGGCGCGGCTCGAGCCGTCCTACGAGCGGGCCCTGTTCGCCGACCTCGACCGCCTCCTGGCCGCCGTGCCCCACGAGATCGCGGTCCAATGGGACGTGGCCGTCGAGTTCGGCATCCTGTCTGGCGGATTTCCGGCAAGCGACGGTCAGGGCTACGATGCGATCGTGGATCGCCTCGCCCGCTGCGTCGGGCGCGTCCCGCACGATGCTCCGGTCGGCCTGCACCTGTGCTACGGCGACTACCAGCATCGGCACTTCAAGGAGCCGGAGTCGCTCGAGCTCCAGGTTCGCGTCGCCAACGCGCTGACCGAACGCGCGGCACGACCGATCAACTGGTTCGCGTTCACCGTGCCCCAATACCAGCGCGATGCGTCGTATTTCGCTCCCCTCGCCGACCTCCGGGTGGCCGACGAGACCGAACTGTACTTCGCGCTGGTGCCGTACCACGCCGCCGAGCAGGAGCCAGGCACGACCGAGGCGCAGGTGGAGCTGGTCGACGCTCAGCTGGCCGGCCGCGAGTGGGGCATCTGCACGGAGTGCGGCATGGCCCGCGCCGAACGCGACGAGATCCCCGGCCTGCTCGACCTGCACCGCGAGATCGTCGCCACCCACGCTCCGGCACACGCCTAGGGCCCGTCCCCGCAGGCTAGCAGGCACCGACAAATCGGCGCCGCACCCCGGGGCCCAAATGCCCATCCCCCGGTCCGAACCCTCACCACGCCAACCTGATGAGCTCGCCGAATACGGCTTCCACGTCCACGCTGACGCCCCGCCGCGAGAACCAGGCGGCCACGTTGGCCAGGTCGCGATGCAACAGCTCGGGTGCATCGGCATTCGTCGTGAACTCCACGGCCTGCGGCAGGTCGATGATCGAGATCCTGCCCCGCCACCACAGGATGTTGTAGGCGGACAGGTCGGCGTGCACCACGCCCGCGACGGTCAGCGCGCGCAGGCTGGCCACCAGCTGCTCCCATGCCGACGCGACTTCAACCGGCGAGAGCGACGCCTGAGCCAGGCGCGGCGCGGCCGCATCGGCGTCGCCGATGAACTCCATGATCACGCCGTCATCGGTTCGCTCCACCGGATAGGGGACCGATGCGCCGCCGCGCCAGGCGAGCTCGAGCATGGTCATCTCCTGGATCGGCCACATGCGCTCGATAACCTCGTGCCCGTGATCGGTCTTGTGCGCGACCGCTCGTCGATCTCGGCTCGACAGGAACCAGCCGGCCCGATACGTCGAATCGTGGCGGTAGGCAGTTGCTTTCTTGAAGCCGAGCTCACGCAGCTCGCCAGCCGACGGGCGGCGCGGCCGGTAGCGCTTGTGGGCAAGCAGGACCGTCGAGCCGCCTCCGTATCGGCGCTCGATCAGGAAGACCTCGGCCTCCTTTCCGGACTTCAGGGTGCCGAGCGAGATCTCGTCATAGGGCTCGTCGAGCAGCCATGACGGCGCAGCTCGCGGGGGCGCAAGTGAACGATGCACGCGGATGCTCCGAGGGTGTGGGATGGCCCGACCCTCGGGCGGCGTCAGCGGAGGTGGCGCCTCGAGGCATCGGGAGAATGCAGTGCGGTGGCACTCATCTGCGGTCCTCCTCATGCGAGCTGCGGTGGTTGATCTGCGGCATCATGCGCCGGATGGCCGCCCGCGACAACCCCGAAGGTCGCCTATCCCCCTGAGCCCGGACCGACGCGGACATACAGGATCGTCTGCCAGACCCAACCGCGGTGATGGACCTGGCGCTCGAAGCCCGCGCGTCGAATGCGCTCATCCACCGAGCGCTCGGGATGCACGTAGCCACGGAACGACCGGCCGGACAGCCTGAGCGCAAGGTTGGCCAGGCCGATGACGCGCCGCAGCCACCATCGGTCATTCGGGAAGACCAGCCCGTAGAGGCGGCGTGCCCGCGAGGCCGACGCATCCACCAGGGCGGCCCACTCTCCGTAGCAGCACACCACGCGGTCCAACGTCACGATGTCCACCGGCTCAACCTCGTGCGCCAGCTGCACGAAGTCGCCGTGACGAATCGTCGCACGCTCGCCCCACCCACGCCGCTCGATCTCGTCGCGAGCGACGGCAACGTACGCGTGCGAGGCGTCAACCCCGGTGAGCGAGCGAGCGCCGGCTGCCAAGAGCTCGAGGCCGATGACCCCGACTCCACCACCGATGTCGAGCACGCTACCGCGCTCAGGCCCAGCGCCCTTGATCGCCTCGATCAGGCGGTTCGTGCTTCCATCCGGGCCCGAACGACGGTACTCGGCGAGCTGCCGTTGTGCCGTCCGCTCGTCAAAGATGGCGTCGTAGTCGGAGTCGCAGCATTCGTGCGGCACGTCACGCATCCGTTTCGAGTGCGCGGTCAACTGCCCGGCGTACTGCTCGTCGGTCAGTGCGCCGGCCTCCCGACGGCAGATTCGGCATATCGGCGCCAAGGATAGGCCGATCGTGGACATCTGCTCCTACTGGTCGTTGGCTCGTTCGGCGAACTGGCACAGCGCGTTGGCCAGCCGCATCTGCTCCGGCGTGCGAGCGCGAACACGTAGGAGCGCCGGCTCAGCCACGACCACGGCAACGCATCGGGCTCGCGAGGTGGCGACGTTGAGACGGTTGCGCGAGTACAGGAAGCTCATGCCGCGCGGTGCATCGTGGGGTGAGCTGCTGGTCATGGAATAGATGCTGACCGGGGCCTCCTGGCCCTGGAACTTGTCGACTGTCCCGACGCGAGCCTCGGGCAGCTCGCGCTGGATTGCGCCGACCTGCGCGTTATAGGGGGCCACGACCAGGACGTCCTCGTACCCCAGCCGATGCACGTCGCCCTCCCTGTCGACCCAGCTCGATCCGCTCTGGACGAGCGCGCGCACGAGGGCCGCGATCAGGCGCGCCTCCTCGGGTGATTCGCTCTCGCTGCCGGTGTGCTCGACGCTGAGCAGCCGGACCCCGGTGCCCGCCATCGGTCGTGGACCGTTCAGGCGTTGGTTGACGAGGTCCGGCCGTGACTCGAGCTTGCCCTCGTAGAACGCGTCCGAGGTGAAGGCGGTGACATCAGGATGGAGTCGCCACGTGTGCTCCAGGAAGAGGCCCAGGTCGCCCGGCATGGCATCGTGCCCGTCGAGCAGGTGGGCCAGCGCAGACCGATCCGCCCCCGGCGGATGCGAACCCTGGAGCGGTTGGTCGAGCTGCTGCGGATCCCCGAGCAACACGATCGCGCGCGCGGAGCCCGCCATGGCGAGCACGTTGGCGAGCGACACCTGGCCCGCCTCATCGACGAACAGGACGTCGACCAGCTCCTCGCTGGCCGCTGGCGCCCAGAGCCATGCAGTGCCGGCACCGAGGTTGAAGTTCCCGTCCCGCATGCCGTCCTGCACATGTTCGTTCCTGGCGGCGGGGGTCACGCGCGCATCGTCGACCGCCGCCACGCCATCGCTCACCTTCTGGACGGCGCGCACGTCCACCGAATCGCCGGCCACCTTCAGCACCATCGTCAACAGGTTCGCGATCACCTTGTGGCTGTTGGCACTGATCCCGACGCGCTTTCCGGCGGCGATGAGCCGCACGATCATGTGCGCGCCGGTGTACGTCTTGCCGGAGCCCGGCGGTCCCTGGATGGCAAGCGTCCCGGTCTCGAGCGTCGTGATCAGGCGGCAGGCGGACTCCAGCTCGCTCTCGCCGGCCATGCGCAGCGAGGCGCCCGGCGCCTGCCCGACATCCGGCGGTCGCCGCAGGAGCAGGTCACGCCCGGCTCGCCACGGCCCGGGCGCATCGACGCCGTGAGCCGCGACCCATTCGCCCATCCGCAGGAGCGCGGCTCGCTGGTCCTTGTCGATGATCATGTTGAGTGGCAGGAGCGCGATCGGATGGTTCGGCTCGCCTTCGGCCCGCCAGGCGAGGTCGACCGTGGCATTCGCATCGTCCACGCCAATGAGGCTTCCGCCCACCTTCCAGGCACTCCACTTGGCATCCGGCTGCGCCTGGTAGAGGACCGGGTCGTACAGGTCGGAGCGCGGACCGATGTCGTACTCCTGCGGCGCGAATCGGTACCGCCAGGTCTGGCGCGCGAATCTTGCCTTGGCTGATGGCATCCATGGATCGCCCACCGGCCCCACCACTTCCAGCGGGCCCAGGGACGCCTTGTCGGCCACGAGCTCGACGGGGTCCATGCCCAACCGGTTGAAGAAGTCCCAGAACGCGACCTTCGCCTCTCGCCGATGCCACGACAGCAGCTGGGCCAGCAGCCACGAGGCCTGCTGCTCGTCGCTGCGCTCGGAGGGTTCGTCCGAGATGCCGCCGGTCAGGCTCTCGGCCACTTCCATGACGCGCGCATCGGCCTCGCGAAGCTGCTCGGGCGCATCGGGTGAGCGAGGAGCCGGACGCGGGACCTCCTGTCCGGTCTGGGCCGCCAGCTCGGTCCGCTGCGCCTCGAGCCAATCGCGCAGGCGCAGCGTGCTGACGACGTCGTCGCGATTGTACGCGGCGATGCGCTCGAGGATGTCGGACTCGGGTCGCTCGCCCTCGCCCAGCTGGAGCCACTCCTCGAACGCCACGATGCTCGATCCCGCGTCTCGCAGGTCGATCTCCCGCGTGAACCCGTACAGCGGCTCCACCTTCTTGAGGCTGTAGCTCTCGACCGATGCGCGCAAGCCCTGGCGCAGCGCCCGGAAC
>Ga0136614_10001864_pt1 | contig 12769 bp, 10 predicted proteins | sample AntDrymUQ2792106_2_FD_106643 | JGI IMG/M metagenome (GOLD analysis project Ga0136614, IMG submission 106643) | Polar desert sand microbial communities from Dry Valleys, Antarctica - metaG UQ279 (21.06) | ecosystem: Environmental > Terrestrial > Soil > Desert | place: Antarctica: Dry Valley...
CGCCGGGGCTGCGGCCGCCGGTGCCGCGGGCTGCAGGACGCCGGTCTGCGCCGCTTTCTCGAAGGCGCCCTTGCCGCGGATGTCGTACAGGTACTGTCCCGTCGTGCGGTCCTCCGCGCGGCGGGGCGTCTTGCGCCGGTCGGCGGGCTCGGCGGCCGCGGACACGGTCCCTGCCGGGGCCGCGGCGGGGCGAACCTCGATGATGCCCGCGAAGAGAAGGGAATAGAGAATCTTGGCGCTCGCGCTGTCCGACACGGACGCCGTCTTCAGGAGGTCACGCAGCGTGGTCCGGCCGTCGATCTGGGAGACGAGGCCGAGGGCGTCCCGCAGCAGGCGCAGCGACCCGAAGGACATCACGTCGGGAGTCAGGACGGGGACCCCCGAGAGATCGCCCAGCATGTCGAGGAACTGCTCGCTCTCGGGGATGCGCCGGATGCCCTCGATGATCATCTCCTGTGACAGCGAGATCCCGACGTCGAGCTCGACCGGCCCCGTGTCGGGCTCGAAGTTGAAGGCGCCGTCCGGCCAGGAAAGCGTGGAGAACACGATCTGCTCCATCTGCCGGCGCGCCTCGCTGTCGACAACGACGCGGGTGACGAGCCCCTTCTCGACGAGGATCCGGTCGATCCGCTCACGCGTCCGCCGCTGCGTCTCGAGCGCGTCGCGGAGGTCCTCCTCGGTGATGTAGCCCCAGCGAACGAGCGTCGCACCGATCCGATGCTCCTCACGCGAGGACCGCGCCGCGTAGAGTTCGCCGTTCTCGAACACGAGCTGCCGCACCTGATCGCCCCGAATCACAGAGAGAGTTCCCGAGAGCCGCTCCCGCTGGATCCGCCGGACGACGACGAAGAGCGGGACCTCGGACAGGCGCCCCGAGATCGCGGGGGGTTCGGGGGACCCGTTCTCTTGCGTCACGCCCCTATTGTCCCGCCGCGGGGGCCCGCGGGACGCGGTCGAGGTCCAGGTTCCCGCCGGAGACGATCGCCACGACGCGGGTCTGCGGCGAAAGGCCGGCCACCCTGCCCTCCAGGAGAGCCCCCACCGCGGCGGCTCCCGACCCTTCGACGTAGAGCTTTGCCCGCGTCATGAGCCACCGCATCCCCTCCGCGACGGCTTCCTCCGAGACGCCGACGACGTCCGAGACGGTCTCGCGCGCGATCGCGAGCGGCAGCGCCCCCACGAACGGCGGGGTCATCCCGTCGGCGAGGGTGTCGGCCGGACGCGAGACGCTGACCGGTCTGCCCGCGGCGAGCGCCGGTGCGAGGCCCGGGCCCGCGGCCAGCTCGACGGCGACGACGCGCGCCGACGGGCGCAGCTGCTTCACCGCCGAGGCGACGCCGCCGAGGAGCCCTCCGCCCCCGACGGGCACGACGACGACGTCCGCGTCCGGGAGGTCGTCGAGGATCTCGAGGCCCGTGGTCCCCGCGCCCGCGAGGACCTCGGGATCGTCGAAGGGGTGAATGAACGTCAACCCCCGCTCCTCCCGCACCGCGTCGAGCCTGGCGAAGAGCGTCGCGCGGTCGGAATGGAGGATGACCTCGGCGCCGTAGCCGTGGACCGCGTCGCGCTTCGACTGCGGGGCGTCGGAGGGCATGACGACCGTCGCCGAGGTCCCCACGATCTGCGCCGCCCAGGCGACCGCCTGGGCGTGGTTGCCCGCCGAAACGGTGATGAGCCCCTTCGCGCGGTCCGCGGCGTCGAGGCCGAGGACCTTGTTGAGCGCGCCCCGGGGCTTGAAGGAGCCCGTCCGCTGGAGACTCTCGCACTTGAGGTACAGACTCGCGCCCGCCCGTTCGCCGATCGTCCGCGAGGAGAGGAGCGGCGTGCGGAGCACCTTGCCGCCGATGCGCGCCGCGGCCTCCCGGATCGCGGAGAGGGGGATCACCGACGCGCGCCCCCCGCCTCGATGAAGCGGTCCCGGTGATCCGGGCTCGGCACCGCGCAGCGGTCGCTCCGGCCGAAGACGCGATAGCGGATCCGCGCGATCCCGTCATAGGCCGCATCGCGCCAAGGCCGCGGAACGGCCCCCACGGCCCTGGCGAGTCGGCGCCATCCGGCTCCCAGCAGCTCGAGAGCGGCGAGGACGGCGCTCGACCGTGAGAGGAGGATCTCCCGCGGCCCGCCGTGCTCGGAAAGCAAATACACCGTGTCGAGCGCCCCGGACTCCACGCCGTGCCCCCGCAGGACGTCGGCGGCGAAGGCACTCTGCAGCGGCGAATAACGCAGGCGCCCGGCGTCGTCGCGCTTCAGGAGGAAGCGGACGAGCCGGCCGCAGAGGCCGCACACGCCGTCATAGAAGAGGATCGCGCGGGCGGCGTCCTCCCCGTCGGGCGCGGCGTCGGCGTTCCCGGCGGCCCTCACCGCTCAGCGGCGCGTCGGCCCGCGCCGTCCGCCGACCCACTCCCGTTGAACTCGGCCACGACCGGCGCGTGATCGCTCGTACCGACCTCCGCGAAGACGGTGCAGCTCGTCGCCCCGCGGGCGATCCCTTCGCTCGCCATGACGTAATCGAGTCGCCATCCGATGTTGCGCTGGCGCATGTTGCGCCACGGGGCCCACCACGTGAAGAGGCCGTCGTTTCCGGGGTCGAGCGCGCGGCCCACGTCGACCAGGCCCCGTCCGAGGATCCGCTCGATGAGCTCCCGCTCCTCGGGGCGCTGGCCGATGAGCCCGGGCTTGCGCTCCCTCGGGTGCACGTCCCGATCCGTCCGCGCCACGTTGAGGTCGCCGCAGAGGATCAGCCTGCGGCCGGTGGCGTGCACGGCAGCGACGTACCCGTCGAGCGCCTCGAGGAACCGCATCTTGGCGGGAAAGTCCTTGCCGCCGTTGGGCACGTAGATGGACGCGAGGACGAGATCGTCGGCCTCGGCGGTGACGATCCGCGTCTCGTGGTCGAAGTCGGGATGGCGGAACTCGGGCTTGCGCGGGAATCTCGCCTTGCGCACGTGCAGGCCCACCCCCGAGTAACCCTTGTCACCGTGCCAGTAGCACCAGTAGCCTTCGAGGTCACAGAGCGCCAGCGGAACCTGGTCGGGGGACGCCTTGATCTCCTGGAGGCAGAGGACGTCCGGCTGGTCGCGCGCCACGAAGTCGCCGACCTCGAGTTGCCGCGCGCGAATTCCGTTGACGTTCCAGGTCGCGACCTTCACGCCGCGATCCTACCCGCTGCGCGGGAGGTGGAAGGTATTCGGTGTGAGGTGTCAGGTGAGCCACCTTTCACCTTTCACCTTTCACCTACTCTTCGGGCAGCAGCTTCAGCGCGACAGAGTTCATGCAGTACCGCTGGCCCGTCGGCTGCGGGCCGTCGTCGAAGACGTGGCCCAGATGAGAGTCGCAGCGCTTGCAGAGGACCTCGGTCCGGTCCATGAGGAGGCTCGCGTCGGTCTCGGTCGCCACGCTGTCGGCGCACATGGGCGCATAGAAGCTCGGCCAGCCGGTCCCGGATTCGAATTTCGTATTCGAACTGAACAGCGGGTTCCCGCAGGCCACGCAGACATACGTGCCCTTTGCCTTCGCCTTGTTGTACTCGCCCGTGAAGGGCCGCTCCGTGCCCTTCTCCCGAGTGACGTGATATTGCTCGGGAGTCAGCACTTGCTTCCATTCCGCGTCCGTCTTCTTCACTTTCCAGCTCCTCTCTGAGACTCTGGGAACCGAGGGGCACGGCGTGCGGTTCCCGACCGTTCCCGCCCCGTTTGCGGCGGGATTTGCGCCTCCGATGACCAGCGCGGCGGAAGCGGCCGCCGCCAGGAGCGTGAAAATTTTCACGGTTTGCTTAAATTGTACTCCCATCGGCCGCACCCCCGTCTTCCCTACGCACCGGAGGCCCCTCCAGATTCAGAAACGCGCGCACGGCCTGCATCCCTTCAGCGAAGTTGTCCGCCTCTGAACGACCCGAGCGCGCCGAAGGTTTCCAGGAGTGGTCACCGTCCTCGATCCAGTAGATCCGAACGCGGGGAGAGAGCCGGTATTCCTCGACTTCCGCGCGGACCCCGAACGCATCCCGCGTACCCTGCACGATCAGCGTCGGTCGGGTGATCGATTCCAGATGCGCCGTGCGGAGGCGATCGGGCCGGCCCGGCGGATGGAACGGATAGCCGAGACAGACGACGCCGTCGACGCGTGCCTCGTCGGCGACCATGCTCGCGATCCGGCCGCCGAGCGACTTCCCGCCGATGAAGAGGGAACGGGCGCCGCGTACGAGATCGATCGCGTCGAGCCAGCTCTGCCGCAGGACCGGCTCACGGTCCGGCATCTTGCGCCCCCCGCCGGCGCGGCGGGACCCCATGTAGGGGAACTCGAAACGCGCGACCCGCGCGCCGGACCCCGCGAGGGAGCGCGCGGCCCGCGTCATGAACGGCGAGTCCATCGGCGCCCCTGCGCCGTGCGCCAGGATCACAGCGACGTCGGCGCCTTCCGGCCCGTCGAGGATGAGCTCCTCGGCTCGCAGACGGCCTACCCCTCCGGAACCGGCTTGTCAGTGGGCATCATCGCCCCGGACGCGAACGAGAGCGTCCGGACGACCTCGAGGCTCCCTTTTCGTGGCCCGGCTTTCACTCGCCTCCCTTTGATCGACGCCTCACGCGGCCTTCCGCCTCGCCACGAGCTCTTCCATCACCGCCTTGCGCAGGAGGGCCGGAGGCAGGAGGCCTTGCGCGAGGATGAAGTCGTGAAACTGCGTCCGGTCGAAACGGGGCCCAAGGATCCGCTCCGCGTCCGTCCGCAGCTCCATGAGGCGCGCATATCCGCAAAAGTAAGCGGTCGCCTGGCCCGGAGCGTGGAAGGTGTAGCGCTCGACCTCCTGCAGCGTCATCGCCTCCGAAAGCACGACGTCTTCGCGGAGGACGCGCGTCGCCTCCTCCCGCGTGATCCGGCCGAGCTGGAGGCCCGGGTCCAGGAACGCGCGGGCCGCCCGCAGAAGGCGGTGCTGCAGCGCGATGAGCTGACCGTCCAGGGGAAGGTAGGGCTTCATCTCGGCCTCCGCGTAGAGGGCCCAACCCTCCACGTTCACGCTGTTGAAGGCATAGATGGCGCGCGCGATCGAAACGCCTTTCTCGACGAGGGAGGCAAACTGCAGCTCATGACCCGGCCGCCCCTCGTGCACGGTCAGCGTCCAGGACGCCGCGTCGAACGTGAAGTCGTCGAATGAGACGGCAGCTGCGCCGGGCTTTCCGGGGATCCGCAGGGGAAGCACGAACTCGCCGGACTCGCCGGTGTTCCCGATGAGTCGCGGCGGCCGCATGTTCGGCGCCGGGGTCGCGGCGCTTTCCGCCTCGCTCGCGACGCGGATGCGCATCTTGCGCCGGGGCAGCGTGACGATACCGTTGGCGGCAATGAGACGTTCGAGCTCCGCGATCCGTCTCTGGTAGAGCGGCAGGATCGCGTCGCCCGCGATCTGCTCCTTCTTCAGCGCCCGGATGACGCCGCGGTAGTCCGTCCCCGTGATGCCCTTGCTCTTCGCGACCAGCGGGGCGAGCGCCTGCATCTCGTTCTGGATCTCGCGGAAAGCGACCTGGGCCCGGGAGACGAGCTCGCCAACGGGCATGTCGACGCCGACCTGTTTCAGCGAGAAGGCGTAGAGCTCTTCGGGCTGGCGGAAGTCCGTCCGCGCCCGGGGAAGGATCTCCTGCCGCACGAACGCTTCGTAATCCTTCAGCTGCTGCCGGAGCTTCGCGTAGGGCTCCGTGGATCCGGTGATGCCGTACTTCTCGAGGAGCTTCCCGATCCCGTCGACAAAGGACGCCCCGTTGCCGAGATCCTTCTCCACTTCGTCCCGAAAGGGGCCCAGCAGCCCCGGCCGCGCGAGCCGCTCGCGGATGCGATCGCGCGCGAGCTCCGTGATCGGCGTATAGCCTGGCTCCATCCCCGCGTACTTTCGCAGGCGGACGAGCGCCTTGCCCCGCCGCTCCGCGGGCACCTGATCGTCCAGGAGCGTGCGCATCCCCGCGAAGATCGTCTGCGCGAGGTCGAAGTAGGGGACCTGGAGCTTCTGCGAGAGCCGGACCCCTTCGATCCCCTGCTCCCCCTGCTGGATGACGATCTCGAGGTCCTGGCGGACGGCGGGGTCCTTCTCGGCGGCGAGGCGCCCTTTCAGCTCATCCACGACCTTCTGCGTCGCCTCGATCGAGCGCTCCGCCAGCCGGGGCTTCAGATCGAAGATCTCCTCGTCGAACCCCTGCAGCCCGGCCTGGCCGGCGAACTCGGGGGCGAAGCGCGCCTGCATCGCGAGCATGAGCTGCGCGTTCCGGTTCGAGCGTTCGACCCAGGCGGGGGCGCCCGCCGGCTGCGCCGACGAGAGCGCCGCTGCGAGCAGTCCGAGTGCCATGAGACTAACCCGCCGGGCCAGGACCGCTGAGGAAACCGCAAGAACTTCCACCGTCACCTCCTGGGCCGCGCCGACGCGAGCCCTCCGGCTTGTACGCATTCTCCGGCGGAGGGTTGCCCCCGCGCCGCCGTTTTCCAGAATCCCGTCCGACGATGCCGACGTAAGGGTAAGCAAGAAGCGAAAGGGAGTGTATGTACAAGACGAAACCCTGCCACGCATGCGAGATGCCGCCCGGTGACGCCCCGATCCAGGTCCTCGTGCTCAACGGTTCGCTGAAAGAATCGCCTGCCGTCTCCAACACGGGAGAGCTGGCTGAGCTCGTGCTCGAGAACATGACGCCCTATGGGGCTCGGGGGGAGGTCATTCGCCTGGCGGACCTCGACCTCCCCGTCGGGCTGGGGTTCCGCGAGGGCCCCGGCGACGACTGGCCCGGCATCGTGGCGAAGATCAAGGCCTCGGACATCGTGCTCTTCGCGACGCCGGTCTGGTGGGGCGGGCGCTCCAGCCTCATCCAGCGGGTAATCGAGCGGCTCGATTCTCTCGACGAGGAGTACATCGCCACGGGCCGCAGCGCGCTGTACAACAAGGTCGCCGGCGTCGTGATCACCGGGAGCGAGGACGGCGCGCTCTCGACGCTCGGCTCGATCATGATGGTTCTCACGTTCATGGGGTTCACGCTGCCGCCCGAGTGCGCCGCCTACTGGGTCGGCGAGGTCGGTCAGCCACCGAGCGAGGACCGAAAGAAGCGCCTCGCCAACGATGCGTCGAAGCACATGGCGAAGAACCTCGCGCGCAACGCCGTGTACTACGCGAAGCTGCTGAAGGAGCGCCCTCTCGTCATCGAGGCGGGGAAAGACGCGCCCGGGCCCTCGGCCTCCGAGACGCCGCCCGGCGAGGGAGGCCGAGCGGCGTCCGCGTGACCCGGGGCGGTCTTGCCGTTAGAAAGCGTAGCGCGCCCCGAACTGGATCGTGCGCGCGAGGTACTGGTTCGAAGCCGACAGGATCTGCCCGAAGGTCGGGTTGTTGAAGTTGTTGTCCGGGAATCCGAACTGCACCCGGTTGAAGACGTTGAACACCTCGAACCGGACCGAGAGCGAGTGGTCCCAAGGGAGCGGAAAGGTCTTGTAGATCCCGAGATCGAGGTTGCGCACGCCGTCCGTGAAGAAGGTGTTGCGCCCGGTCAGGTCCTCGATCGAGTCCTCCGGGGTCGCGCGGCGGAACGCGGAGCGCGGCATGTCCCGCTGCGAGGTTCCCTGATCGTCGATCGTTCTTCCTTCCACTGAGCGATCCACGAGGACCGGCCGGTTCTCCGAGAAACTGTCCCAATCGATGTCCCCCCCGCCGGTGTCGATCACGGTGAACGGAGTTCCCGACGCGATTTTCAGGAACGCCCCGATCTGCCAGCCGCCGAGGGCCAGGCCGAGAAGATCCTTGCGGTCGCGGAAGAACGGGACAAGATAAGTCCCGTTCAAAGTAAAACGGTGGCGCGTGTCGAAGCGGGAGAGCCCGAAGGCGAACTTCCCGTTGGGTCCCGTCTGGTTGGAGTCGCCGGCACCCACGAACGTGGCCTCGGACACGTTGTCCTCCGCCTTGCTGTACGTGTACGAAGTCTGGAAGGCGATGCCGTGGCTGAGGCGCTTCGACAGCTCGACCTGCAGGCCGTTGTACTCCGTCTGCGCTCCGTTAGAGACGAGGAAGTTCGTGCCGTAGCGGGGGTCGGGGCGGCGCTCATTGTTTCGAGGGAACCGGAGGCTGATTTCGTTGGGCGCCAGGGGGACTGAGACGGGACAGGTCGCGTTGACGGGAGCCCCCGGGAGACCCGTGCCGGCGCAGCGAAAATCCGCCGCCACACGGTTGACCAGAACCCCGCGGAGGTCGGGGTGTCCGGCCACCGGCGCGTTGTTCGGATGGTTCACGACGACGATTCCGCCCTGCGCCGGGGTCACCGCGAGGTTGTCCAACGTGTAGCGCAGGAACCCCTCCCCGCGAGTCGCCGTGTAGCTCACGCGGATCGCGGAGTTCAGAGGCAGGTTTCGCTCGAAGGTCAGATTCCATTGCTGCGTGTAGGGCATCTCCAGGTCCGGGTCGGCGAGGGTGAGCGAGTGGCGCACGGTCTGGGGGCCGGGGGTGAACACGAAGCCGTTCGTGGGATCGGCGACGTTCAGGCTGTTCGAGAACGTCAGCAGAATCGCGTTCGGGGGGTTCGTCCGGAGGCTCAACCCGGTCTGGGAGAACACCGACTGGAAGATGCGGCCGTGAAAGAGCCCGTAGCCGCCGCGGATCGAGGAGTTCCCCGGGCCTCCCGTCAGCCAGCGGAAGAGCCCGCGCTCCGCCTTGGGTGACCACGCAAAGGAGACGCGCGGGGCGATGTTGTCCGTGTCGTCGTCGAAGCCGTAGTCGATACGGTCGTTGACTTCGCTCGGGGCCTCCACGTAGTCGTATCGCAAGCCCGCGTTCAGCGTGAGGTTCGAGAAGGGCTGCCAGCTGTCCTCGAGGTAGACGTTGTACTCGTTGATGCGGTTCTCGAGCGCAAACGGACCGTACCCCTTTACAAACGTCGTGACGCATCCGTCGAGGAAGGCGGCGTAGGCGTTGGTGTACGTGGTTCCCCCGCACGCCGCCGCGAACGTGTACGAGCCGCGGCTGTTGTTGTCGGCGAGGTCGTCCAACTGCTGGAGCCGCACGTCCGTGCCGATCTTGATGAAGTGGTTCGAGCCCAGGAGGGTCGTCAGGTTGTAGACGAATTGGTGGTCCGTCTGATCGCGGTGGATGGGAAAGTTCCCCGCGTTGCCGATGATGGAGGCGAACCCGGGCGGGGTGCCCGAGAAGCGGATGATCGGCGTGTCGTTTCCGGCGTCGATGTCGACGTTCGTGTCGCGCAACCCCAGTCCGTAGCGGGCTTCTCCGACCGTCCGGGGGGAAAAGACGTGCGTCCACGTCGCCCCGTAGTTCTGCTGCTTGTGATTCTGGAGCGCCGCCTCGCCGACGATGATGTCCTCCGCCTCACGGATCTGGCGTGTGTACTGCCACCGGCCCGTGACCGTGTCGCTGCCTCCGGGCTGCCAGTCGAGCCGGGCCGAATAGTCCTCGTCGGGGAATTCGAACGCCTGGAAGCCCGAGAAGGCGCGCGGCGTCCGGGGGTCGTTGGGGGTCAGGTTGCCGAACCGCGCCAGGACCGAGTCGATGAAGGCTCGGTTCTCCGGCGTGTCGTTCCCGCGCATCAGGCGCGGGAATTGGAGGTCGGACGCGTTGAAGACGTCGCGCGTGATGATTCGATCGCCCGAGAGTTCGGTTCGATCGGCCGCGAGGAAGCCAAAGAGGTGATCCTGCCGCAGCGGAAACCCGAGGGTCATGCCGTACTGGGTCCGGGTGCTCAGCGGCTTGGCCCTCGCGCTTGAAAAGTGGGACTTGTCGTTCCACTCGGCGTCGGTGTGAAAGCCGTAGGCTTCGCCCCGGAAGTCGTTCGTCCCGGACTTCGTCTGCACCAGGACGACAGCCCCGTAGCCGCGGCCGAACTCCGCCGTGAAGTTGTTCGTGATGATCTGGAACTCCTTGATCGTCGAGAGGGCGACGCCCTGCCGGTTCTGGTTCTCGGAGGAGTCGTCGTTGTTGACGCCGTTGATCTGGAACGTGGCGCCGCGCGTCCCGGTGCCGTTGAAGTTGACGGAGGAGCCGGACGACGCCGTCGGGTTGTTCTGCCCGCTCGTCGGGTTCTCCTGGAAGCCGGCGAAGACCTCCGCCAGGGAGAGAAAGCTGCCCGGGTTGATCGTCGGCTTCGCCTGGATCGCCTCCGCCGTCAGCGACGCCTTGATCTCGCCGTTGACCGTGTTGATCCGGGGGGGCTCCGCGGTCACGCGGACCTCGGCCGTCGCCCGCGGGTCCAGCGTGAAGTCGGCGACCGTCGTCCGATTCAGCTGGACCTCGACGCCGTCCCGGATGGCCGTTCCGAAGCCCGAGAGCGTGGCGCTGACCCAATAGTTGCCGATCGGGAGGAACGTCGCGCTGTAGGAGCCCCGCTCGTTCGTCGTCAGGTTGCGTTCGAGGCCCGTCTCGACACCGCGAACGGCGATGGAGACCCCGGGAAGTACCCCCCTGTCGCTGTCGCTGACGGTGCCCTGCAGGTTGCCGGTCACCGTCTGGGCGACCGCACGCGCAGGGAGCGTCAGAAAGAGAACGGTCAGCCAGGGGGCGGCGATGCTGCGGCAGAGGCGGGCGGCGCGGAGAGGCATGGGAATCCTCCTAAAAGAGCGCGACGGGGGCGGGTCTCGTCCAAGGGTTCGGTTCGGATCTTTACAGAGAGCCTACAGAGCCTATGAAGTTGTGTCCCGAGGAGTCAAGGGCGCCTTCCGTCCGATAGAATCCGCGCTTTCAGACCGCCCCTGACCACTCGAAAGGAGACGGACGCATGAGGATTCGAAACCTGATTCCCGCTGCCGCCCTGTGCGCGGCCCTGGCCGCGCCGGCGCTCGCAGGGGATGAAAAGACAAAGACCACGAAGAAGGCCGGCCAACCGATGGACGAAAAGGCCATGATGGAGATGTGGGCCAAAGTCGGCGCCCCGGGGGAGCCGCACAAAGCGCTCGAGGTCATGGTGGGGACCTGGGACACCAAGGTGAGCAGCTGGATGCAGCCCGGCGCGGCGCCGATGGCCTCCACGGGCGTCTCCGAGAACACCTGGACACTCGACAACCGCTTCATCGAGCAGCGCTACGAGGGAGAGTTCATGGGCCAGCCCTTCAAGGGGGTGGGCTACACCGGTTACGACAACGTCAAGAAGAAGTACGTCGGGACCTGGATGGACAACATGAGCACCTCGGTCATGGTCATGACGGGGACGAGTGACGCCACCGGTAAGACGATGACGTTCACGGGCACGATGGACGACCCCATGACGGGCAAGCCCAAGGCGATGAAGGAAGTCGTCAAGATCGTCGACGCCAACAAGCACACCTTCGAGATGTGGGCGCCGGGACCGGACGGGAAGGCCTTCAAGATGATGGAGATCGAATACCTTCGAAGGAACTAACCGTCGGCTTCGGTTGCGGGGGACCTGCTGAAGGCACCGGCGGTCGACTCGGCGGGATGCCGCCTCGATCGCGCGCCTGGTCCCGCGCTCCTCTTCGCCTCACGCGGCGCGAGGCTCCTCCGAGGGCGGAGACTCCCTCGCGCCGCGACCGGGGGCCCTAAGACTACCCGGTGCTTGAGCGCATCTCGACCTGAGCCTGCCGGCGGTCGCCTCGGCGCCTCTCGCCGATCCGTCGCTCGAAGACGCGCGGGCCCGGGGGCATCACCGCCGTGGGCGGCAGGATGTCGTCGAAATCGAACTCGACGTCGAATCCCGGATCGAGTCCCGGATCCGACAAGACCTGGACGTTCCAGCTCTCCAGGGCATCCGTCGGGATCCCCTGCACCGCATTGATGGCCGCCACGATCCGGCGCGCGTCCGCGGGCGACTTCGCGCGAACGAGGATGTGCCGCTCCGCGTCGCGGATGTAGCGGCCTTCCTGGACCCAGGGCTCGCGCCCCGGCTCGACGCTCTCCAATTCGGACATTCCCACCTCCGTCAAAACGGACACGCCTGTGCTACCTCACGACAGAAATGATTCAAAGCGAGGGCTGTCGCCGGACGCCGGCCTGAGGATTCGGGGGTTGGACGGAGCTGCGGGTTCCGGCGGCGGGGGGCTGGAAGGCGACGTAAGTAGTTAGGATACCGGATGATACACGGTCGGCCGCGTCCTGGCAATCGGAGAGCGTCACCACGCATTCGATCTGGTTGATCCCGCCCCCCGACCTCGCCGCGATTCTGCGGCGGACGATCGCGCGGCTATCGGACCGCTTCGAGACGCCGCGCTTCGACCCGCACGTCACGCTCCTCGGCGGCGTCCGTCGATCCGCTTCCGGGTGCGCGGAGTCGTTCGATCGCCTCGCGGCAGTTCTCGAGAGGGCGGGAGCCCCCATCGAGATCGCGATCACGGGCGTCGCGCACAGCGCCGACTACTACCGCTGCGTCTGCCTGGAAGTGGGGCGTGGCGCGGCGCTGCTCCAGGCCCGGTCGGCCGCCCGCCGCGGCTTCGGCGTCGCGCGGGAGGAGGGCTTCGACCCCCACGTCAGCCTCCTCTACGGAAGGCTGCCGGCCGAAACGCGCGAGCGGGTGGCGCGCCGACTGGCGGGGCGCGCGGGCGCGGTGTGGGCGGCCGCCGGGATCGCGCTCGTCAGGACGTCGGGGCCGCCCCGGGCCTGGCGGACGCTCGAACGGGTCGGTCTCACCGCGGGGCCTCCGACATCAGCCGGCGCAGGCAGGCGATCTCGTCCGTCATGAGGGCGCGGGCGCCCATCCGCAGCAGGACGCGAAGCTCCTTCTCCTCGTTCACGGTCCAGGGGACCACGGAGTCGAGGCGCCCGGCGCGGCTGGCCGCGAGCACACCCCGCAGCTCGCGGCGGTAGGCG
>Ga0136614_10001866_pt1 | contig 12758 bp, 10 predicted proteins | sample AntDrymUQ2792106_2_FD_106643 | JGI IMG/M metagenome (GOLD analysis project Ga0136614, IMG submission 106643) | Polar desert sand microbial communities from Dry Valleys, Antarctica - metaG UQ279 (21.06) | ecosystem: Environmental > Terrestrial > Soil > Desert | place: Antarctica: Dry Valley...
AGAGTCAACACCAAAGACACCTGGAACAAAAAGCAAAAGCCAACTGGCAAATAAATATCCAAAGATGATATTAGTTCTTTCCTTCAAAAGTGGCAATGCTCTCCAGCGTTTGCCCCATAATAAGTAAAAGCCTGAAGAGGTAACAAGAATTTGAATCACAAGCCAGGCAACCCCAAGAAATTGGTCAAGACTGGCGGCCAAGAGTGTAATGGAAGAACCTAACGCAGCGTACAATAGCCGATTCCAAACTGAAAGTTGTTTTTCAAGTTGCTCGGTGTCCATAATTCCTCTCTATTTGACTTGACCGGAATTTTGCAGAACAATGGCAATACGTTCAGATACAGAAGGAGTCTCAAAGACTTGAATGTTGCGTTGAATAAATTCAGTAAGCAAAGTTTTGCCCGTATTTGTAAGGCTATAGTATCTTCGTTGTGGACCTGTGCTGGATTGCTGAAGTTCACTCCTCACAATCCCAGTCGATTCAAAACGATTAAGCGCTCGATAAATACTGTTATCGTCTACAGAGATTGTGCCTTGACTGATTTTCGCCACTTCGGCACTCATTTCATAAGGATAGGAAGGTCGCTCGTATAAAAGCAGGAGAATCCAAAATGATAACAAACCTTTTTTGTATGTCTCTTCCCACTTGTTTAGTAGATCACTAATGTCATCATTTGCCATTTTAAGTCACTAGCACTCCATCGGTATTATTCAATAGGTATAATAGCATAATCAAGTTTTACTGTCAAGATTTTTATACAAACAACTAGGAGCAATATGAATCGGAAATACACCAACCGCCGCTATCTTGACGCCCTCGAAAAGAAAGTCCTCGTCTTCGACGGCGCGATGGGAACCAGCCTGCAAAACCAGAATCTAACCGCCGAGCATTTCGGCGGCGAGCAATACAACGGATGCAACGACTATCTCGTCATCTCGTATCCCGAAGCCGTGGAAAAAGTCCATCGCTCGTTTCTCGAGGTCGGCGTGGATGTAATCGAGACGAATACATTCCGCTCCAACCGCATTACGATGGCAGAATACAAACTGGGTGACCGCGTCATCGAGATCAACGAAACCGCCGCGCGTCTCGCTCGTCGCCTTGCTGACGAATTCTCCAGTCTCCAATCTCCAAAGTTCGTCGCGGGCTCCATTGGCCCCTCCGGCAAACTCCCGTCTGCCAATGATCCGCAGCTTTCAGATGTCACCTTTGACGATCTTGCCGAGACTTTCCGCGAACAGGCCGTCGGTCTAATCCGGGGCGGCGTGGATGTGCTCCTCATCGAGACCTCACAGGACATCCTCGAAGTCAAAGCGGCCATCACAGGCATCCACAAAGCCTTCGATGAGACCCAAGTCTACTTGCCGATTCAGGCTCAGGTCACGCTCGACACGACCGGTCGCATGCTGCTCGGCACCGATGTGGCCGCCGCGCTCGCCATCCTCGAAGGCATGGGCATCGACGTTATCGGCCTCAACTGTTCCACTGGCCCCGAGCACATGCGCGAGCCCATTCGCATCCTCGGCGAAAACGCCACGCTCCCCGTGTCGTGCATCCCCAACGCGGGACTTCCACTGAATGTTGATGGTCAGGCCGTTTATCCGCTCGAGCCCGAACCGTTTGCAAAAGATATGTTTGAGTTCGTCACCAAACATAATATTTCAGTCGTAGGCGGATGTTGCGGGACGACTCCTGAACACTTGCGACTATTGATTGAGAAACTGGATTCTCATCCTGCGACGAAACGTCCGCTTCACTCTACACCTCAGCTTGCTTCCGCCATGTCAGCCATTTCCATGCGACAGGATCCTCCGCCAACTTTGCTTGGCGAGCGCCTCAACGCGCAAGGCTCGCGCAAGTTCAAGCGACTCCTGCTCGAGGAAGATTACGACTCCATTTTGGAGATCGCCCGCCAACAAGTGGAATACGGCGCGCACGCCCTCGACATTTCCTGCGCGGTCACCGAACGCCCCGACGAAGTGGAACTCATGCGCAAGGTCGTCAAGAAGCTCGAAATGGGCGTGGATGTTCCGCTCGTGATCGACACCACCGAATTAGATGTTCTCGAAGTCGCGCTCGAAACCGCGCCGGGACGTTGTTTGATTAACTCAACACATCTCGAATCAGGACGCGACAAAGCCGATAAAATTTTCACTTTAGCAAAAACACATAATGCGGCTGTAATTGTTTTGACGATTGACGAAGGCGGCATGGCAAAGACCCGCGAGAAAAAACTGGAGGTGGCCAAACGCATCTACGACATCGCCGTTAACGACCACGGACTTAAGCCTGAGGATCTGGTCTACGACGCGCTGACCTTCACACTTGCAACTGGTGACCAGGAATTTATCGACTCCGCGATTGAAACCATCGAAGGGATTCGACTCATCAAACAAAACCTGCCTGGCGTCATGGCTTCGCTTGGCGTGAGCAATCTGTCCTTTGGTCTTGCACCGCATGCTCGACCTGTCTTGAACTCAGTCATGCTCTATTATTGTATAGAAGCAGGCCTCGACATGGCGATTGTGAATCCCGCACACATCACTGCCTATCCAGACATTCCCGCTGAAGAAAAAGAACTGGCAGAAGACCTGATTTTCAACCGACGCGCCGACGCGTTACAGCGCTTCATTGAACACTTTGAAAATGTCACGCCCACCGAACAGGCCGCCGCTTCCAATCCCACCGAAGGCATGACACCGGAACAACGCTTGCACTGGTCTATTCTGCATCGCCACAAAGAAGGTGTGGAGGCCGATATTGATTCCCTCGTTCCTTATCCCATGTCCGCTAATGAGAAAATGGAGGATGAAGGGAAAAGAAAAGAAAACCATCTGAAGGCAGTCGAAATCCTCAACACCGTCCTCCTGCCTGCCATGAAGGAAGTCGGTGACAAATTCGGCGCCGGCGAATTAATTCTCCCCTTCGTGTTGCAATCCGCCGAAGTGATGAAGAAGACAGTCGCGCATCTCGAAAACTATCTTGAAAAGATGGAGGGCGTCACCAAGGGCACCGTTGTCATTGCAACGGTCTATGGCGATGTTCATGACATTGGCAAGAACCTGGTCAAAACGATTCTTGCCAACAATGGCTATACAGTAATTGACCTCGGTAAGCAGGTCCCTGCAGAGACCATCATCACTAAGGCCGTCGAAGTCAATGCCACGGCGATTGGATTATCCGCGCTGCTTGTATCCACATCCAAGCAAATGCCACTCATCATCAATGAGCTGCATCGCCGCGGACTCAAATTCCCTGTGCTGGTCGGCGGCGCGGCCATCAACCGTCGCTTTGGGCGCCGCATCCTGTTTACAGAAGATGGGAATGTCCATGAACCGGGCGTGTTCTATTGCAAGGACGCGTTTGAAGGATTGGAGACGATGGATCAACTCATTGTCCCTGAGAAGCGCGAAGAGCTCCTCATCCGCGTCCTCCGGGAGGGGGATCTCGAAATGGGCCGTGTCTCTCAGGTGCCAGAACATCGAAAAACGGCGACCCGCTCCAAGGTCGAGCCTGAGGCGATCAATCATCCGCTGAAGTGGGGACAGCGCGTCGTCAAGAATATGCCTTTAGAGATTGTGCTCAAGCATCTCAGCCTGAATGAACTCTATCGGTTATCCTGGGGAGCGAAGAACGCGCACGGCGAAGAATGGGAAAAGCTCAAAGCCGAGTTTGAGGAGCGGTTAGAGAAAATGACCAAGGAAGCATTACGTTACAAATGGCTCAAGCCACAAGGTGTCTATGGCTTATTCCCCTGTCAATCGGATGGAGATGAATTGATTATCTACGACCCCGCCACCATTGACACAGCCTCCCCCGACGAATTAACGCGCTTCAACTTCCCGCGCCAACCCTATGACGATCATCTTGCTTTATCCGATTACTTTGCAACTCTTGACTCTGGCAAGATGGATGTTGTTGCATTTCAAATTGTAACCGTCGGGCATGAGGCTACCGAACGCTTCGACAAACTGCAGGCCGCGCACGATTACTCCGAAGCCTACTTCACACATGGTCTCGCAGTGCAGACTGCTGAAGCCACTGCTGATTATTTGCATCGCCATATCCGGCGGGAACTTGGCATTGGCGAAGAACAAGGCAAGCGCTACTCGTGGGGCTATCCCGCCATCCCGGAATTGGAAGATCATAAGAAAGTATTTGAGCTGCTACCTGCAGTGACAACTGAATTGGGCATAACTCTCAGCACGGCCTATCAATTGATCCCTGAGCAATCTACGGCTGCGATCATCGTGCATCATAGCAAGGCAAAATACTATTCAGTTGGTGAGAGTCGTGTTGAACAGCTGATGAGATAATCCCGTGAGGCTGGATGGCATCCCGCTCCACGAAAATCAATGAAAAATAATCTTTCATTTCGAGAATACTACAAAAGAAGGTTGCCCCACATTCAAATTGCAGGCGCGACATACTTCATCACGTTTCGTCTTGTAAACTCACTACCAATGGAAGTTCTTAATCAACTTGCAGAAGAGACACGAAACATCAAGAAATTACCTGAAAGCCAGAAAGAATCTGCACATCACGCATGGTTTGCCAAATTTGATGATTATCTCGACAAAGCCTTGCGCGGAAACCTGCATCTCAAAAACGAGCAAATTGCGAATATAGTTGCGGAGTCAATTCAATTTCGCGATGGAAAAACTTATGACTTGATTTCTTATTGCATCATGCCCAGTCATGTTCATCTGGTTTGCACGCCGCTTGAGAAATCAAGTGAACTATATTTTGGTCTGGCTGAAATATTGCATTCTTTAAAACGACATACAGCAAGAGAAGCGAATAAAATTCTTCAAAGAAACGGCACATTTTGGCAGGATGAAAGTTATGACCATTTCATTTGAGACGATGCAGAACTGGAAAGAATCATCAAATACGTTCTCCACAATCCAGTCAAAGCCAATCTTGTGAAGGAGCAGAAAGATTGGCTTTGGACGTATTGTAAATATGAAATCTAATACGGATTGCCAATCCGTCCCACAAAATATGAAAAGCCTCTCACGCTCCGAGCATTCACAGTTCCTGATCCTAATGACCATTGCTTTGGTCATCGGGATGATAACGTTTCGCAATTACGGTGAATCGTGGGACGAATTGAATTTATACAAATACGCAGAGCGCTCACTTGAAGCGTATGTTGCCTGGCCACTGCATGGCGTGATCCCTGTCACAGGTGATCGCTTTGAAAATTACGGGCCCGCCTTTGTGGTGTTTACGGCGATTGTGACCAATGCGTTTACTCAAAACTTTCGTAATGTGCAGGCTGTTGATGTCCAACATTTTGTATACTTCCTTACATTCCTGGTCGGGGCCTGGGCTTTTTATCAACTGGCTACGCTCTGGATGAGCCATGCCGCGGCATTTGGCGCAACCCTGCTCTACATCACCCAGCCGCTTTTCTGGGGCCATGCCTTCATCAACCCAAAGGATATTCCCCTCTTATCGCTGTTCACATTGAGCGTCTATCTCGGGATGAAGATGCACGATTCGCTTTTTGGACGTGAAGTGGATTCCGTTATCGAATCAGTATCCGGGGTCTGGAGCGGATTGCCCCATCGTACGCGCCGACTATTGACTGGCGCGACGGTCTTCTGGCTGGCTTCGATCGCTCTGCTCTTTGGTGGAACACCGCTCGTCCACCATTGGCTTGATGATGCTGTCCGTGCCGCGGCAGGCGGTGAACCATCCCTGCTCGCGCGCCTTGCATCAAACATCCACAAGGTTCCTCCTGAAGTTTATATTGAAAAGTTTTTCGTGCTCTTTCTGCAGGCACGAACCGTTTATTTCCTGGTCGGCACGGCTGTTTTGATCTGGCTTTACCAGCGCAACCTGCCTGCCGCATTGCGAGTCCTCGGAATTATTCTGCCCGCGGGGATTGTCCTTGGCTTAACAGTGTCCATTCGCATCTTTGGACCATTGGCTGGGATCATCGTCGCAGGCTATATTTTATGGAAATCAGGCAGGAAAGCCTGGCTGACAGTTGCAATCTACGCGCTGATTGCAATCATGGCGATGTACCTTACCTGGCCTTATCTCTGGCCCGATCCCATCGGTCGTTTCATTGAAACAGTGCATATCATGGCACAGCATCCGTGGCCGGGAACGGTTCTATTTAACGGCCTTACCTACCGCGCGAATGGACTGCCGGCCTCTTATATGCCTGTCCTTCTGGCTATTCAATTAACAGAACCTGTCTGGGTTTTGTTTGTAATCGGTTTGGCGGTGGCCGTTTATGGCTCCGGAAAGAGGCGAATAGAGAGCCGCGAATTGTTGGCATTGACGCTGGTCTGGTTCTTCCTGCCCTTGATCACATTCATGATTGTGCGCCCAACGATGTATGATAACTTTCGTCAATCATTCTTCATTCTGCCACCAGTCTTCTTGATGACGGGCCTGGCGTTTGAACAAATCCGCAAACCACGATTACAGAGCGCACTGATCGCGTTAGTTGTTTTGCCCGGCCTGATCGCGTCTCTGAAACTGCATCCGTATGAGTATATTTACTATAATCAGTTCGTTGGTGGAGTGAACAACGCAGTTCATAATTTTGAACTCGATTACTGGGGAACCTCGTATCGGGAGGCTGCGCAGGAGCTTAATCGCATCGCGCCATCCAATGCGAATGTATGGGTGGACGGCCCCGCACATATCCTGGAGACCTACGCACGCCCCGACTTTCATTTGTATTCGGCATACGAAGCCGAACGCGCCGCTCATTATGATGCTGTGGTGACGCTTGCCCGCTATGATCAGGAACAGACTTCGTTTCCGAATGCAAACATTGTTTACGCCGTCATGCGTGATGGCGCTGTATTATCGGTGATCAAAAAACCGTGAGGAAATAAGATGAATTTACTGGAACGCCTCTTAACTGAAACCATTCTCGCAGATGGCGCGATGGGAACCATGCTGCACGCGCGTGGTGTTGGGTTTGACAAATGCTTCGATGAACTCAATCTTACCAATCCATCTGCAGTGGCGGATATTCACCGCGCATACATCGAAGCAGGAGCGCAGTTGATTCTCACAAATACCTTCGGCGCGAATCGCTTCAAACTCGGCAAGCACGGATTGGAAGATCATGTTGTCCAGCTCAGCCAGGCAGGTGTGGATTTAGCTAAACGCGTCGTTGCGGCGTCATTTAGAGATGTGCTTGTTGCCGGTTCGGTAGGCCCGCTCGGCGTGCGCATCGCGCCGTTTGGACGCGTGCAGCCCGAGCAGGCACGCACTGCGTTCGCGGAGCAGATTGGCGCGCTGGCTGAAGCAGGCGTAGATCTGATTGTCATCGAGACGATGAGTGATCTTTATGAGATCAAGGAAGCCATCAAAGCGGCGCAACAGGTATGCAGCCTGCCAATCGTGGCTTCCGTCACGTTTACACGGGATGATCGAACAGTTCTTGGCGACAACCCAGCCAAAGTCGCGCGTATGCTCAAAGAAACAGGCGTGGATGTGATCGGAGTCAATTGCTCGGGCGGGCCCGCTCAGCTTCTGCGCATCTTGAAGCAAATGTGCCAGGCCGTGCCAGATGGAAAATTCTGGGTGAAGCCGAACGCGGGCTGGCCCGAACAGGTCGGTGGGCGCATTATGTATCCGGCCGACGCCGATTACTTCGGCGATTACGCCCTTTTGTTCCGTGAGATGGGCGCATGCATTGTTGGCGGGTGCTGCGGCACAACACCTCAACATACCGCTGTCATGCGCAAAGCGCTGAATGGTGCACCTCAAATCGAACGACCACATATCACTATCTTTCCGCAGGAAGAGATTACAGAGACCGTGCAGGAGCAACCGACCCAGTTCGCACAAAAATTGACTGCAGGCAGGTTCGTAATCTCCGTGGAAATGGATCCGCCGCGCGGGCTCTCAACCCATAAATTGCTGGCGGGCGCTTCTCTCCTGGCCGACGCGGGCGCGGACGTGATCAACGTTGCCGACTCCCCTATGGCGCGTATGAGGATGTCCGCCTGGGCAGTGTGCGACGTAGTGCAGCGTAAAGTTGGAGTTGAGACCACGCTCCACTTCCCCACACGCGGACGAAACCTGCTGCGCGTGCAGGGTGATCTGCTTGCCGCGCATGCGCTCGGCATCCGCAATGTATTCGTCGTGATGGGCGACCCGACATCAATTGGCGATTATCCCGAGGCGATGGATAACTACGACCTTGTTCCATCCGGTCTGATAAAACTCATCAAACAGGGATTCAATGCTGGCGTGGATCATTCAGGCACGAGCATTGGACAACCAACCAGCTTCTTCGTCGGCGCGGCATTGAATCTGTGCCCCCCGGATGTGGAAAGCGAGCTCAAAAATCTGCATCGCAAATTGAAAGCCGGCGCGGATTTCTTCCTGACACAGCCTATCTATAATGGCAATGATGGACCTTTACTGTTGGAAAAATACGAAGCGAAATACGGAAAACTAGAGAAGCCGATCCTTGCAGGCATCCTTCCACTCATCAATACAAAACACGCGAACTTCCTTCATAATGAGGTACCCGGCATCTTTATCCCGGATGAGATCAGGAAACGCATTGAAGCCGCGGGGGATTCGGAGCGCGGGACACGCGTGGGGATAGAGGTGGCCGTCGAGTTGATTGACCAACTCAAAGCCTGGGCGGGAGGAGTGTACATCATGCCGCAATTCAGCAAGTTTGACATGGTCGCTGAGATCATAGAAGCGATTCAATAAATATCATTCATACTGTAGGTGACAGGCACTTCATCATCCTTTGTGCTTCACCTGGAAGTGTTTTCTGGGGGTCACTCTCACCTTAGATAATCCATAACGGGAAAAGAGGAACGGGTGGTAGAATCTGCGACAAAATCGTTCCTCTTTTTTATTTTCAGGGACTCCTATGCTCCTTACAATTGATATCGGCAATACAAACGTGACTCTGGGTTTGTACAACGGCAACATCCTTGGCTCGCACTGGCGGCTTGCTACCGATCATGCCCGCATGCCTGATGAATATGGTCTACAGCTCCAGGGACTCTTGGAGAATGCAGAGCATACCGTTAAGGATGTAACAGGGATCTGCCTTGCATCCGTAGTACCTCAACTTACCGGTCGTGTGATACAGGCATGCAGAGAATATCTTGAACAAGACCCATTTGTTGTGGATGTAGGCATAAAGACCGGCGTTAAAGTGCGTTATGAAGACCCGAAAGCCGTTGGCGCGGACCGCATCGCAGATGCTGTGGCAGTGATGTATCTTTACGGCGGTCCCGCGTGCGTGATCGATTTTGGGACGGCCACCACGTTCAACGCCCTCACAAAGGATGGCGAATATCTGGGCGGTGCAATTACGGCTGGCATCACCCTGGCAACAGAAGCGCTCTTTACGCATGCCGCAAAACTTCCGCGCATTGATCTGCAAAGACCTCCATCCATTATCGGTCGTAATACAGTCCATGCCATGCAATCTGGTCTGTTGTTTGGCTATGTGAGCATGGTCGAGGGAATGGTCGAACGATTCCGCAAAGAGCTTGGCCCGCAGATGAAGGTTATCGCAACCGGTGGGCTGGCTGAAATCATCGCACAGGAAACGGACGTGATCCAAATCATAGCGCCCTGGCTCACGCTCGAAGGCTTGCGCATTCTTTGGGATCTCAATCATCCGCTGTAGCAAAATTTGCAAAAGATTTTTCTTTCGATCACAGTGGTAACTTTATTATTGCTTGGATGTGGGGGATTAACATTTATCCACGAGCCTTCACCCACTATTATGCTGGAACCAACGCTGACTGCGAGCCTGCTTCCTTCGCCAACTCAGACTGCTACTGTTACCGCTGCTCCGACTCCCACTGACACTCCCACCCCTCCGCCATCAGAAACGCCTCTCACCACATTTACATTTACACCCACGCCGACTCTTGAACCGCAATGGTATATACAGGGCCCGGGTGAAGTCATTGTGCCTATTCTGCTTTATCATCACGTCGCCTTATTTCAAAGCGAAAATATTTATTATGTTTCACCGGATGCGTTCGAACGGCAAATGAATCTTCTGCACGAGTGGGGCTACAGGACAATTTCCGTGGAGTTAATGGTAAGGGCAATAAAAGAGGGAACGGAATTACCTCCCAAACCCATTATCCTGACCTTTGACGATGGCAGTGAAACTATAGTTACAAATGCTCTGCCAATCCTGCAGAAATACAATTTCACCGGAACAGCTTATATTGTATACAACTATGTAGGCACACAAAATTATATGAACTCGGATCAGATCCGCGGACTATACGCGTCTGGCTGGGAGATTGGCAGTCACAGCCTCAGCCACGCAGACCTGACGGAACGCTCCGACCGGCAAATGGACGAGATCGTCGAATCACGCAGGAAACTTCAGTCCCTGCTGGGTGTACCCATTTTGAGTTTTTCCTATCCCTTTGGCGCGTATGATAAAGATTCTGTTTATTACGCCCATTACGCAGGGTATATTGCCGCGATGGGGCTGGGCAACGAATCATTACAAGGCAACAAAAATTTGTTTTATCTGTATCGTCGGGCTGTAAAAGGATCTGATGACCTGAGAACCTTTGCCTTGCTCCTGCCCTGGCGAGAAGACCTGGAAAATTTGCCTGCCATTACGATTGTGCCATAACAATCATCCATGCTGTGGGCGCGGTCAAAGACAGAAATGCTCGTTAACGGAGTTCATATGACAATTTCCTTGCCTTAGCCTATTATGCGCGCTATAATGCCACTCGCTGTTTGAAAGTAAGGAGAAAGAATGCCCGTTTATACCTATCGTTGCGACTCCTGTGGTGTGCAATTCGAGCGTCATCAATTTTTTCAGGATGCCCCGCTGAAAATCTGTCCTGAATGCCGAAAAAAATCATTAAGAAAAGTAATCACCCCCACCAGGGTCATCTTCAAAGGCTCCGGTTTTTATGCGACCGATCACAAATCTCCTTCCGGAAACAAATCGTCAGCGGAGAGTAAGTCTGAGGAGAGCAAGCCGGAAAAGAAGGAAGAAAGCAAGGCCAGCGAGTCGAAGAGCAGCGATAAAGGCGAGTGACAAGATGATAAAGAGAGAAGGATAAGCCTTCTCTCTTTTGCTTTAGAGGGTGCCGCCTAAGCAACCTCACTAAAATTTTGATTATTGCCGGTAATTTCTCCTGAAAGGCTTTGCAATTTATGCAACAAGCGACACTTTGCCTGAGCACCCGCAGGTTTCCAGGGCTCAACAGGCAGCAGGGGGCAGCCAGGAACTTGCGATCACATCCACGGTAATTCCATATGCCACTGCGTTCCAAAATCGCATACTGGCTGGCTGGTCTTTCACCTTCTGCCAGTATCCGGAAAAGACGAAGAAGGTCGCGACCAGGGCAATTCCAAGGCGGATAAGAATGATGGTCCAGCTTCCAAAACACCAGGGAGCCTGGTTCCTAATGACATCCACTGCAACACTATAAATCCAGCGCAGGATTACACCCAGGAAAACACCGAAGAATACCTGTATTTTGGCATTGGTATCCTCTTGTTGGGTCGCTAATTTGAAACGAACCGCATCATTGAAACTGAACGAGTTCATATGATTCTCCTGCTAGTACGTCCAGGGGCCGACAAGCGCATCAATGGAAACGCCATAAACCAGCGCATTCAGGAAACGCATGCCAGCAGGCTGGTCTTTTACTTTCTGCCAGTACCCTGAAAATACAAAGATGGTCGCGATCAGGGCAACCACAATTCTGGCACTGATCACAGCAAAATTCCCGGGAACCTGATTCTTAATAACGTCCACTACAACCCAGCGCAGAAGAACACCAAGGAGAACACCGAAGAACACTTGAATTTTGGCATCCGTATCCTGCTGTTGCGTTGCCAGCCTGAAACGGATCGCATCATTAAGACTGAATGATTGCATATGGATTCTCCTGTTGTGAGGTCAGAATCATTATACTGGCTCTATAAATGATCTATGCAAACGATCTCAGCATTTTCCATATGGACATTTGTGGTCTGCATTTCACGGTTTCAGGGAAAACACCAAACCCTGATTCGAAATTGCACCTGCGCGATCTGCTCCACCCAGAACATAAAGGGTTCCGTCTGCATTTACCGCAGGCACGCCATGAAGAGCAAGAGGCAGGTCTGGACCAAACTCCCAGATGCCGCGTTGAGGGTCAAAGATTTCCACACTTGTAAGAGCATGATTCTCACCAGTGAGTACTTCACCACCGAGGACATAGATTCTTTCATTTACAGTAACAGCCGCAAATCCACCGCGCGCAATTTGCAGGGAGGGCGCATCTACCCATGTATCGGTCGCAGGGTCATATACCTCGACCGACGTCAGTTCACCTGAATCTGACCAGCGACCACCCAGGGCGTAGATCTTGCCGTCGAGCACGGTAGCAGCCGTATGTTCGCGAGATTCGGACAGGCCCACCAGGCTACTCCACTTATCGAGCGCAGGGTCATAACGCAACAGAGCATTCGATCCGCCTGTTCCGCCGACTACATAGATATAGTTATCAAGCGTCACGGCTGCGCCCGCCAGGCGCGGCTCTGGCATGGATGCAATCGCCTGCCAGGAATCCGCGCTTGGATCATAAGCCCAGGCTTCGGCACGCGGCGTCCAGTTCACGATTGAGCTCGCACCACCAAAGATATATACTTTCCCAGTATAAGACGCAGACATCAAATGATGACGCGGTTCGGGTAGATCTGCCAGAGCGTTCCAGGTATCTATCGTTGTATCGTATGCTTCAAATGTCTGCTCACCCCCAAA
>Ga0136614_10001868_pt1 | contig 12755 bp, 10 predicted proteins | sample AntDrymUQ2792106_2_FD_106643 | JGI IMG/M metagenome (GOLD analysis project Ga0136614, IMG submission 106643) | Polar desert sand microbial communities from Dry Valleys, Antarctica - metaG UQ279 (21.06) | ecosystem: Environmental > Terrestrial > Soil > Desert | place: Antarctica: Dry Valley...
GATCTCGCGGGCGGACGCGGAGTCGAACTGCCCGCTGGGCAGCAGCTCGCCGACGAGCGCGATCAGCTCACCGACGACGTGCTTGAAGGCGTCGTCGCGTGAGGTGACCTGCACCAGCTCGGCGTCGTGGCGTTCGAGCAGTGCGATCCACGCCTGGCCCGCGTCGGTGTCGGCCAGCTGGTCGTCCCGCACGGACCGCATCGCGTCGAGGCTGTCGTCGTCAGTGCCGAGCAGCTGACCGCCGATGAGGTCGATGGCGCACACACACGAGTGGAGCACCGACAGCAAGCCTGAGATCGCTTCTTCCATGATCCGGTTCGCCTCGGGGAACGGCGGCTGGAACGACTCTTCGACGTTGCCGGTCCATGGTCCGGTCTCGAATGTGAACCCGTACACCTTGCGCAGCGCTGGGTTGGCCACGTGGCGGGCGTATGCGTAGTCCGACGTCGTGCCAGTGGTCGCGTACAGGGCGGTCCCTGGCTGGACGGTGTAGGTGCGGCCACGGACGTCCTTGATCGCCTCCGCGGCGGTGGCGCCCACCTTCTTGAACCGCTCGAGATCCGCGGGCGGGATGTACTCCTCATAATCGGGCGCGTCTCTGGGCAGTTCTTCCCACGTCGAGGTATCGACGAGGGTGAACCGCTTGCTGGAGTCGGTGGTCTGGTTGGGCGCGTGGCCCCACGGGTAGAGGACCAGCTCGGAGAAGGAGTGCACGTCGACCATGCAGTCGATGCGGTGGTCGTCGAGCAGCGTCTTGACGTTGCGGGTCTCGGGCTCGCTGAACGCGCCCGGCCCGAAGTAGACGTCTGAACACGGACTCCTGGACGTCGTGATTCCTCCCTCCGGCGACCTGGTCTCGATGCCCCACAGCAGGTCGAAGTTGCGGTTGAGGTCGACGCCGACGCAGGTTGTGCCGGTGAGCGGCGCCCGGTTCTTGCGCCACATCCGCTCCGTGTCGAACACGTACTCCCGGCCGTCGGGGTTGGCATTGGTCAGGATGAAGATGTCCAGGATGTGCATCGCGCTGCGGAGGATGCCGGCATCCCAGGTGCGGCCGCCGATGACCCAATCGGTGCTGTTGAAATAATTCAGCAGCAACCCGATCGTCAGATCGACAAGCGCGTCGGGGTTGAGCAACTCGCGAGCGTGCGTACCGCCGACGAACAGGACGCCCCGTCGGTTCGTCTCAGCACCGGCGTGGATACGCAGCGCGCTGATCGGGCGTCCCTCCCGTGAGTCCGTTAGCACGATCTGTTCGATCATGGATGGGAACCACTGGGCGAGGGTCTGGTTGATGAGCTCGATGTCCGCGGAACGTGTGTACATTACTGTCCTCGATCCTCGCGGAACTGCTCTAGCGGGCGCAGCCGCTCGAGCGGGTCGGCCTGCTCGATGAGCTGCTCGGCTGGGAACCGACGCCCGACCGTCCGCTTCACAGTCACGGTCGCGCCGACGGTGACCAGCGCCTCGATCTGGTCGGGTCGAAGCAGCGCCTCGAAGGACGCGTGCGTTTCGTCGGCCTGCGCTGTGCCCGGGATCAGGTCGATGTCAAGGTCGTCGAGCGCTCGGACGATGTCACGGCTCACCGACACCGTGCCCTGGAACAGGGTGGGTCGCTCGGAACTCTCGTCTTGTGTAGTCACACGTCACCACCTGCTCGGTACGCGACCACGGCTCGCACCGCAATGTCGGATTGCAAACTGTACTACGCTGGCCAGGAGCTCGGTGAAGACTTCTGCTGGGGTTCGGTAGCCGAGGATGCGCCGTGGCCTGTTGTTGAGTTCGCGGGCGACGAGGTCGAGGTAGGTCTGGTCGTCGGTGATCTCGGTGCCCTTGAGGAAGTACTCGGGAGCCGCCCGGTGGTGTTCTCGTTGGTGCCGCGCTCCCGCGGCGAGTACGGGTGGGCGAAGTACACCTCCCCAGTGATCGCAAGGGTGAACGCGGCGTGGGCGGCCAGGGCGGGCATGGCGGCGACGGAGGCGGTGAGGGTGTCGCTGGTGGTGGTGGTCGCGTCGCGGCGGCTGGCGGGTAGCGCAACCGGCAGGGTGTAGCGGCTGGTGCGCTCGATGAGGGTGGTCATCGCCGAGCGGGCCCGCTTTCCCGATGGCCAGGTCTCCTTGCAGTGCCCGGACACGGCCCGGTCCGCGGCCTCGGTGGGGCGGGCGGCGGCCAGCCAGGCGCGGAGCAGGGGACGCTGGTGTGGTCGGCGGTGGTGGACGCTTCCACGAGTTCCCCGGCCAGCGGGGTAGTCGTCCAGGAATGGGCTGGCGATCAAGTCGTGAATTGGTCCTCAACCTCTCCGGCGCTGGCGGCAGGAATCTCGTCCTCGGCCGCGAGTGCGGCGTTCCGGGCGTCCAGGTCGCTGAGCGCGCTCGTGAAGGTCTCGACGCAGCGTCGCAGCCCCTGAGCTGTGATGTTGAGGGAGAGCCCCGCGACCCAACTGGTCCGCCCGAGGCTGAACTCCACACTGTCGCCGTCACGGCAGACCAGGTACTCGATACTGGTGGTTTCGTGGACGGTCGCCCACGTCTCGATCGTCACGCCCGAGTTCGGCTGCACCAGCATGATCTCCCACCTTCCGTCGACGGTACGGCCCCACCGGCTGGCCGCTACGATGCACGGCGCTGGAGCGCCACGGGACTAAGTTGCGAGCGTAACTTGCGCTCGTGATATAGAGTGCGTGCGTACGGGTGAATCTGCGGGCGACTCCGGTGGCAGACAGTGATGAGAGGGATCGGGTGGCGAGGCAGTCGAACGTCGAGCGGGTGCAGGTGGCCGCGATGTTGCGGAGCATGCGCGAGGAGGCAGGCGTCACCCGGGAGCAGTCCGCCGAGGTGCTGGGCTGCACGACCTCGAAGATCGGCGACCTGGAGACCGGCCGGTCCGCGCCGAAGGTGGCCGAGCTGGACCGGCTGCTGGACCTCTACGGGGTCACCGGAGCCGAGCGCGCGGATCTGCTGGAGTTCGCCCGGGCTTCCCGGAGCCGCAAGCCGCGCAGCAAGTTCGCTGCGGTCGTCATCCCGTACACGCAGCGCCGGGCGGCCGACCTGGAAGGGCAGGCACTTGCGGCCACCTTCTTCTCCAGCACCCTTGTGCCGGGCGTGTTACAGACCGAGGCCTACGCCGAAACGACGCTGCGCTGGGCGAACACCAACTCCGATGCCGAGGTGCAGCGGCTGTTGGAGCTGCGGATGGGACGCAAGGCGGCGCTGACCCGCACCGACCGGGAGCCACTGCGGTACTGGTGCATCCTCGGCGAGGCCGCACTGCGGACCAATCTCGGCGGGCCGGCGGTGATGCGGGAGCAGATCGCGCACCTCATCGAGGTCAATCGCACCCGGGAGAACGTCGTGGTCCAGATCCTGCCGCTCGGGTCCGGCACGCACTCGCTGCTCGGCGCGACGGTGACCCTGCTCCACTTCCCACCTCCGGCTCCTGGGGTGCTGAAGTTCGACACGCCCTGCCGGGATACGTTCTCCGACCGGGACACTGATGTCGCGCTGACCGCCCACCACATGGACCTGGTCCGGGCCATGGCCCTGGGCCGCGAGGAGAGCACTACGTTCATGGAGTCCGTGCTCCGAGAGCTGGAAGCAGGTCAGTGATGCCCCTGATCCGCAACACGTGGTTCCTGCCGCGCCGGTCGTCGGATAACAACCAGTGCGTGGAGACCAAGTTCACCGACGACGCCGTGCACGTGCGCAACAACCTCTGTCCCGACGCCGGCACGGCGGTGTTCACCCATGAGGAGTGGCAGGTGTTCGTCGCAGGCGTGAAGGACGGCGACTACGACGTCTGACGCGCTCAGGCTGCCACCGAGCCGTCGGGTGAGCCCGCGGCCCAGAGCCGCGCGTAGTGCCCGCCCGCGCCGAGCAGCTCGGCGTGGCCGCCCTGCTCGACGATCCGTCCATCGTCCAGCACGACGATTCGGTCCGCGGCGGCCGCGGTGGCGAGTCGGTGCGCGATCACGACTGTCATGCGCCGGGCGGTGAGCCGGTCCGATGCGGCGAGGACCAGCGCCTCGGTCGCCGGGTCGAGTGCGGCGGTGGCCTCGTCGAGCAGCAGCACGTCGGGGTCGACGAGCTCCGCGCGCGCGAGCGCGATCAGCTGGCGCTGTCCGGCGGAGAGCCCCTGGCCGCGCTCGCCGACGGGCTGGCGGAACCCGTAACGAAGCCCCGCCACGACCTCGCTCCGTGATCCCAACCGGTCGTAGCACTTGATCTTGGTGCAGGTCGTCGGTGCGACGCGCAGTGATGGCGAGGGATCATGATTCCGACTAGCGGGGGCGGAAGATCTCCCGAGTTCACTGCCCGACGGCCCCACTCGATACGACAGTTCCGGCCTGGCGCTGTAGGTCTGACTCTCCGATAGGGCAGTATAGGGCTTGATGACCAACCCGGACAACGCCGCACCTGCGTTGTCTGACGAGCACACCCGGCTGCTGCTGCAGTTGACTGGGCGCAGCGACCTCGCCAACGCGCTGTGCTGGATCGCGGAGAGGCGACCCGTTGCGGGCGGTATGACCAACACATTGCTGACCGCGCTCGTCTCGGCAGCGGACCGAGGCCTGCCCAGCGCCGACGCAGCGCTGAGGGTGGCGGCACGCTCGGCATTGCGGAGCACGCTTGACACCAGCGCGGACCTGGTGTCCACCGACAGCATCGTGCCGCCACACCGCTACCAGCGGGCTCTCGCTGACATCGCCGAGCGAACGCCCACAGGCTCGTTGGCCGACATCAACGCACAGGCGGTGGGTGCTGCGCAGGCCGAGAACCCGCTGGTCATTGAGGCCCTGGGGCTCGTCGCGGGGCTTACCTGGCGTGACCTGCGTGACCGTTCCGAGACCCGCGGGGTGCCTCTGCCGTCCAAGCCCACGGGCCCCTGGAAGAGCAGCCAAATCGTAAGCGTCTTCGCCATCGTCGACGAGGTCGTTACGGGGCAGGTCCGCCCGCAGCTCGTTGAGGCGGTCGCCGCCCGCCCGCTGGAGTTGCTGCTCGGTAGTAGCACCTGCAGCTGGAGCGACATCGAGGCTCTTCGAACCGGCGGAGTCAGCTACGGCACACTGCTCGCGCAGCGCGATGTTGGAAGCGCTTGGAGCGCACACCGCAACCGCACCAACAACGAGATCAGCCGGCTGATGGTTCTGCGCCTGCTAGAGGCACTGAAAACGGCAGGCGTCACCTATTGGTCCACTGAAGGGGACAGCCCGGTCCCACGCACCTTCCTGTCGAGCAAGGCGGTCAGGCAGGGTGAGACCCCTGGGCAGCTCTCCGCCGTGACCCGCTCGGCGGACGGCAGCCCCCGCTACGCGGTGCTCGTTTCGGTGGCCCGCGACGGTGGCACAGCCCGCAAGACTGCGGCGACGTTCCTCAAGCTTCCCGACCTCCTTGCTCTGCCGGGGCTCGTCTTGCTGGTGGGGACCGGCTGGGCGGACCGGGGTGAAAGCGACAAGCTCGTGCGCGCCTTCAGCGGCCGCGTCTACACCGAGCACTCACTGCCCGCCCTCGCTGCGATGGCCGCGGACCTGTCGTGGCCGGCTGACACCATGACCATCCTTTATGCCGACCAGGAGCAATGATGGGCCAGAGCATGATCATGACCAACGAGACCCGTAGGGACGGCATCGCCGCCGCGGTGCAGGCTGCCGAGGCAGCGGCTAAGACCGGCAAGGGCACCGCCCAAGCGGTCACGTGGAAGAGCCGCGAACTCGTCCTGCCGGTAGCCTCGGTCGACCTGGACCTGGTGCTTCTCAACCCACACAGCCACCGCATCGGCGCCCAGCTCCAGTCGCTGCCCCAGTACAAGCAGGACGTCGTCACCAGCGACCCCTACGGCACCGAAGCCCAAGAGACGATCACCGAGCTGTTGCGGGACACCGCCGGATACGACCGCATCAAGAACGCCCTGGACAACGACGGCCAGCAGGACCCGGGCGTCCTGACCACCTCCGGTGTCCTGGTGAACGCGAACACCAGGGTCGTTGCGCTGCGGGAGCTGCGGGAGAAGTACGTGAAGGTGATCGTCCTGCCGCCGGACGCCACCAGCAAGGAGATCACCGACATCGAACTGCGGCTGCAAATGGAGCAGGAGGTTAAGCAGCCCTACAGCTTCGCCAGCAGCCTGTTGTTCATCGAGGATCTGATTAACTCCGGGAACTACACCGCCCTGGAGGTCGGGCAGGCGCTGCACCCGAGCCTCACCAACAGCAAGAGCGACAAGAAGAAGGCGACCGAGTACGTCGAGCGCGAGCTGCGCCTGCTTGGGCTGATTCGCGAGGTCCTGACCGTCAGCGGCGGAGCGTTGAATTTCCTCTACTTCGACGACAAGCAACAAGCCCTGTTGGAGATCGACCAGGACTACCAGAAGCTCAAGAATACCAAGCCCGAGGAGGTCACACGTATCCGTGATGCCCAGCTCGCTGGCTTGATTGCCGGCGTCGACTACCGCAGGCTCCGGGAGGTCGACTCGATACTGCTGGACAGCTACGTCGTGCCCGCCCTGCGTGAGAACGGCAACCTGGCCCCGCACGTCGACTCGCTCCTCACCTCCGCCGACACGGACGAGGGCGCTCTGAACGGGCTGGACCTGCTCGACGACGACCAAGTCCCGGACAACGGCCCCAGCCTGTCCGTCCTCTATACGTTGCTGGCGAAGAGCGGACCGGAGGACAACGTCTCGCTGCCCGTTGTCGACGGCGCACCGGTCGAGCTGTCCCGCCGGGCGGTCGCGGCCGGGCTCTACGGAGCGCTCACGACCGCGATCGAGAACAAGCAGCGGGACTCCCGGCGCCTCGATGACCTGACCGCGCCGATGGTGCACCTCAGGGAGACCACGCGGTCGTTGGACAGGGCGACCAGCGCCTATGCCGAGGTTCGCCAGCGCGGCGGCTTCGACCAGTCTGCCTTCGCCCTCGCGGTGCAGGAATACCAGCGGGCGGCCGCAGAGTTTCTCACCGCCGCGGGCTTTGACGGCGTCAGCAGCCGGCCGGGCGTGGCGACCACGCTGGCGATGACCTGCAGGGTGCCGGTGACTGAGACGGCGCTTGGGCTGGCCCTGACAGGCACCCCGCCGGCCGTGCAGGCCACTCGTGTCGGCGAGGTTCCTGCGGGGTTCTGGTTGCAGCTCATCAGCGAATGGGGCGCCGATGGCGAGCATCCCGGGCAGCAGGTGACGCTGCCACTGGAGCGGCTGCTGTCGCACCTGACGTGGCTGCGATCGGCGTGCACCCGCTACGGCGTAGGCATTGTCTGGCAGGACGAGCTGCGAGCATTGATCGAGCAGACGAGAGCCCAGCGTCGGCTGCTAGACCGGTCCCTCGCCAACCCGGAGCCGCTGGACGCCGACGCTGTCGTCCACCGCCTCACGGGTGGACGGTTCGATCGTGAGCTGCGCCCGTTCCAAGTCCGTGACCTGGGCCGGCTGCTGTCGCTGGCCAACGGCGCCAACTTCTCGGTCCCGGGCGCCGGCAAGACCACTGTCGCTTATGCCGTGTATGACGCGGAATGGGCCGCCGGGCGGGTCGAGCAGATGCTCGTTGTCGCGCCGCTGTCCGCGTTCGATGCATGGACGACGGAGGCCGTCGCGTCCTTCCCCGAGGGACAGCGGCCCGTTGTTGCACCCTTCGTCGAGTACGCACCTGACGATGCGGAGGTCCTGATCGTCAGCTACAACAAGCTCGACTGGCGCTACGACGCGCTCGCCCGCTGGGTGGGCCGGCGACCCACCCTCGTGCTGCTCGACGAGGCTCACCGGATGAAACGCGGCTGGGACGGAGCGTTCGGAAGCGCGTGCCTAAGCATGGCGTTCCTGGCCGCCCGGCGTGACATCCTCACCGGTACCCCCGCGCCGCAGAGCCCGCAGGACCTGCTCGCGCTGCTGGACTATCTGTGGCCGGGGCAGGCGCGCCGGGTGCTGCCGGCCGCGGCTCTCGTCTCGCCCCCGCCGCCGGACGCAGGGCATCAGGTGGCGACCGCCATCGCTCCGCTGTTCGTCCGGACCCGCAAGAGCGAGCTGGGACTGGATTCGCCACAGCTGCGCGTCGCCCAGGTCGATCCCGACCCACTGCAGGCGCAGATCTACCAGGCCCTGCGCGACCGTTACGCTGGCGCACTGCATGTCAGCATGACCGACCGGGCCGCCTTCGCCCGCATGGGGGACGTCGTGATGTACCTCCTGGAGGCCGCGACGAACCCGCAGCTCCTGAGCGCCGGCTCGGCTGCCGACGACGAGGTCGGCTTCCGCCATCCCCCACTCGACGTACCACCCGGTAGCGCGCTGTGGAACTTGCTGCAGCAGTACAACCAGTACGAGACACCTGCGAAGTTCAAGCAGCTGGCACAGACGGTCGCGAACAACGCCGAGCTGGGCCATAAGACCCTCGTCTGGACCAATTTCGTCCGCAACATACAGGCGCTCGAGCGCATGCTGGCCCTCCATCAGCCCGCCCTGATCTACGGCGGGATCTCGTCAGTGCTCGACAAGCCCAATGCCGCACGAACCCGCGAGAGCGAACTCTCCAGGTTCCGCAGAGACCCGAACTGCAAGGTGCTCCTGGCCAACCCGGCGGCCACCAGCGAAGGCGTCAGCCTCCACCAGCACTGCCACGACGCGATCTACCTAGACCGCACGTTCAATGCCGGACAGTACCTGCAGAGCATCGACCGCATCCACCGGCTCGGATTGCCAGCGGGGCAGAGCACCCGCATCACGTTCCTGGTCACCAACGGCACAATCGATGAGGTCATCGACGCGCGGATAAAGCAGAAGGCTGAGCGGCTGGGGGAGATGCTCGACGATCCTGACATCAGCACCATGGCACTGCCCTCGAACGAGGATTACGGGCCCGCGATCGATACCTCCGATGACATGGTCGCACTGTTCGCCCACCTGCGCGGGGAGCACTGATCAGCGGCCCGCCCCCGGACCCGCGCGCGAGTCGGTCCACGCCTACCGCCTTTCAGCTGCAGGCGGCCGTGCTGGCCGGGCGCGTCTTAGACCCTGACGGCAACACGGTCGAGGCGCTCGCAGTCAGCTACGACAAGCTGGCGACCGGAGGCTTCTACCGCTCCCAGGACGTGCGCTTCGGCCACCAGCTGTTGCAACGCGCCGGTCTCGTCACCGTGTCCGACCTGCGGCACCTGCCGACGCCCGCACTGCAGCAGCTGTGCGCTCTCCCCGACGACGTCGCCGCCGAGGTGCTGTTGCACGAGTTGCTGCTGCAGGAACCGCCGCTGTGGCTCTACGCGGCCGTCGGCGACGACGAGGTCCGATGGGAGAACGTGCCGGATGCCGACCAGGACGCCTTAGCGCAGTTGCTCGCGGCCGCCACGCGTCGCGAGGCGCTCCTGCTCACGCTCGGGCGCACGTTGGACGCACAGCTGCTCGCAGAGCATGGTGCCGTGGGCGAGGAGCACGTCGTCCAGGCGTGCCGACAGCGCCTGCTGGACCAGGGCAGGCCGGACCTCGCCGCCGACGTGCACCAGGTGAGCTTGCGTAGCGACCAGCTCGGCTACGACGTGACCAGCCCCGACATCACAGGTCACCGGCATCGGATGGAGGTCAAGACCACAAGCAGCGCGGCGCCCGACCGCGTCGAGTTCTTCTTGTCGCGGAACGAGGCGACGGTCGGGGAGTGCGACTCGGCATGGTCACTGGTCGCGGTGCGTCGTGACCGCGACCAGACTCTGCACATCGTCGGCTGGTGCCGTGCTGTCACCCTTCTGCCGCTCCTGCCCAAGGACCTTTCGGTGCAGGGACGCTGGACCAGCGTCCGTCTCAGCGTGCCGACTACCGAATTCGTCCCCGGCCTCCCGCTGGACAGCGGAGGCTAGTGCGAAGCTAGACAACTCCGCAGTTAAGGCACGGCCGGACTGGGGTCCGGCTCGCTCGGAGGCCCCACGGCCAGTCGTTGGGCGTCGCTGTGGCTGCAGGAAATGGGTAGCAACCGCCTCGTCGAGGAAATCGTCCTGCCACCCCGGCTTGAGTTCGCCGATCTTTAGTGCGTACGTCGCCACGACGGACAAGAACTCACCCTCGGCGCCGTCTACACACGCAGCAGGGTGCTGGACCACAGGCAGGGCGGATACGGGAACGAGGTCGAGAAGGAGGTCCAGCGTGCACGCACGGACACCTCGCTTGGCGTGGTCTGTCTCGTTCTCACTGTGCACCAGCGCGCACCCGACCGCCCGGAGCCCGGCGCACTGCAGTGCGTCGAACAGCTGCGTCCAGGCGCTGGGGTCCCGGTTGGCATAGCTGAAAACGAGGTGGCCGTCCACCCGGAGCAGGCGGGCGGACTCGCGAAGGATCGATGTTAGGAGGACCGTATAGCTGCCTGCCGCGACCAACTGGCCGGTCGAGCGGTTGACCACAGCATCGCCGGTGATGTCCTGGCTGGGCAAGCCCGCCCAGGCCTGCAGGGGCTGCGACAGCTCGCCGTACTGCACGTCGTCGTGGTACGGCGGGTCGGTCAGCACGAGATCCACCGAGCCAGTGGGTAGTAGCTGACGCTGCGAGCTGCCCACGACCACCAGGACGTCCGGCCGTTCCAGCGGGATGCCGTCCACGTCCTCCCCATCTAGCGGCGACACTGTCGCGGCCGTCGCGGTGACCGGCCCCTGAACCTTCAGGGTGCGAGTCGTGCGCGACTGCAGCCACTCGGCGGCCTTGACCAGCTGCACCAGGCGGCGCAGCGTGGTGCCCCGGCCGCTGGTCATCGTTCCCCACGCGTTGGGCTCCACCGGCAAGGTGGTGAAATTGAAGCGGTGCCCGGCCATGGACTCGTAGCTCTTGAGGTAGTAGCGGTCCCACCTCGATAACAGACCCGCCATCTCGGTGGACCCCACGATGGCCAGCTGTAGGGCCGCGATCACGGCCTTGTCAGTGGAGCACTCACCGGTGAGCCTAAGCAGTCGCTCGACGAGCGCCCGCTGACGGCGCGGGTAGATGTCCTCCCAATGACGGAAGCCGTGTCGAAGCAACACCGCCGTCTCCTGACCGGTGGGGATCGGTCCAAGGCTCCGGGATGGCTGCCAGTGCTTGCCGTCCGCCGCCGCCAGCTCGCCGGTTGTGGGCAATGCCAGCTCGCGGCGGCCTCCACCCGCGCGCTCGACGAGGACGATCTCCCAGTCCAGCCCGTCTGCGGCTCGTGCCTCGAGCCTCTCCTGGTGCCCGCACGAGCGGCAGGTGACGACCCGCCGGGGCGTGTAGGCGGAGTGCGGGTCGGTGCGGGCCTTGCACGTCGGGCACGTGCTGGGTCGGTCGCGGTGACCGTGGAAGATGTGTCCGTTGGGGCATGCCAGGAACGCTTCCGGGCGGTTGCGCTCGATCCGGCTCAGCAAGCTGACCAACGCGTGCGGGAACAGGCGCTGGCGCTCGCCGCAGTGCGTGCAGGCACCCACCGCGACGCGGAAGGTATGCGACACCTGCCCCGCGGTTCCGTCCGACAGCACCGTGCTGTAGGCCGCCGTTGCCTCGGGCAGTACCCGCTGGGTGAGGGCCGCGATACCAGTGCGCAGTGCGTCGGCGTCGGGCAAGGCGAGCATGGCGGCGAGGCCTGCCGCTGCCCAGGGGTTGAGATCCTGGGCGTACACGCGATGGCCGCGCATCACCGCAGCCAGCGGGATCACGCCGCCACCAGCGAAGGGGTCGCTAATCACGAGTCGACCGGGGTGGTCGATGTTCACTGCGTCGATGATCGACCCGTTGACGGACTCGGCTCGGCGAGCCCACCAGCGGTACGTGCTGACCGGCGGCAGGTGCACCTCGCGGTTGCGCACCTCCCGACGGACGCGGACGCTGATTTCCTTGGTGTCGAGGTGCCGGAGCGGACTGTGTATGACGGAGCGCTGCCCACCCTCGCGTCTGTCGGAGGCTCGTACCTCGGGACAAGGTGGCCGGTCGGTGGGATCAGCGGCTCGACGGCCCCGCGGTTGGGTTCTGGTGGTCACCACACAAGCCCAGCCTTCCGGCGGTGCTGTCGGTGGATAGATTGCCGCGCCGCACGTAGCCGCGAGCGACCGTGACCGCGTGCCACTTGGTCGTGAAGTATCACGTTGCACTCGGCGGACCCGTTCCCGCTGGCCTGAGTGGCGATCAACCGCGCCGGGTCGATGGTCCACAGCATGGTCTTGGCCACCGCGGTGGGGTCGGCCACATGGACCAGTGCCTCGGGCGGCAGCGGCGCGTCGACGGCGACCGGAGTTGTTCCCACCGAGCCAGCGTCGGACCGGTTCGCGTCGGAGCGCGGGCGCACCACAACGTCGACGGGCGGGGCAAGACGCACCCGGACAGCTTCTCAGGTCGACCACGAGCCGCTCACAGCGACACGCTGAATCACCAGAACGTTCGCTCGTAGAACATTCAGTTGGCCACCAGCGGGGACAGCAACCTGGCCGTTGACACCCACTGCACGCTGGACGGCGACACTTTCCGCTGGTAGGGCACGCCTTCACGCGATCTGGGTGGAGGCAGCCACGATCCGTTGCCGTGCAATTGCGCATGTGCGTGCTCACGCGGTGGCACGACGTTACGTGCGCAACAATCTCCGTCCCGAGGCGGGCACGGCGGAGTTCACCTATGACGAGTGGCGGTGTTCGTCGCCGGCGTCAAGGACGGCGACTACGACGTCTGACGCGCTCAGGCCGCCACCGAGCCGTCCGGCGAGCCCGCGGCCCAGAGCCGCGCGTAGTGCCCGCCCGCCCCGAGCAGCTCGGTGTGGCCGCCCTGCTCGACGACCCGCCCGTCGTCCAGTACGACGA
>Ga0136614_10001869_pt1 | contig 12754 bp, 13 predicted proteins | sample AntDrymUQ2792106_2_FD_106643 | JGI IMG/M metagenome (GOLD analysis project Ga0136614, IMG submission 106643) | Polar desert sand microbial communities from Dry Valleys, Antarctica - metaG UQ279 (21.06) | ecosystem: Environmental > Terrestrial > Soil > Desert | place: Antarctica: Dry Valley...
CTTCGACGGTGCAGATTCATGCGATGCAGCGTCGCGGAGCGCCGGTGCGCATGATTGCGCCAGGACGCGTTTTCCGCCGGGATACGCCAGACCCCACACATAATCCAATGTTTTTTCAAGTCGAGGGTCTCTGCGTTGATCGCGGCATTACCATGGCCCACTTGAAAGGCACCGTTGCCGAATTTCTGCGCCGCATGTTTGGACCGAAAACAGTAACCCGTTTTCGCCCATCCTATTTCCCGTTTACCGAGCCCAGCGCAGAGTTTGACTTCAGTTGCTTTAAATGTGGCGGCAAGGGTTGCCGCATCTGCAAGAATTCCGGATGGATTGAATTGGGAGGTTCCGGCATGGTGCACCCGAATGTCTTGCGCGCCGCCGGAGTAAATCCGGACGAGTTTTCAGGATTCGCTTTCGGCCTCGGAATCGATCGCATGTGCGCCCTGATGTACGGCCTCGATGATATTCGTTTGCTATTCGAAAACGACGTCCGTTTCCTTGAACAGTTCAATTAACACTGGCCTTAGGTCTTTGGACTTTGTTTGTTTTCGGATCATAAGTGACAGATTTCAGGTCACTAAAGGCTTAGCTTTAAAGAACAAAGAACAAAGAACAAAGAACAAAAAACAAAGACCAAAGGCCTAAGTCCAAAGACCATTTTGAGCAATGTTGATTAGCTATAACTGGCTGCGCGAATTGACCGGCACAACTCTCAGCCCCCTCGACTTGAGAGAGCGTCTAACGATGGTCGGACTCGCAGTCGATGCCGTTGACGAGAAAAACGGGGACTCGGTCATTGATGTTGAAGTGCCTTCGAATCGGCCGGACTGCCTCTCCCATGTGGGGATTGCGCGCGAAGTAGCGGTGATCGAGTCGGGAGCTGTTCGCCATCCCTCCGGCACGCCGGCAAGAGTTGCGGGCAACGCTAAGAGTTTAACTTCCGTGGAGATTCATGATCCGGATCTATGCCCGCGTTACGCGGCGCGACTTGTGCGCGGCGTAAAGATCGGACCTTCACCTGCCTGGCTGGCAAAGCGGTTAGAGGAAATCGGACAGCGACCTATCAACAACGTGGCAGACATCACCAATTACGTCCTCCACGAACTGGGTCAGCCGCTTCACGCCTTCGACTTCGCTAAACTTGCAGAGCAGCGAATCGTCGTCAGACGAGCTGCCAAAGGTGAGAAGCTTAAGACGCTAGATGGGGTTGAACGGAAACTCGATCAAACGATGCTGGTCATTGCAGATGCCAGGCAGCCGGTTGCCCTGGCAGGCATCATGGGCGGTGAAGAGTCGGAAATTTCTAATCAGACTACTGATGTCTTAATCGAAAGCGCCTACTTCAACCCTGACTCGGTGCGTCAAACTGCCAGGCAGTTGGGAATGGACACCGAGGCGTCGCGACGGTTTGAGCGCGGCGCTGATCGCGAAAACGTTTTGCAGGCGCAGACCCGGTGCGTCGAGTTGATTTGCGAAATCGCCGGGGGAACCGCGTCCGAAGACGCCATCGATGTCTACCCCGGCAAGCTACCCACGGTGCCGGTAGCGTTTCGTCCGGAACGAGTTGAAAGCCTCACTTCTCTCCGCGTTCCTGAGGCGGAGATGAAACGCATTCTTCGCGGGCTCGGGTTCGTCCAGACAGAAACGACGCCCCAGGCGCTCAATTACACTTCGCCGAGCTGGCGCGTGGACGTTGAGCGCGAAGAGGATCTGATCGAGGAGATTGCCCGCCACTGGGGTTTCGACAAGATCAAGTCAGAGTTGCCGCCCACAGTCCTCTCTGGCGAGTACCACCAGAAAGAGACGAAGCTGCGAGCTTTACGGCGCGCGCTCAAAGCGATGGGCTTCGACGAGGCAATTAGCTTCAGTTTCATAGATGCGGCTCACGATGATGAATTTGGGCTGATTCCAGTGTTTTCCCAGGCTAACGGAGGATTTGTCGCCCTCAAAAACCCCATAATTGAGGAAGCCGTGAGGATGCGGCCCACCCTTCTTCCCGGCCTCCTCAGCGCTCTGCGTCACAACCTCAATCATGGCGTGCGTGATGTGCGTTTGTTCGAGACTGGCCGCGTGTTTGCAAATTCAGCGAGCGGAGAACTACCGGTTGAGCGCGAGGCGTTTGCGCTTCTGGCGACGGGAGATGTAATGGAAGCTGATCGTATGCAGGCGGTCAGGGAAACTGATTTCTATGATTCAAAGGGCGCCCTCACAGCTGCAGTTGCCGCCATGAACCTGCGGCCATTGCGTTTCGAGGAGGGAACTGCGAAGCATCTTCGAGCAGGACAGACAGCTATTCTGAGATCGGCGGATGGTATCGCAGTAGGTTCCATTGGCAGACTTGCCGAAGCAGTTGCCAGGGGTTACAAGTTTCGGGAGCCCGTTTATGTTGCGGAGCTTGATATGACGCAGTTACTCGCTGCTGATGAGCAAGCGGTCCACTACCAACCGCTGCCTCGTTATCCTTCAGTTGTCCGTGACGTTACTCTGTTGCTCGATCAGAAAGTCTCCGTGGCGGAATTGCTTGAAACAATTGCGGAAGAAAACGTCGCGGAGTGTCGCGGCGCGTTTTTTGTCGGCACCTACGAAGGACAAAAGATTTCCCCAGGTAAGCGGACGGTGACGCTGCGGCTTGAATATCGTTCTGATGAGCGGACGCTTCGCGATGAAGAGATTGAAGAACGGCATCGAGGCTTGATTGATTCGTTGCTGCAAAAGTATAGTGCGCAGCTACATTGAAAGATAAATCATAGTTTACGGTGAAATGAGTCTTGCGCTTGCGAGCGCGAAGTCGCATAATCGGACGCGCTTGAGTTACGGGAATCTTTGGGAGACATCGATGGTTGGCTTATCAGGATTAGAAAAGTTCTCGCACCTCGAAGATAAGATCTATCGCACGATTGAACTCACTAAAACGCTGCGCCAGGAAAAGGAGAGTCTGGAAAAGGAGCTTTCGCTGGCTCGTCGCGGGAAGGGAATTACGCCAAGCTTAGAAACTGAGCGCCTCGAGAAACAGGTAGAACAACTACTTGCCGAGCGGGATATGATCCGCATGAAAGTAGAAGCTATGCTCGACGCCGTCGCAGCCCTGGATCCGGAAATGGCGGAGGAGCTTAGATGAGCGCAGGAATCGGCCAAACCCTCGGTAAAAGCAGTATGGACACCACATCTCATTCCCCCACAATTCGGGTCGAGATCTATAACCAGACCTACAATATTCGCTCTGATGGTGATACTGAATACATCATCCAGTTGGCCGAGTTTGTCGACAGCCGGATGCGTGAAATTTCCTCGGGGACTCTTACCGTTGACTCACTTAAGGTTGCCATTCTGGCCGCGCTACACGTTGCCGATGAACTTCACCGCCTGAAAAATCTTCACGAACAGGCAGATGCACAACTTGCCACTCGCAGCGCCGAATGCGCCGAGATGCTTGATCGTCTGTTAAAGGCCAGAACCAGCGTCGAACAAACTCAGGGCGGCCCGGGCAAGATGTCGCTCGGTTAGAAGTCCTTCCAATTCTCCTTTATTCTCCATAGCCCCGGTCTCTTTGTTAGCTGATTTGTCTGTAGTGGCTTAGTTAGTAACGCAAACTGTTAGTTTGCGATGATTGAATGGCATTCAACGGCCGCGCAAACCAACAGTTTGCGTTACAAGAACCAAACTGGCCACTACTGATTTGTCTGACGGTTAGATTGTGAGTAGTTGTCCTCCGTTATCAGAACAGGGAGGGCTGCACGAATTAGAATAAGCGACACGCAATAGTTCGACGCAGTTTCGTGTTATTTTCTTGATCGGTTTCAGCTTTCCCACGAAAAGACTCCTTCCTACTACTCCACGAATCCGAGCGAAGCAAATCAAGGTCAAAATTAGGGTCAGTCTTTTGAGAAGGATACTTCCCCATGTTTGTCTCCTATGTTAGTATCCCAGCGGCGGAGGGAAGCATTCTGCGGGGTTCGTCACCGAGTGTACGATGATTGAGCCAACGCCGTTGAAAAGGGAGACCGACGCCACTTGCCAGTGCAGTTCTTCAAAGTTAAGAACTGCCAGAGGCTGAGGCAGATATAGGTCACCCACCTGTACATGCAGGTTCAATTACGGCTTCGGAACGGCTCACGTGGTTTTCCCTCCCGCCAATCGTCAAGTCGTAAATCGCAAATCGTAAATCGTAAATGGATTCTTCCTGTTACGTTTTCGATTTCGCTTTACGACTTTTTTGATTTGGACTTGGGTAAACTTTTCCGAATTCCGATTCACGATTCACGAAATGAAAGTGCTAATGATTGGCGACGTCGTCGCAAAACCAGGCCGGTTGGCTGTTTTGGAGCGGATTCAGGATCTGCGGGAGCAGCACGATATCGACCTGGCTATGATGAACGCCGAGAATCTAGCTGGGGGGTTCTCGATTACACCCTCTCTGGGTGAGCAACTCTTTAAAGCCGGAATAGATGTGATGACTTCGGGTAATCATATTTTCGACAAGCGTGAGGCCATTGACTATATCGACCGCCAGCCGCGACTGCTTCGGCCGGCCAATTACCCGCCTGGAACCCCGGGCAACGGGCTGTGGAGCGGAGAGGTAAAGGGCGTGAAGGTAGCGGTTCTAAATTTCATGGGACGTGTATTCATGCCGCCGTCCGATGACCCGTTTCGTGCTGCTGATGATTTGTTGCGCTCCCTTCCAGCCGAGACGAGAGTTAGGATTGTCGACATTCACGCTGAAGCAACCTCTGAGAAAGTTGCGCTCGGCTGGTTTTTGGACGGGCGGGTTTCCGCGGTAGTGGGAACCCACACCCACGTGCAGACCGCCGACGAAAGAATTCTGCCGCAGGGCACCGCTTACCTGACCGATGTAGGAATGACAGGGAGTTACTCGGGTGTCATAGGCATGGACAAGGCAGACGTGATAGAGCGTTTCACTTCGGCTATCGGGAAGCGAGCGGAGCACTCAAAGGGCGACACTCGCATCTGTGCTGTAGTGATCGACATTGACGAAGAAACCGGCCGCGCACGAGGCATCGAGAGGATTAATCTGAGCCATGAGTCGTGAGCCAGTGGGCAGTGGGCAGTGAGCAGTGGGCAGTGACTTTAGCTACTCAATGACTTTGCTAAACTATTTATGATCCGATCCACTTCTCCACATAGGGCGATAAGTTCTTTTGACCTTTCCTTCGGTAAGTATCGCAACCTCTCAGCGATTAGTATCTGAGTTTCGGTCTCCCTTAAAGAACCGTAAGCAATCGAAAGATGGTGAAGAAACGCTCTAGTAGAGGTTCGGCCTTGTCCTTCCGCGATATTAGAAGGAATTGAAACTACTGCGCGTCGCAACTGTTTTGTAAGGGAGTAGAGTTCGTCACTGGGAAACGCCTTTGTTGCTTGGTAGGTAGCTATCACCAAGTCCATCGCTTTCTGCCACGCAAAAAGCTCAGTGTAATTTGTTACTTTCATTTTCACCTCCAGAGGATGAAGTGAGATAGGAGACTACTTTGAAGTGATTAATACTTGTTTGCTGCCCACTGCCCACTGCGCAACTGCCCACTGCTCACCGGAAATTATTCCGGCCCCGTCTCGGGAGGCACGACCTCGCCAGGAGGCTGGGAGACTTTTACGATGGGAGGCGCGAGGAGTCGTTGCGAATAGCCTTCGGGGAACGAGCGCACATGGCCGCCGGAATCAGTAACGACGTGTCCCGTTTCCCCTTCAGCGATGATCTTCCCACTTGAAAGGCGGACCACTTCGTATCCGAAGCGCAGCGACCGCTTGCGCAACTCGGTGATGTGGGTGCGAATCACCAGCTCGTCGTCGTAATAGGCGGGCGCTTTGTAGCGGCAATAGCTCTCGGCCACGACGAGGAAAGCATCGTCGTCTACCTCCATCTCGCCATAAGAGAGGCCTCGCGCCCGGCAAAATTCCGCGCGGCCAATTTCGAACCAGATCAGGTAATTGGCATAATAAACTATGCCCATCTTGTCGGTTTCGGCGTAGCGCACGCGCACGAGGGTCTCGTGCCATTCTCCGAGAATATTCTCAGGGGCAGGGCTTGTCATATGAGAGAATGCCTCCGGTCTCTTGGGAAAGAGAATGCGTTAAAACTCTATCTATAATTGTTCTTAGCTTTTAACGGACTATATGAGCAAAACCCTAAAGATGTCAAAACAAATTGGCCGGCGGCTGCTACTGGTCTGCCACTGTCTCCTCGCTGCCAGCCTGCTCGTGGGAAGTTCTGCTGCCTTCGTGCCCCAGGGGGGAGGCATCGCGTCGCGGACAACACGAAACGCTGCGATCGTTTCCACCACCGTGGCGGTCCTGGCAGAGACCAGCGAAATTCGCGGATTGCCAATTCTGCGTCCTGTTAAGAGCGGCGCTCAATCGCGGGCGGACATCGAAAGGATGATTATCAAGAATCAGCGCGAGCAGACCACTCCAGGCGAGATGCGCGCAGCTGAGATTGTGTTAAAGAAACTCGGGCTGGTGCCCGCTGATTTCCAGTATCAGCCCTTCATCATCAAGTTACTCACTGAACAAGTCGCCGGTTACTACGATCCACGCGTGAAGCGGTTCTATCTTGCTGACTGGATCGAGCTTGAGGGTCAAAAACCCGTGATGGCCCACGAACTCGTACACGCCTTGCAGGATCAGCATTTCAACTTGCGCCGGTTTGAAAAGTGGCCGAAGGGAGATTCCGACGCCGAACTTGCTGTCCACTCCCTGATCGAAGGCGACGCCACGCTCGCCATGACTCTCTACATGGCCAAGAATCCCATGGTCGCCCTGGCGTTCATCCGTTCCATCGCCACCAGCAATACGACTTCAGAGCAATTCAAACAGGCGCCTCGCGCGCTGCGAGAGACCCTCCTTTTTCCCTACGAACAAGGTGCGGAATTCGCATCTCGAGTCTACAAACGTGGCGGCTGGCCTTTGGTCTCGGCCGGCTTTACGAAGCTGCCCCTATCTACGGAACAGATCCTCCACCCCCAGAAGTACTTCAGTTATGAAGTTCCAGTGAAGATTTCACTGCCCGATGTTCGTGGGGATCTGGGCCAGGGCTGGAAGAAGATCGACTCCGACGTGAATGGTGAATGGAGTTTCTATCAGATTCTCGACCACTTTCTGAATTCACCTGCCGAATCCAAACGCGCCGCAGCAGGCTGGGCCGGCGATCGTTATGGTCTTTACCAGGGACCTGATGCCAACGACATTTTCCTCGTCCAGCTGACGGCCTGGGACACTGAAAACGACGCTCGTGAGTTTTTTGATGCCTACGCGAAACGCACTGCGCTTCGCTATGCCAGTTCAGGTGAGCCTGCCAGGACAGTTAACGATGAGCATCATCAATCCAATTCCTGGCAAACGAAGGAAGGCGCCGTGGTTTTGGAGCTTCGCGGAGATCGCGTCCTCCTGATCGAAGGCTTGCCCGAGAACGCCGATAAGAGCGCGCTGCTCAAGAGCCTCTGGCAATAGGTTATCCACCAACCGAGACCTACGGCTATTAACTCTCACGCCTTCCGTAGGACATTGAATCACTGGGTCTTCGCCGCCGGCCAGCGCTCCAATTTGTACACAACTTCTCTCGCCGGGTTTGAGCCGCTCGCGGGCACCTTGAGTATCGCCGTCCAGGCATCCTTCGACTCAGTTTGCCACCGAAAGGAATCGCGACCCTTTGTTAGTGGTGAGAAGGTTATCGACTTGTCATCGAGGTCAGTCGCTACGTAATGGCCGTTTGAAAACTCTCCATTGGACAATGCATATCGGGTAACATCTTTAACTTCGCTGAGTGTTTCATCGGCCAACTCCTCCATCACCAGAGTCGATTCGTTTTCAAAACGGTAACGCTCGTAGAAGGGTTTCTGTATATCTCCGGTGCCGCGCCAGCTCCCTTCGATCCAGCGCAGCTTTACCAACTCGCCCGCGGTGAGCTTTTTTGGAGGGGTCGCTGGAGAGACAGCGCTCTGAGCTCCGTCAGCAGGAGCCGATGGCTGACTGCCACAACCAACCCCGAACAAAAGAGTAACTATTGAAAGAAACAGGACTAATCGCTTTGAGGCTAAACTCATTTGTTGTTCCTTCTGTAATGTGATGCTTTGCTCGGGAAAACTCTAGCATTGATGGGCCTTGATCCGCATCTCCTCACCCCAATCTCACACCGACCAACGGTGTGCACTATCGCCCACTGCTTACTGACTCGCCGCTCCCTCCTGTTGTAGCATAGCTCGCATGTTCGGACTTGAGCATTATGTTGGCCACGTACTTGACGAGAAGTACCGCCTCGAGCGCCTGCTGGGGCGCGGCGGAATGGGCGCCGTCTATCTCGCTACACACCTGGGGACGGAACGCTATGTGGCTTAAAACTGATTACGCCTCAGTTCATGCGTAATGAAGAGTTTGTCGAACGCTTCAAGCGCGAGGCGCGCGCCTCCGGTCGTCTCAGACACCCCAATGTGGTGGACGTCACTGACTTCGGCTTTGCTCAAGCGGGTGATGAACCTGTCGCCTACCTGGTGATGGAGTATCTTGACGGCTGTACGCTCGGCGACGTGCTCACAGAGGAAGAGCGTTTGCCCCTCGATTGGGTAGTCGACATCCTGGAACAGGTTTGCTCGGCAGTTCATGAGGCGCACCAGCAGGGAATCGTCCACCGCGATCTGAAGCCGGATAACATTTGGCTCGAACCAAATCGACTCGGTGGCTACCGCGTAAAAGTTCTCGACTTCGGTATTGCTAAACTGGCGGAAATCGAAGCCCCCGCTGGCGATGCCACTCAAAATCAATTACGTCCATTCTCTGGAGCCTCAGCTCCCAGCGTTTACGCCCCCAGCGGAGCGCGGCTCACACAACATCCCGCCAGCTCCGGTTCGGAACTCGACACACTCCTCTATTCCGAGGACGAGAATAATCCCCGTTCCGACATGCCGGCGGAGCTCAAGTCGGAGTTAAGCCACTCAGCGCAGGTGCAGTCTCGAGAGCAGGATTCGGCCCCGCGCGAGACACGAGACACTCAGGTTCTTGCGCGCCAGACGATAAACACTCAAGCGTTCTCCTCCGCAGCGCCGACGATGGCCCCGGTTGAATCAGTTGGGGAGCCAGCGGTTGGTGCGGTCGAGCTTCCATTCGAGCAGAGTTCAAGTGCGGATGACGATGGAACACTGATGTTAGATCAGGCGACGAGGAGAATCGGCGCCGGACCAAAGACAACATTACAGGTCGGCACCAGCAAGGGTGCTGAGCTGACTCGCGTCGGCGCGATCATGGGAACACCGCTTTACATGTCGCCCGAACAATGTGCCGCCCGCAGTCTCGATGCTCGGTCGGACATCTATAGTCTTGGCGTCATCGCCTATCAAATGCTCACAGTCAAACGCCGTTCTCAGGAGACACATCCAGCGTCATACGGGAGCACCTCGAGGCTACGCCACCCTATCTGCGCACACAGAACAAGAAGGTCAGAGAGCGGGTGGCTGATGTAGTGATGTCAGCACTGGCGAAGGATCCGGCAGATCGTCCGCAAACTGCCGCTGCTTTTTCGAGTTCGTTGCGCGCTCAAGCAGAAGGTGTGGGCTCGCTTTATCGGCGAGCACTCGCGCTCTACAGCGAACACTTTCCCAAGTTTTTCAAACTCTCAGTGATTGCTCATATCCCGGTCATCATTTTGACCTTCGCTATGATCGGTTTGCAGTTGGCCGAACATGCACAGCCGCGTGGCTGGGGCTGGCCCCGCATTCTGATAGTTGCCGCGGCTGTACTGGTTGGGTTGTTACAAGTCGTCGCCTATTTTCTCGCTTCGGCAGCAATCTCCGGCACGACTGCAATCATTGTTACGCGGTTGTCGGTTGCGCCTTTGCGTCCGGTTAAACTTCATTCGGCCTTTAAAGTCCTCGAGCCCCGCTGGAAGCCCTTCATCAAAACGGCGATCGGCGTCGCGTTCCGCATCATTTTAGGTTTCATTCTCCTTGTAATTCCCGGGCTTGTAATGGTGGTCCGTTATGCGCTCTACGCGCCCGTAGTGTTGATTGAAGGACTCGAAAAGAAAGAGGCTCGGCGTCGCGCCCGCGAACTGGCCTCGCGGTCCTGGAAAACCGTAATCATCGTCTCAATTCTTCAGTTTTTGATTCCGACCGTCTTCAGTCTCCTGGTGGGACGCATAAGCATCGGCAGCGGCGGCGCCCAGCAGGGCGGTGTCAACGTTTCCAAGGGATCGATTTCTCATCAGATCTATCAACAGCTCTTGGGGTTGGTGAATATCGTGATCATTCCTCTGATGTCGATTGTGCCGGCGTTGCTCTACCTGAAAATGCGTCAGTTGGGTGGCGAACGACTCATCGATGCTTTGGATCAAATTGAGGAAGTGGACACGGAACGCAAGGAGTGGCAACAGCGTATGCGTACCCGGTTGAGTCTAAACACACCGCGTGGGAGCGGAAACTCACCCCGCAGCCAGTAACCGGAATCATGGACAGAAGTGACGGATCATGATGCTGCATCTTCGGTTGCGCAGTCTCTCCCTCATGCGGTTTCCCCGCCTATCGCTATCTGGGTATTGACATTTGACCCACCGTGGCATAAAAGCGTCCCCACAGAACAACTCTTCGGTAGAAACTTTCGGCCCCCTTAGTTCTGAGTTTTCAGTGACGAAAGAGTAGCTGTCTCCACTGAAAAATGATTTTACTGCAGTCCCGCTAGTGCGGAGAGTGGGATACATCTTGCCCAGGAGGAATGACTCACATGAACAAATACTTTCGGCTTTTCGCATCGGTAGGATTCTCAATGGCGCTCGTGGCCGCGACCGTTTTGCTTTCGGTCCCATCGACGATGGCACAGTGTTCGGAGGTGATATCCGGCCTCCGGAGACCGCTTGGAATTACTCAATCTAATCAAAATAACCTGATCGTCTCGGAAACCGGCACGCTCGGGGAGTTGCATTCGGGGCGCATCTCCATTGTTGACCCCGGAGGCAGTCGCCGCACGCTTTTGTCTGGCCTGCCCTCAGCGACCAGTGATGTCGGCGAGCCCTCTGGGCCGTCCGGTGTCTATCTGCGGGGACGCACACTGTACGTCGTCATCGGTGTGGGCAACACCTTCCTGCCCAGTGGAATCCCGAACCCAAATCCATCGTCGCCAATCTTCAGTTCGCTTCTGGCGATCCACTTCAGTGCCAACGTCGAGAATACGACGACTGGCTTTACTCTTACTCCAGCTAACCAGCAGACCCTCGCCAGCGGCGGGAGAGTAACCCTCTCGAACGGCGGCGGCAGAATCAAAGTCCAGCTGATTGCTAATTTCCCCGACTTCACAAGCGGCGACCCATTCACGACCACGGGCTTCCGTAACGTAAACCCTTTCGACGTGGTCGTCGTTGGTGATCAGGCTTATGTCACGGATGGAGGCCAGAACCTCGTTTGGCAGGTTGATATCGCGACGGGAACGTTCTCGGCGCTCGTCACCTTCCCGAGAATTCCCAATCCATTATTTGTTAATCCTAACCCACCCCCTCCGAGTATTGGCGGGCCATTCCTGGAAGCTGTCCCTACGGGCATCGCGTACTCGGATGGTCATCTCCTGGTGACACTTTTCAGGGGCTTTCCGTTCCCGCCGAACGTTTCAGTCGTGGAGCAGATTGATCCCCTGACAGGAAACCATAGCCCGTTCATCACCGGACTGAGGACGGCCATCGACGTCATACCAACGACAGAAGGCGGCGAGACCCACTACCTGGTGCTCCAGCACACGTCTGGAACCACTATCTTGCCGCCTTTCACGGGGCCGGGGCTGGTGCTGCACTTCGACACGCCCGCAGGTCCTCCAACAGTTGTCACCAACTGCCTGACGAGGCCCACTTCCATGACGTTTGACGAGAAGGCGGGCTTGCTCTACGTGACTGAGCTCGGCGGGCGCCTGGTCCTCTCCGCCGGCGCTCCTCAGGCAGCCAATCAGTCCTCGCGTTCGAAGAGGCCTGTCCTGCTTCGGTCGGGTCTCCGAAAGCTCCAAATGATGCCCTGGGTGATTGTGAGCAATCGGGCTGGCGCTAAAGAACTACAAAGATGAAATTGAATTAGGATAACCAGTGAGCGGCTGATCACAGCCGCTCGTTTCCTTTGCGAGTCCTCGACACATGTTGCTCGGTTCCTCACTCATCGCTTCTCACTTGTCACACGTCACCCCTCACTTGTAACCTGTTACTCGTTACTTATTCTGATCTCACGAACGCTGACCCCCGATCCGTTGTCACCTTGAGCCAGGACCTGCAATTTCTTCGCGCCCTGCTTGATGCCAGTCTGGATGGCATTCTCGCGTTTGATCGCGAGTGTCTTTACACGATCTGGAATCGCGCCATGGAATGCATTTCTGGGGTAAAGAGTGAGGACGCGCTGGGAAAACAGGCATTCGAAGTCTTTCCCTTCCTGCTCGCGAGCGGCGAAGACAAGTACTTTCACGAGGCTCTCGCCGGACGCCGAGTCATTTCCGAGAACCGGCGCTACACAGTTCCCGAGACGGCCCGTGAAGGTATCTTTGAAGGACATTACTCACCCCTCTACGGAAATCATGGCGAAGTGGAAGGCGGTCTTTGCGTCATTCGCGACATTACGGCGCAACGAAAAGCTTACGATCTCGCTCAAGAAGCTCATCAGCGTCTGAGCTTTCACGTGGAAAATTCGCCGCTTGCTGTAGTCGAGTGGGATAGCGACTTCTGCGTTTCGCGCTGGTCGGAGTCCGCTGAACGCTTGTTTGGCTGGAAGGCCGAAGAGGTGCTGGGCAAGCACGTTAC
>Ga0136614_10001870_pt1 | contig 12754 bp, 12 predicted proteins | sample AntDrymUQ2792106_2_FD_106643 | JGI IMG/M metagenome (GOLD analysis project Ga0136614, IMG submission 106643) | Polar desert sand microbial communities from Dry Valleys, Antarctica - metaG UQ279 (21.06) | ecosystem: Environmental > Terrestrial > Soil > Desert | place: Antarctica: Dry Valley...
ATGCTTGGATTCCGCGGTGCTGCGCGCTATCTTGCAGATTCGTTTCGCGAATGCTTTCGCATGGAAGCGGCGGCGCTGAAGAAAGTACGTGACGAAATGGGGCTGACCAATGTCGAGATCATGGTGCCATTTGTTCGCACGCTGACTGAGGCGCGCGGCGTCATCGACCTGCTCGCGGCGCATGGGCTGGCGCGCGGAAGCAATGACTTGCGCGTGATCATGATGTGCGAAGTTCCATCCAACGCGGTGCTCGCCGATCAGTTTCTCGATTACTTTGACGGTTTCTCGATTGGCTCGAATGATCTGACGCAGCTGACACTGGGCCTTGATCGTGATTCTGGGTTGGTTGCCGAAGGCTTTGACGAGCGCGACCCGGCGGTCAAGGCGTTGCTGAAAACTGCGATATCTGCATGTCTTGCACGCGGCAAGTACATTGGAATTTGTGGCCAGGGGCCGTCGGATCACGCTGATTTCGCCGAGTGGCTGATGGAGCAGGGGATCGAATCGATGTCACTGAATCCGGATACGGTCGTGGAAACCTGGCAACGGCTTGCACGAGCAGCTTGAATGTCGAACTTGAAGAAGAGGTGAGCGCGGATGGATAACTACGTCGGATGGTTCGTCATCGGCTTCGGTCTGGTTGTGGCGGAACTGTTAACTGGAACGTTTTACCTGCTCGTGATCGCGGTGGCGTTCGGCGCCGCTGGTCTTGCCGCGTTGCTGGGCGCGCCAATGGTTTTGCAACTCGCAACGGCGGCCGCGGTTAGTCTCGGTGGAACGTTATGGCTGCGCGCGTCGCGCTTCGGGCGGCGTCTGCATGACCGGGCCACCAGTGATCACGTGCAGAACATGGATGTCGGTCAAACTCTGCGGGTGGAGCAGTGGGCTCAAAACCGGACCTCCCGCGCAAGCTACCGCGGCGCCACCTGGGATGTGGAGTTGGTTCCGGGCGAAGAGCCGGCTCCCGGCGAGTTTGTGATCCGCGAGATCCACGCCAACCGATTGATTGTCGCAGCCAAGGTGCGCTGAACGCACCCTGAAGGAGAATTCATGTTCGGCATCAATGGAGTCTGGTTAATCTTCATCGTGATTGCGATCGTTGCATTCACATTTGCCGTCACCGCGCTGAAGGTGGTGCCGCAGCAGAGCGCATGGGTCGTCGAGCGATTGGGCAAATATCACGGCACGCTGCAGCCTGGGTTAAACCCCGTCATACCGTTCATCGATCGCGTTGCGTACAAGCACAGCCTGAAGGAGGTGCCGCTCGATACGCCGAGCCAGGTGTGCATCACCAAGGACAACACGCAGCTGCAAGTTGACGGCGTTCTTTATTTCCAGGTCACCGATCCTCAGCGTGCTTCGTATGGCGCCAGCAACTACATTCTCGCAATCACTCAGTTGTCGCAGACCACATTGCGCTCGGTGATCGGCAAGCTCGAGCTTGACAAGACCTTCGAAGAGCGTGAGTACATCAATCACAGTGTCGTGTCGGCGATCGATGAAGCGGCGATGAACTGGGGCGTGAAAGTGCTGCGCTACGAGATCAAGGACATCACGCCGCCCAACGCCATTTTGCAGGCGATGCAACAACAAATTACCGCAGAGCGCGAAAAGCGCGCGCTGATCGCCTCGTCGGAAGGTCGTAAGCAGGAACAGATCAACATTGCCACCGGCGAGCGTGAAGCCGAAATCGCGCGTTCGGAGGGTGAGAAGTTTGCGCAAATCAACATTGCGCAAGGCGAGGCGGGGGCGGTCCTCGCTGTCGCAGAGGCGACGGCGCGCGCGATTCAACTGGTTGCCGAGACGATCCGGCAGCCCGGTGGAATGGAAGCAGTGAACCTGCGCGTCGCCGACCGTTTTGTCGATGCGTTCGCAAGCCTTGCCAAGACAAACAACACGCTGATCGTGCCTTCCAACGTCGCTGATATTTCTACGCTGGTCGCCTCGGCGCTGACCATTGTCAAGGCTTCACCCGCGCCGCGTGGTACTTAGTCGCTTCGCAGAATGATCCGACCTTCGAACGAGGGCCGGATCAGGTGTGATGAAGCTCGCCGCGTGGTGCCAGCGTGGATGCGCTGACTGTGTTCTAGCGGCTGCGATTCTTCAGCAACCGGTTTTGTTCGCGCTTCCAGTCCTTGTCAGCTTCAGAGGCGCGCTTCTCGAACTGCCGTTTGCCCTTGCCCAGTCCGACTTCGAGCTTTATCCGGCCTTTGTTGAAGTGCATATTCAATGGCACCAGTGAATAGCCCGCGCGTTCGACCTTTCCGATCAGTTTCCGAATTTCTGCGGCGTGCAGCAACAATTTGCGCGTGCGTGCGGGCTCTGCTTTCACGTGCGTTGACGTCGTCGGGAGTGGACTGATGTGAGCGTTCAGCAAATAAAGCTCGCCGCCGCGCACGATCACGTACGCCTCGCCTAGTTGAATCTGATGTGCGCGGATCGACTTGACTTCCCACCCTTCAAGCGCGACGCCGGCTTCGTATCGCTCCTCAATGGCGTAGTCGTGCTGCGCTTTCCGGTTCTGAACGATTGTCACTGCGAATCTGTTGTCAATAGAATCCGGCTTTATATCTCACTCTCTCACTCGCGCGCGCACGATGGGTTTAGTGAAGCTCAAGATCGCCGTGGCGTACTGCGCCCCGGGCATCGAACATGTGGCCGAGTTTCGGTTACCGCTCGGTTCCACGGTGCGCGATGCGCTGGCAGCGGCCAGAATGGAAAAACATCAGGAAAGCGACGGCGCGTTCGATGCTGGCATATGGGGCCGCCGGTGCTCTCTCGATCGCGTGCTTAATGACGGCGATCGCGTGGAAATCTATCGGCCGCTGATCATTGATCCGAAGGAAGCGCGTCGACGGCGTGCCGCGTTACGGCGCCGCGACCGTGCGCTTAAGGCGTGATTACGCCGTCAAGACGTGACTATCCGCACGTGCTCTGAATAATCTTTCGGGTGCGGTCCGTTTCGGCGGCACGCTGTTCGTCATTCAAGAACTCACGGTTGCCCGCGGCGTCAGTACGCGTCACGCGCACGCCATCTTCAAGCGACTTCATGTACCCGCGCGCGCGATCACATTCGGCCGTTTTTGCGGCGCTCTTTGCCTGTTCTTCGGATGATTTCTTTTCGCTATCCGCGCGCTCCTGCTGCCGCTTGCGAAACTCCATCTCGCGTTCCGCCACGGTTTTCGGCGCATTAGCGGCCGGCGGCGCCTTGGCATCCGCTGACTTCGGGTCCGCAGACTTCGTTGCATCTTCGAGTGGCCCGCTGGCTGGCGCCGGATTGGCGGATGCCTGCGTCGACGGCTGACGGATGATGTTGGTCGCTTTGATGTCCGTGGGTGGCGGGCGGTCGGAATAGACCACGCGACCGTTATTGTCCTTCCACGCCCATTGCGCCTGACTCGGTGTCGAGGTTAGGCCCGCGGCGAAAATCGCGGCGACGAGGGTGATGCGAAGCACGTTGCAACTAGCAAGCATAAATTCTCCTGAGCAACCACTATTTTCCGACGCTTTCACTGCTTGCGGCAAGCTCTGCGACTACGTAAACAGGGTGTTAAGACCCCGCTATTACAGGGCGCTAAGTCGTCCGGTTTAGCGTAAGGACCCGGTCGCTTTCAAGTCACCGCGCCGCTCGATGGCGCTGCGCGTAGCGATCGGGTGCAAGCTCATAGCCCGTATACTCCGTCTTTGGGTCTGAGGAAAAGTATGCGGTTGGTACAAAAAGCCCTGACTTTCGATGACGTGCTCCTCGTCCCTGCATACTCGGCCGTCCTCCCTCGCGACGTACAACTCTCCACCCGCCTCTCTCGCAACATCTCACTGAACATCCCGCTGGTTTCCGCGGCGATGGACACCGTTACCGAAGCCCGCCTTGCAATCGCGCTCGCCCAAGAAGGCGGGATCGGAATCGTGCACAAGAACATGACGCCGAAAGAGCAGGCCGCCCAGGTGATGAAGGTCAAGCGCCATGAGGCCGGCGTGCTGCGTGACCCGATCACCATCACGCAGGACATGACAGTGCGTGATGCGATTGAGCTTCAACGCGCGCACAAGATCTCCGGTTTACCGGTGGTCGAAGGCAAACGCGTGGTCGGGATCGTGACCAACCGCGACCTGCGCTTTGAAACACGACTTGATGCGCCGATACGCGACATCATGACGCCGCGCGCGCGGCTGGTCACAGTGCGGGAAGGAGCAAGTCCTGAGGAAGCGCGCGCGCTGCTGCACGAGCATCGGCTCGAGCGCGTGCTGGTCATCAATGGAGACGATGAACTGCGCGGTCTGGTGACGGTGAAAGACATTACAAAGGCAACCGAGCATCCGAACGCATCCAAGGATCACCTGGGCAAGTTGAAGGTCGGCGGCGCGATCAGCACCGGTCCTGATTCCGACGAACGGGCCGAGCGAATGGTGCAGGCGGGCGTCGACGTATTGGTTGTCGATACGGCGCACGGCCATCATCAAGGTGTGCTGGATCGCGTGCGCTGGGTTAAAAAGAATTTTCCGCATGTCGATGTGGTCGGCGGCAATGTCGCGACGGCCGAAGGTGCGCGCGCGTTGGTCGACGCCGGCGCCGATGGCATCAAGGTGGGCATTGGCCCGGGCTCGATTTGCACTACACGCATCGTGGCTGGCGTGGGCGTACCGCAAATCACCGCAGTGTCGGACGTCGCAAAGGCACTTGAAGGCTCTGGCGTGCCATTGGTGGCCGACGGCGGTATTCGATATTCGGGTGACGTTGCGAAGGCGCTTGCGGCAGGCGCGTATTCGGTGATGATGGGCGGCATGTTCGCCGGGACCGAAGAGGCGCCCGGTGAAGTCATCCTTTATCAGGGGCGCTCGTACAAAAGTTATCGCGGCATGGGCAGCATCGGTGCAATGACCGAGGGCTCGGCCGAGCGGTACCTTCAGGATAACGACGCCAACGTCGACAAGTTTGTCCCCGAGGGCATCGAAGGCATGGTGCCGTTCAAGGGAAGCGCGCTGGGCATCGTGTTTCAGATGACAGGTGGTCTGCGTTCGAGCATGGGCTACTGCGGTTGCCGATCAATCGATGAAATGCGCATGAAGGCGCAGTTCGTCGAAATCACTGCAGCGGGCATGCGAGAGTCGCACGTTCATGACGTTCGCATCACCAAGGAAGCCCCTAACTACCGCCTCGAGCCCTAGCCGTGATCGAACCGGCGAAGCACGACCGAATTCTGATTCTCGATTTCGGCTCTCAGGTCACGCAGCTTATTGCGCGCCGGGTGCGCGAAGCAAACGTCTACTGCGAGATTCATCCGTACGACGTCACAGATGCGTTCGTGCGCGACTTTGCCCCTAAGGGCGTGATTCTGTCGGGCAGCCACGCTTCCACCTACGAAGCGCATGAACTGCGCGCGCCATCGGCGGTTTTTGCTGTCGGCGTACCGGTGCTCGGGATCTGTTACGGCATGTTCACGATGGCGGTGCAACAGGGCGGCGAAGTTGAGGCGAGCACTTCGCGCGAGTTCGGCTATGCCGAAGCACGGGCACGTGGCCATACCAGGCTGCTTGCCGACCTCGAAGACGCACGCAACGACGAAGGCCATGGCCTGTTGAAGGTCTGGATGAGTCACGGCGACAAAGTTACGAAGTTGCCCTTTGGCTTTGCGCTGATGGCGTCGACTCCGAGCTGCGCGATTGCCGGCATGGCCGACGAGTCGCGCAGTTTTTACGGCGTGCAGTTTCATCCCGAGGTTACGCACACGCTGCAAGGCCAGGCGATGCTGAGGCGATTTGTGCTCGATGTGTGTCAATGCGCACCCAATTGGGTGATGGGTGACTACGCGGCCGAGGCCATCGCGCAAATTCGGCAGCAAGTCGGCGCCGACGAAGTGATTCTAGGTTTGAGCGGCGGTGTCGATTCATCCGTCGCGGCAGTATTGCTCCACCAAGCGATAGGGGACCAGCTGACGTGCGTGTTCGTTGACACGGGGCTGCTGCGACTCAACGAAGCGAAGCAGGTAGTCGATACATTTCAGCAGCACATGGGGATCAAGCTGCTGCACATCGACGCGGCCGATCGGTTCATGACAGCACTTTCGGGAGAGACTGATCCCGAGGCAAAGCGCAAGATCATCGGTCGAGAATTCGTGCACGTATTTCAGGAAGAGGCAGCGAACCTCCCGGCTGCGAGGTGGCTGGCGCAGGGCACGATCTATCCCGATGTCATCGAGTCGGCAGGTGCGAAGACGAAGAAGGCGACCACCATCAAGAGCCATCACAACGTCGGCGGCCTGCCAGAGACGCTGCATCTTCAACTGCTCGAACCGTTGCGCGAACTGTTCAAGGACGAGGTTCGAAATCTGGGCATTGCTCTTGGTCTGCCGCGCGACATGGTGTTCCGTCATCCGTTTCCAGGTCCAGGACTCGGCGTGCGAATACTGGGAGAGGTTAAGCGCGAGTACGCAGACCTTTTGCGACTTGCCGACGCTATCTTCATTGCCGAGTTGCGTGCCAGTGGCTGGTACGACCGAACCAGTCAGGCGTTCGCGGTTTTCTTGCCCGTGCGAAGCGTGGGTGTGATGGGCGATGGCCGCACCTACGAATGGGTCATCGCCTTGCGTGCTGTGCAGACATCGGACTTCATGACGGCTGAATGGGCTGAGCTGCCGCACGACTTGCTTGGGCGCGTATCGAATCGCATCATCAATGAAGTGCGTGGAATCAATCGTGTCGTCTACGACATCAGCGGGAAGCCTCCGGCGACGATCGAATGGGAGTAGATAGGAGCGCCTACGGTCGACAGAGCAGCGTCCAGCCAGCGCAGTTGATGGTTGCGTGAGAGGTGTTAGTAGACTGCGCGGATGAACGAGATCGGCGCCGCGCTCACCGCGAACGGCTGGGTCGAGCGAATGGCGCAGCTGGCCTTGCGCCAGGGTGTGCATTTGTCCACGCTGCAGCAAAAGGCCGGCGGCGACCTGGAATTGCTTTTTGCGAGCGCGGCGTTGGCATTCCCGTCGGACGCGTCGTTCACTGAAAAGGATTCCAACGAAATCCTCAAGCGATTTCTGGCGGGTGCCGGTGTGATGGTTGCCACCGATCACGTCGAACTACGTCGCTGGATGGTAGATGCGGGCTTCCTGCAACGCTCCGATTACGGCACCGACTACCGCAGGGGCGCGCTGCCGGATTGGCTGTCAGACGCTGCACAACAACTCGACTTCGAGCGCGTTGCTGACGCGGTTGCGCAAGCTCGCAGCGCGAACGAGTTACAGCGTGAATCGCGCCGCCAGGCGTGGCTCGCCCGTCAGATCGAAGTCACCGAAGGCGGAGAAGGTCGTCCCCGAACAGCCGGCGAAGCGAGCAGCGATGAAACCTTCATGCGGCTGGCACTCGACCAGGCGCATAACGCCTGGGCTCTGGCTGAAGTGCCGGTCGGGGCGGTAATTGTCAAAGACAACAAGATCCTGGCGACGGGATTCAACCAGCCGATCGGCAATGCCGACCCGACCGCCCATGCGGAGATTCGAGCAATGCGCGCCGCAGCGCAGTTGCTCGGCAACTATCGACTTAGCGACTGCGAGCTATACGTGACGCTCGAGCCGTGTGCGATGTGCGCGGGTGCGATGCAGCACGCGCGGATCAGGAGGCTCATTTACGGTTCGGCGGATCCCAAGACCGGCGCGTGCGGCAGCGTGATCGATCTGTTCGCAATACCCAAGCTGAACCATCACACCAAGGTGAGGGGTGATGTTCTGGCTGAAGAAAGCCGTCGCCTCATCTCCAGTTTTTTCGTCGAGCGTCGCGAATCAAAGCGGCGGGGAACCTTGCCGGCCGACGCGGACGATTGTGAGTAAGACGCTCGGCCTCATCGCACCTTCCGGCTTTATCCCGGATCCCTCCTTGATTGACCGCACGGCGGCACTGTTTGCTGCTCGCGGCTGGCGCGTGGCTGCCGGCGACAGCGTTTTCGAACGGCATCAGCGCTTTGCGGGCAGCGATGACATGCGCCTGCACGACTTGCAGCGCTTTGCAACCGATCGTGCGGTCGATGTTGTTTTGTGCGCGCGCGGAGGCTATGGCTTGTCGCGCCTGCTTGACCGCATTGACTTCAAAGCGATCAAAGAGCGCGCGCCGCTGATGGTCGGCTACAGCGATTTCACGGCGTTCAATCTTGCCTATCTCACGCATGGAGGCATCAGCTTCGCCGGGCCGTCTGCAGGCGACTTCGGTGCAACCAATGCCAACACATTTACGCTGCAGCATTTTTTTGATTTTATGGACACCGACCAATACAGCGTCGGGCTACAGCTCGATGGGCCGATCGCTGATGTGTCCGGCCGCCTTTGGGGCGGCAATCTGGCAATGGTGACAGCGCTGCTAGGCACGCGGTACTTTCCACGCGTACGCAACGGCATTCTGTTTTTGGAAGACGTCAACGAGCCGGCTTACAAGCTCGAGCGCATGTTTTATCAGCTCGCGCACGCCGGCGTGCTGCAACGACAAGCCGCGATTGTGCTCGGGGATTTTTCGCCGATCACGCCAATGCCAAACGACAACGGTTTCGATCTAGCTTCCGTCATCACCCGTGTGCGTGAGGTCGCAACCGTACCGGTGTTTACCGGGCTTCCGTTTGGGCACAGTCCACGCAAATTGACGCTGCCCGTCGGCGGGCGGGCACGATTAGCGGTCAAGCGTGGGGGAGCCGCAGTGCTTGATCTCAGTCGTTATCCAAATCTGACTCTGCCGCGCTTGCCTCGCCTATGATCGGCCCTGACAGCACCGATCACGCCATGTCCGGCCCGCTGACCCGATTCGGCTTTGCCGAAGAGACACCTGAGCAGCGGCAAGAAAAAATTCTAGCCGGTGTGATGGCGTCGGTGTATCGGCAGGTGCCGCAGTCGGTGCTGGTGAGCATCGTGGGTGCTTTCGCACTGGTGATGGTGCTGTGGAACTCGGCCAGTCAGGATCTTTTGCTCGGCTGGTCGCTCGTGATATTGCTCGAGTCGTTGTCGCGATTGCGCCTCTCGTACAAGTTCAGGCGCACCGATCGTTCGGCCGATTCTGTCGACAGCTGGGCTACGCGCTGGGTTGTGCAGGCGGTGGTGTCGGGTGCGCTATGGGGCATCGCGGGGTTCATGTTTTTCTCGAGCAACCAGCCACTGCATCAGGTGGTACTGGTCGCCGTGGTGTTGAGCGTGGCATTTGGCACGCTGACCCTCTACGCAAGTCATCGGCCGGCGTTCCACGCCTTCATGCTGCTCGCAGTTCTGCCGCTGATCGCCCGCATGGTGTTGGAGCAGGACCCGACCTATTACACCGCGGCCGTGGTGATGACAGCGGTGTTCCTGTTCACCGTGCTTTATGGACGTGATTTCGGCAACGCGGTGTTCGAGTCGGTCAAGAACACTTACGAGAACGAAGTGCTGGTCGAGCAGCTCGTCGCCGAGAAACGCATGGCTGAGGATGCGCGGCGCGAGGCGGAGAACGCCACGCGCTCGAAGACACAGTTCTTTGCAGCAGCGAGCCACGATCTGCGCCAGCCGCTGCAGGCGATCGGCATCTATGTATCGCTGCTGAAAAAGAGAGCACACGGGCCGCTCGAACCCTTGGTGAACAATCTGTCCACGGCGGTCGAGACACTGTCGAAGCTCGTCGAAGAGCTGCTCGAGATCTCGCGGCTCGATTCGGGTTCGATACAGCCCCGCGTCGAGCAGGTCGTGATCGACGATATGTTCTCGCTGCTCGAGCAGGAGTTCACGCCACTGGCCGCATCCAAGGGTCTGTCGCTGCGCATTCGGCGCGGCGGCGTGCCGCTCGACAGCGATGCGCTGCTGTTGCAGCGGGTGATCCGCAATCTGCTTGCCAACGCAATTCGCTACACGCAGAAGGGCGGAGTGCTGCTGGCTGCGCGCCCGCGCAACGGCTTGATGAGTCTGGAGATCTGGGATACCGGGCCCGGTATCAAGCAGGGCGAGCTTGACCGGATCTTCGAAGAGTTTTATCGCGGCGAAAGCTCCAAGGCCGAGAACAGCGGCTCCGGCTTTGGCCTCGGCCTGTCGATCGTCAAGCGCATCTGCGGGCTGCTCGGTCACCCGTTGATCGTGACCACACGTCCGGGCACTGGCACGGTCTTTCGCGTGGAAGTGCCGCGCTCGAGCTCGCCGCTGCGTATCAAGCGTAGCTCGCCAGAAACAATCGACGTCACGATCCGCCCGCTCAACGGATTCACATTTGTCGTAATCGAAGACAACATCGAGATACTGAACAGCCTGACGCGTTTGATCAAGTCGTGGGGCGCCGAGGTGGTGCCCTCAACCGGATACAACGCACAGCTGATCAAACGCATCAGTGTGCAGGCCAGAATCGACGCGATTCTTGCCGATCACAATCTCGGACCGCACTCGATCAGCGGTGTCGAAGCGGTATTCAGGGTGCGCGAGCTGGTCGGCTTTCCGGTCCCGGTGGTGATGCTGACCGCCGTGCAGGGTGTTGACGTGATGGCGGAGTTTCAGCGCGTGATGCACGAGCGGCTGGTACTCAATCCTACGATGGCATCGGCAATCGCACGCAGCCGAGTCGAAGAACCCGTGGTGTTGCAGAAGCCTACTACTGCGGCCGTGTTGAACAACACGCTGGCCGAGATGCTGGGTATGACGACCCTACCGATCGCAAGGCTAACGGTAGTGGAGACGGCTGCTGCGGGCGACGCAACCTGACTTGCGACTACCGATCAACCGATGTCGTACCCGTGGCGGCGTGCAGCCAACAGTGCCTCGGTACGGTTGGATGCGCCGAAGGCTCGGTAGATTGCGGTGACGTGGGTCTTGACCGTGCCTTCAGATAGACCCAGCTCGCGGCAGATGATCTTGATGGGCGCGCCGCGTGCGAGCAGCTGAAGCACCTGTTGCTGCCGCTCAGTGAGTTCGACTCGTCCGCCATTCTGTTCGCGCAGGCGTTCCGAATTTCCGAAGATGCCTGCGCGATTGACCTCTTCGAGCAGATCGGCCGGGATGTAAACGCCGCCCGATAGGACAAACTTGACGGCTGACAGCAATGTCTCGGATGCCATCGATTTCGGAACAAAGCCCGCAGCCCCCAGTTGCAGCACGCGCATCACGCTGCGCTGATCCTGGTTACCAGACAGCACGAGAATTTTCATCTCGGGCGCCTTCGCGACCATTGCTTCGAGCAGCGCCGTACCTGACACGCCGGGCATTCCCAGATCGAGGACGACGAGGTCCAGCTCGGGCTGCTCGTCCTGGATCTGCAGGGCGCCTTCGGCGGTCCGCGTTGTGATGACCTCAGCCGTCGGATCGAGATCCAAAAACAGGATGCTCAGGGCATCGGTGATGAGCGAGTGATCGTCGACGACGAGTATTTTCATGGGATAGGTTCGAGCGCCGCGAGCGAATCGTGTTCGAGCGCGAGAGGGCGGATTGTAGACCGCGCAATCGCTCGCCCCATGCGCGGAATTGCGCACATCGACGCGGTCAATCGAACCGTTTGCGCGCGGCGGTGCCCGTGACTGCGCTGGCCAGCACACTTTCGACTATCGCGGCGCGCGTGCATCGCTTATAACGCCTGCCGATGCTCGAAGCGACCGATCTCTGCTGCGAACGCGGCGACAGGACACTGTTCGCCGGAATCGACTTCGCGGTCGCTCCCGGCTCGCTGCTTCGTGTCGCCGGAGCAAACGGGACGGGCAAAACCAGTCTGTTGAGAATTTTGTGCGGATTGCTTCAACCCACAGCAGGCGAAGTGCGGTGGCGCGGACGCGACATCCGCAAGGCACGCGAGGAGTACCTGCGGGATCTGGTGTACGTCGGACACCTGAACGGCGTGAAAGACGAGCTCACGGTTAGCGAGAACGTAAAGATCGCCCAGGCCGTGTCCGGTCGCAAGGTGGACGATGCGGTGGTGCGTCGCTCGCTCGACGCTGTTGGGATCGCGCACGTCGAGCACACAATGGCGCGCTTTCTTTCGCAGGGACAGCGTCGGCGCATCGCTCTGGCCCGGCTGTTTGCAACACCCGACGCGCCATTGTGGGTTCTGGACGAGCCATTTACGGCGCTTGACACGCTTGGAGTTGCCGCACTTTCGCAGTTGATTTCAAGCCACGTTGGCCACGGCAACACGGTAGTTTTCGTCACCCATCAAGACGTTGCGATTGAAGTGGCCCGATTGCAGCATGTTGATCTGGGCGCCCGGACATCGGTCGCGGAACCGACATGCTGACTATCTTCCTGCACGTCGTCCGCCGCGACTTGCTGCTGGCGATGCGGCAGAAGGCCGACGTGCTCAACACGCTGTTTTTCTTCGTCGTCGTGGTGACCCTGGCCCCGTTGGGTATTGGGCCTGAGCCGGCCTTGCTGCGTGACATTGCGCCTGGCGTTGTGTGGGTGGCAGCCTTGCTCGCCGCCATCTTGTCGCTACCGCGTCTTTTTGCGAACGATTTTGCCGATGGAACGCTCGAACAAATGCTGTTGTCTGCTGAACCTTTATCGTTGATCGTGCTGGCCAAGGCCACAGCGCATTGGCTAAGCACGGGGGTGCCGTTGACGTTGATGGCGGTGGTCTTTGGCCTGCTGTTCGATCTGGACCATAGTTCAACCGCGGCACTCGTAGGGGGCCTTGCGCTTGGTACACCCGTGTTATCACTGATCGGTTCCATCGGCGCTGCGCTGACACTAGGCTTGCGCGGCGGTGCTGTGCTGGCATCCTTGCTAGTCTTGCCTCTTTACATCCCGGTGCTGATTTTCGGAGCGGGCGCCGTCGGTGCCGCTGCCGC
>Ga0136614_10001873_pt1 | contig 12749 bp, 8 predicted proteins | sample AntDrymUQ2792106_2_FD_106643 | JGI IMG/M metagenome (GOLD analysis project Ga0136614, IMG submission 106643) | Polar desert sand microbial communities from Dry Valleys, Antarctica - metaG UQ279 (21.06) | ecosystem: Environmental > Terrestrial > Soil > Desert | place: Antarctica: Dry Valley...
CGCGCGAACTCGACGCTGACGCACTTTTCGAGCAACGTCTTACTCAACTTGCGCCGCTTGTCCAGATCGTCGGCGAGAAAGATAACGACGGAAGATTCAGCCGGGCGCTCGACGTAACGCATCAGCGCGCCTTCGTCCGCTTCGTTCAACTTCGCAAAATGGGTGATTCGCACGACGCGCCGCGCGCCCATCATCGGCAACTGCTCGGCAGCGGCGAGCGCCTGCTGCACGTCGACGCTCGCGAGGTTAAAGCTCGACTCGTTGAAGTCGCGCAGCACTGCGCCGGCGAGCGCGGCGTCGGCGATGAACCGTGCTGCCGCGTCGCGCAGATAATCCTCGTCACCGTGGAGCAGGTAGAGTGATTTGATCTGCCCGTCTTTGATCGAGCGTTTCAACTCTTCGCGCGTCAGGATCGTCTTCACTTTTCTTCGTTCACTCCGAAGCCGTTGACGAGCGTCGAGACGAGACTTTCGGCGAAGCTGCGTGCGAGGCGCTGCACGGCCGGGTCTTCTTCGTTAAAGAAAGTGCGCGGGTCGTTTGTAAACTCGAACTCGCCGCGGAAGACGTAGTTCTGGTTGTCGTACAGCACGCGGTTTTCCACTTGGTCGCGCACCGTCACGGCAACGGTGATCGTCACCTCGAAGACGCGCCCGCGGCCACGGTTGTCGAGCAGCACGGCGAAGAAGTTGAAGTCTTTGATGACGCCGTCGACCACTGCGTCTGCGCCTTCGCGCTCGCTCTGCACGCGCAGTCCCCGTCCCCGTCGGATGACCTCGTTCATCACCGATTCGGTAAAGCGCGATTCGATTTTGAATCGCAGCGCGTTGTTCTGGAAGGCCGGAACCGCGATGGTGCGAATGTGCGACGGCATCCCGCTCTGCTTCACGGCCTTATAGCATTCCGTAAAGCCGCAGGTGCAAATTAAAACCATGCCAAGCGCCGCCCCTCGCCATCTTCTTCGACCGGTAATCATCCGCGATCCCTCCCCTTCATAACATTCCGGCAAGCGCGGCACGATACGACCCGCGCTCACGGTGTGTCAAATGCCTCGCCAATCAAATCAGCGTGGACAGGCAACACTCGCGTGAGCCGAACTCCTTACCTGTCACCTGTCACTTTGGAGTCTTGAGAGCGTCCGCGATGCGCACCGTCTCGACGGCGGCGCGCACGTCGTGAACCCGAACAATATGTGCGCCGCGGATCACGGCGGCGGTGACGGTGGCCATCGTTCCGTGAACGCGCCCGCCGACCGGCGCGCCGCCCAGCAATTCACCGATGAACCTTTTGCGCGACGTGCCGATCAGCACGGGGAACTCGGCGAACTCACGCACCAACACATCAAGTCGCGCCAGCAGTTCGATGTTCTGCTCGGCGCCCTTGCTGAACCCGATGCCGGGGTCGACCGCGATGCTTGCGCGCCGCACGCCGCGCCGTTCGGCTTCCGCGATGCTCAGGCGCAGAGCAGAAGTAACGTCGCGCACGATGTCCGCAACCGGCGCCAGTCGGTGCATCGTTTCGAGCGTCCCGCGCGAGTGCATCAAGACGACCCCGGCGCGTGATTGTGCAACCTCGTCCGCGAGGCGCGGGTCGAAGCGCAGCCCGGAGATATCGTTGATGATCTCGGCCCCGGCGTCGAGCGCGGCGCGTGCCACTTCCGCCTTCGTGGTATCGACGGACACGGGCGCCGTAACTTTCTCAGCCAGAGCCTCGATGACCGGCAAGATACGCCTCGCTTCCTCGTCGGCGGAGACCGGCGCGCCGCCGGGGCGTGTCGATTCGCCTCCGATGTCGATGATGTCCGCGCCGTCCGCGACCATCTCTTCGGCGCGTGCCACGGCGTCGTGCGGACTGAAGAAGAGACCGCCGTCGCTGAAACTGTCGGGCGTGATGTTGAGCACGCCCATCACGAGCGTGCGCGCGCCGACTTCGAATGAACGGCGCGCCAGCTTCCATTCCATAAAGTTAAAAGTAGAAAGGAAAAGGGCAAAAGTAAAGCAGGTGCGCTTCACTTTTGCCCTCTTGTTTTTTTACCTGACCGCTTTCGGCTACGCCGTCGCCGGGTTGCCGCCGGTAATCGGTGGCAGGATCGGCTTCAGCGAATTAACCGCCGGCTCTTTGAGTTGCGGACGGTCTTCGTCGCTTGAGGCTGGCGGCTGGTCATCGAGCGGAAGGCCCGCGACGATCCGCCTGATCTGCACGCCGTCAAGCGTTTCGCGTTCGAGCAGCGTCTCCGTCAGACGAACCATCGTGTCGCGGTTCTCGGTGATAATCACCTTCGCCCGCTCGTACTGCTCGGCGATGATCTCCCTCACTTCTCGATCTATCCTAATCGCTGTGTCTTCCGAGAAGTCGCGATGCTGCGAGATTTCACGACCCAGGAATATCTGCTCCTCTTTCTTACCGAAGGTGAGAGGCCCGAGATTGCTCATGCCGTACTCGCAGACCATCGCGCGCGCCAGTTCCGTCGCCCGCTCGATGTCGTTCGAGGCGCCGGTCGTGATGCTATTGAGGAACACGTCCTCGGCGATGCGTCCGCCCATCAGAATCGCGATCTGGCCGAGCAAGTAATCCTTCGTGTAATTGTGACGGTCGCCTTCAGGTAACTGCTGCGTCACACCGAGCGCCATCCCGCGCGGGATGATCGTCACCTTGTGAACGGGATCGGCGTTCGGCACCTTGAGGCCGACGAGCGTGTGGCCGGCTTCGTGAAAAGCGGTCACACGCTTCTCCTCGTTGCTGAGCACCATGCTCTTACGCTCCGCGCCCATCAACACTTTGTCCTTCGCCAACTCGAAGTCAGTCATCATGACGATCTTCTTGCTGTAGCGCGCCGCGTTCAAAGCCGCTTCGTTGACGAGGTTCGCGAGGTCGGCACCGGTGAAGCCCGGCGTGCCGCGCGCGATCACGCTGATGTCGACATCTTCGCCAAGCGGAATCTTACGGGTGTGAACTTTCAGAATGCCCTCGCGGCCACGCACGTCGGGACGCGAGACAACCACGCGGCGGTCGAAGCGTCCGGGTCGCAGCAGCGCCGGGTCGAGCACGTCCGGGCGGTTAGTCGAAGCCATCAGGATCACGCCGTCGTTCGACTCGAACCCATCCATCTCAACCAGCAATTGGTTAAGGGTCTGCTCGCGCTCGTCGTGACCACCGCCGAGGCCCGCGCCGCGGTGTCGACCGACGGCATCAATCTCGTCAATAAAAACGATGCATGGCGCGTTCTTCTTACCCTGCTCGAACAAATCGCGGACGCGACTGGCGCCGACGCCGACGAACATCTCGACGAAATCAGAACCGGAAATTGAGAAGAACGGTACGTTGGCCTCGCCGGCGACAGCGCGCGCGAGCAAGGTCTTACCCGTTCCCGGAGGGCCCATCATCAGCACGCCCTTCGGAATGCGACCGCCGAGTTTCTGAAATTTCTGCGGCTCCTTGAGGAACTCGATAATCTCTTGTAATTCCTCTTTCGCTTCTTCGACGCCGGCAACATCCTTGAAAGTGACGCGCTTCTGCTGGTTGTTCAGCAGTTTGGCACGCGACTTACCAAAGCTCAGAGCCTTGTTGCCGCCGGCCTGCATCTGGCGCAGCATGAAAATCCAGATGCCGATGAAAAGCAGAATCGGCGCCCACGTAATCAGCATGCCCCATAGCAGACCATTACTGGCGACCTCTTCCTCGACCCATATTTTCTTCTCGGAACCCAGCTTCATCAAATCGGCTTTGACGACCTCGTTGCCGAGTTTAGTAGAAATCGTACTGTTATTAACGTCTACAGCGACGATCTCTGACTGCTTGACCGTCATCTTCCTGATCTGGTCGGCGTTGATCATACTGATCAACTCATTATAAGGCTTCTGCTCGACCTTGCTGCTCTGCGTGTTCATAAAGAACTTGTAGAGCATGACAGCTCCAAGCAGGATTAAAACCCAAAAAATTATTTGTCTGGCCGTGGAACTCAAATTTTTTCTTTCGCCTCCGACACCGATGATAACCCACCCCGGCGTCCGTTGTCGCTTCCTTCGTCTTCTTATCTACTCTACCATCGCCCGGCGCGGTCTTGGAGAGCACTCGCGTCTGGCTTCGGCCGCTACAATCGAGCGCCCCGTTTTGATGCCCTTCGTCTTTTAGACGTTGTGCTCTCTGATTCTGCTGACATCATGCCGAAACTGTGCACTTTCATGACGCCGCACCCGGCACGGGCTGGTAAGTTGCTAAAAACGGCAACCCCCGCCAACGCTCCTGAAGCCCCAACCCGTACCCGAAAACATACTCGTCCGTCGACTCGAAGGCGCGCCACTCCGGCTGGACTGAGGTCCGGCGCCGGTCCGGCTTATCTATCAGGACGCATAGCTTGACGCTTGTAGCCCCGTGCGATTCGAGTTGTTGGATTAAATATTGTTGGGGAACACCGGTGCTGAGCACGCCTTCGACGAGCACGACATCGCGCCCGGTGACTTCGATTGGCGTGCTGAAATTCAAATCCTGAATCCCGCCATGCGCACGGTGGTCATAGCGGACGAAGGAGGTGCGAAGCGGTGTTTTAATGGCACGTAATAAATCGGCGAGAAAAACAAAGCTATCTTCAAGCACGCTCAGAATCGTAATGTCGCGATCCTGATATGAGTTAGAAATTTCAGCCGCGAGCTTCCTAACACGTTCGTTAATTTCGTCAGCACCATGAATTTCAATGATTTGGTTGTTCATAATGCAGTCCTGGCTGAAGCAGTCTCCTTATTAGCAATAAAACCGCCGGCCAAAGCCAGCGGTCGATTCTGAATTTCGATTGTAAAGGGGGGCCTGGCGTTTTTCAACTCTTTTTCAAACAGAAATGAATCCATGCGCGCCTGCGCTCAACCGAAGTGCCGCCCGGAAGTTCCGCGATACGTCCGCCGCGCCCGCCCGCCAACAGTCTCTCGACCGCCAACACATGCCCCATCTCGATGCGCCGCAGGTCGCCCCGCCCACGCCCTAACCATTGCCGCAACGCGCGCCTCCGCACCGCCACCGCCGCCGCTGCGAGGACACCGACGCGCAACGGCGGCGCGGCGGGCTGAGCGGCAGACATCGCTTCAGGCGTCATTAAGCCGCCCGCCCCGGCAGTTGCCGTCGCATCGCGGGCTTCATTCAACAACCTCGCAGCCAATCCGTCCAGCGCCGCCGCGTCATCTTGCAAAAGCTCGGCGGTGCGCGCCAACGCCTCCACCACTTGTGGGTTGAAAGCTTCCATCAGCGGCAGCAGATTGTGGCGGACGCGAACGCGCGCGTATCGCTCATCGTCGTTCATCGCATCGGTTCTGAATTGAACTCCACGCTCGCGGCAGTAATCTACGGTTTGCACGCGCCGCGCCCAGCACAGCAGCGGGCGCACCAGTTGCACATCCCTGCTCGCTTCGAACGGGCGCCCCGAAGGTATGTCCCCACCCGCGTCGAGCGGTCGCGCGGGGCGCATTCCACCCAAACCATCCGCACCGCTGCCGCGCATCAGACGCAACAACACCGTCTCCGCTTGATCGTCCAGCGTGTGCGCGGTGGCGACCAGGCGCGCGCCATATTCTTTCGCCGTCGCGGTGAAGAATTCGTACCGCGCTCGTCGCGCCGCCTGCTCGATGTTGTCGCGCGCGAAGGCGGCGCGCTCTTTCACCGGGACGCTTCCCAAAACAACTTCATGGCCGAGTTCGCGCGCGACCCCCGCGACCCACTCGGCGTCAACGGCGCCACTTCGCCCGCGCAATCCGTGGTCGAGGTGCGCCACAACAATCTTCAACGTGAACCGTCCCGCCTTCAGTAGTTCGTCAAGGGCAAGAAGCAGCGCCATTGAGTCGCCGCCGCCGGACACGCCGACGACGATTCGTTCTGCGGCAGAGGGCCAGTCGCGCCGCCACCACTCAACCGACAGACGCCGCGCGAATTCACTTACCCGCGTTCGCATCTCGCTCACTATAAAAAGTTGCAGTTGAGTACGACCGATATGCAGAAGGCAAGCCGGTGTGCTCTGCATATCGCACCATTCGTTGAGCGGTCACACTATAATCGAGACCGCCATCATGCTATTCAATGACGCGCGCGATGATGCATTTCAAATAGAGTGTTTCGGGAACACCGATGAGCACCGGATGGTCGCGCGCCTGGATACGCTTCTCGATGATTTGGACGCGGCGATGCGCGTCGCTCGCCGCCTCGGTGATGACTTCAAGGAACATGCCTTCCGTCACGTGGTACGAGCAGGTGCAGGTAATCAGCACCCCGCCCACGTCGAGCAGTTTCAGCGCGCGCAAATTTATCTCTTTGTATCCGCGCGCGGCGGCCTGAATGCTGGCGCGGTTTTTCGCGAAGGCCGGGGGGTCGAGCACCACTGTGTCGTAGCGCGCGCCGACCGCCTCCATCTCGCGCATCTCGTCAAAGACGTTGGCCTCGCGAAACTCGACGTGGCGCGCGCCGTTGAGTTCGGCGTTACGCGCCGCCGCGGCGACTGCGTCCGCCGAGATGTCGAGGCCAAGCACGCTCGCGCATGCCGGCGCGATCTGAAGCGCGAAGCCGCCGTTAAAGGTGAAGCAGTCGAGGGCGCGACCATGCGCGTGGGTTCTGGCCGCGAGGTGGTTTTCGCGTTGGTCGAGAAATGCCCCGGTCTTCTGTCCGGCGAGCGGCGCGACGCGAAAACGCACGCCGTGCTGCACAACATCCATCTCCTCCGGCGCCAATTCGCCGTAGAGCACGCCGGCGCTCGCCGCCAGACCTTCGAGCGAGCGCACGCGGACATCGTTGCGCTCGATGATGGCGCGCGGCGCGAACTCTTCGGCCAGTAATTCGACCAGCAGACTCTTCAGCGCCTCGGTGCCCTGCGAAAGTGTTTGCAGCACCAGTACGTCCCCATAGCGGTCAATGATTAGCGACGGCAGCAGGTCGCCCTCTGAGTAGACCAGGCGGAAGGCGTCGGCCTCCGGCTCCAGACCAGCGCGCCGCGCCGCCGCCGCCCGCAGACGGCGCCGCCACCACTCACGGTCGACCGGCTCGTTTTTCGTCGTGAGAAGGCGAAGCGCAATTTCCGAACGGTCGCTCCACAACGCGCGTCCGACGAATCGCCCGCGCTCGTCGCGCACCCGCACGACCGCACCGCCGGCGGCCTGCCCGGCTTCGCGCACGTCGCTGCGGTAAATCCAGAGGTGGCCGGCGCGCGCCCGCTCGGCCCCGCGCCGCGTGACGGTGATATCAGATTCCATGCGTCCGCCTATTAAATCACAAAAACTTTACCGAGACTGGTTGGTCGAACGCGACAAAGACCTCGGCTCTAGGTTATATTACGGCCATTCGTTGGCAGCAAACGTTGGCGGCCGGTCGCGGAGTGGTAATGCTTCTCTGCACACACCGGCCAGACCGTGACAGCACGCGCCTCGGCTTTGGCACAATTGTGACATATGAAATGGGAGCATCGTTCGATTGCGTCCGCCGACGGACAGAGTAATCTACGAGATGCCGAGTACAATTCAAGTTCTTGAGGTCGAGTAAAATCCATCGCCTATTCTCTATCGACCAACTGATCTATCTTGGTCATGAACTTCCTCAGTCAGAGCGGGCTTTTGACTTTAGTCGCGCCTCTTGAAGTTCACACCAATACAATCGAAGAGTGATAGACGACGCTACGCAACTTCTTGTGATCGTTCAGAGGTGTGCATAAGAAGCACCTGAAATACATGTCGCGATCTGCGAGCATCGAATTAATGGAAGCACGTCGCACCAGACTTTATCGCTCGGCTCGCCGCCTGAGCATCAGGCGTTGACATGATCCAACACCTTAAGTAAGCGGCATTTCTCAAATTGCCGTCGCATAGCATGAGTTATGAATCGAGATGTGTACGTTTCGTGAAAGGGGAATATAGTGACAAGAAAGTTTATTGTAATCGTTCTGGCTCTCTTTTCCGCTTTGAACTTCGAGAATTTCTTGTTTGCACAAAACAGAGACGCAGGCGCCCAGTCTACTCAGGCTTCAACCGGGCCTCAGACGGGGCAGAGGGCTACTGGAAAGAGACGCTCTCGCAAACCGCGTCGCACCACGAAACGGAATGAATGTATGACGCAACCATCCACAGAACCCACCAAACCGGACGGACGTGAATCGCCAGTGAGGGAAACGCCGGCGTTAATCCTGGACCCGACGGACCGGGAACCGGGTCCGCCAAAAGAAATTATACCGGAACACATTGACCCGGCAGAGATGCCGGCGATCAAGAAACCACTCAAAAAGAAGACCAATCCGCAGTGAACTCGAAGTGTGCTCCAAGAGCTAGCCCACCCAACACACCGCGTGGCCTCAAAAGCCATAGCGCATTTTGAAATCAAAGTAGAGGGCGTGCCGGCGCGCTTTCTCTTGTGGCTTCTGACACGAGCGGTAACGCTTGCGTAGCTCTTTAGTTGTCAAGTTTGTTTGAATTCGCTTCGTCTAGCACTGACGACCTTCGACTCAAACGCTTTTGTTAAAGCTACTCGGTAGCTTGTAACTAGAGAACCAGTCCGCCGTCGAACGCGCTCAATTTGACTCACCAGCCTAACTGAACGACCCCTTAAGGAGGGCAACAAAATGAAGAGAAATGCCAGATGGATGCTGCTTTCTGCCATCGCCGCTGCATTATTCTTAATGCTGTGGGATTTGACACCACGGGTGGCAAGTCAAAACGGCAACCCGGGAAATGCCGTCAGCAGTCAAGCGCCTCTTAAAGCAAAACCCTCACTTCCAATTGACCAGCAGGCTCAGGAAGTTAAAGCTCAGACACAAAAGGGCAAAGTCACAACCGTTAGTGGAGACCCAGATGCCGGAGAGGACCCGGATCTGCCGCCCTTCCTGCAAGGTCAGATTAATAAGCAGGATTATCTTCAAAAGCGTGCCGAACATATCAACATGCTGCGCGGCTTACCCGATGAGAATGCCGGCGAGAAGCGCGACGCAGCAATCGAGTTGATGAACCGTCAGGAGGGACCGTCGGCACGAAAACAGGGGATCAGATTATCAGGACTGGCGCAGCTAATTTCGGAAACGGAATGGACGCCGCTTGGTCCCAGTCCGATCCCGAATGGCCAAACAGAAGGCAGAGTAGACCCCGTCAGCGGGCGTACCATATCTATCGCCATTCATCCGACCAACCCTGACATTGTATATGTCGGCACGGCGCAGGGCGGCCTCTACAGGTCGCTCAACGGCGGCGTGAACTGGACGCAGTTGATGGACATTGAGAACGCATCAACGCCAGGCACCGGATCGTCGTTAGCCATCGGGGCCGTCGTCATCGATCCGGCCAACACGACGACCGTGTTCGTCGGCACAGGTGAGCCGAATTTTTCCGGCGACAGTTTTATCGGGCGCGGAGTTTATCGAATTAGGAACGCCGAAACCGCGCCCGCGGTCGAAGGACCGTTCGGTCTCAGCCAATTCAACAATCGCGCTGTCGGTGAGATATTGCTGGCCGATACTAATCCGGCGGTGGCCGGCAGTGAAACTATCTTTGTCTGCACGAATTCCGCCATTGGCACGAATCCCAGTTCCGGGCCGGTCATCCTTCCGCCCCGCGGTATCTTTCGCTCAACCGACGCGCAGGCCGTCACTCCCACCTTCACCAAGCTCACTATTCAGGGGGTGGCTGCCCAGGATCGCAATACCCTTGACATGATATTTGAGCCGGGCAATCCGAACGTTCTTCTTCTCACGGTGCTGGCGACGACTGCTGACGGGGGTGGCATCTATCGAACGAACAATGCGTTGGCCGCTGACCCAGCCGCCGTTACCTTCACGCGAACGTTGGAGATAAATGGGTTTCGCGCAGAGTTAGCGATTAACAAGGTGACGCCGGCGGGTGGCGGCACTCCGGTCGTGACCGTCCTCGCAGCGACGGGCGATCTGGCTCCCCACACAGTTGCGCCGAATCCGCCGCCCCCGGGCGCTTGCCCGGTTGGGCAAGAGGGTTTGGTGCGAAGGTCAGTTGACGGCGGCCAGACTTGGCAGGGTTGTCCCGGAGGGGTGTGCGGTGCTCCCGTTCCGGGGGTCAATTTCCTTCCCGGCTCGCAAGGCTTCTGCGGTGGTCAGTGCTTTTACGACATCGCCATTGATATACATCCGAACAACCTCAACATCCAATTGGGTGGCTCCGCGAGAGGCACTTGCCAAGACGTCATGAAGAGGTCGGTTGACGGTAACACCTTCGCCCGCGACGATATCGGATTACACGCGGATAGCCACGCGGCAGCATTCGCTCCGTCGAACCCTAATGTCGTCTACACCGGCAACGACGGTGGAATTTGGAGATCAAACGACGCGGGCGACAACTGGATCAGCCGCAATAACATGGATTTTAGCGCCACGCAGTTTCAGGACATCGCGCTGCATCCGTTTGACCGGTTCTTTACGATTGGCGGCACACAGGACAACGGCACCAATTGTTTGCAGCCGGACGGCACGTGGAGGCGTTGCGACTTTGGCGATGGCGGTTATGCTCTCATCGATCAAACCGCCGGCGACACGACCAACGTGACGATGTACCACACCTACTTCAACCAGAGAAACAACATTGTCGGTTATGGCCGCGTCTTTAACATTAATCAGGCGCAGGACGGCGGCTGGCAGTTTCTCAACTGCACTGCGACCGGCATTCGCTGCGCTGACAATGTTCTCTTCTACGCGCCGATGGACCTGGGGCCAGACACGGCTGATTCCGTTGGTATTTCAAATACGGTCTACTACGGCTCGGACCGTCTCTATCGATCCAGAGATAGAGGCACGACGATGCAGCTCGTCAGCCAAGGGCCTCTCAGCCCGCTGCCTAGTCCTCCAAATCCTGCGGATGTAGGCGTGGTGATCACCACGATTGACATTTTCACGGGGAATGACAATGTGCGAGTGGTGGGGTTGAGGAACAATCTGATTGGAGTGAACCGAAGCGTCTTCGCGACGACGACGGGGTCCAATACGCTGGTTGACATCACCAATCCCAACTTCCCGGCTCTTAAACCCGCCACACGAGTAGCGATAGACCCAACTAACCCCAACACAGTTTATGTCTCATTCGGCGGCTTCGGAGTTCCGGATGGTCAGCATGTCTGGAAGACTACTAATCTAGCGGGTCTAGTCGATGGTAGCGTGACGCCCGCAGATGGATGGGTGCCAGCCGGAAGTGGTATTCCCGACATTCCAGTAGACGTCGTCATCGTCGATCCGCTAAACCCGAACACTATTTATGCGGGCACCGATGTCGGCATCTTTCGTTCAATCGATGCGGGAGCAAATTGGAGTGCGTTTAGCGCCGGCCTGCCGCGCGTCGCCGTCTTCGACCTGGAGATTGCAAACGCTCAGCGTATCCTGCGCGCCGCGACACACGGGCGTGGCATCTACGAGATTTCATTACCCGGACAACAACAAGCGGTGATCCGCAACGCGAGCGTGGCGCTGGTTAACGAGAGTTGCCCGCCGGCCAACAACGTGATCGATCCGGGCGAGCGCGTTTCAGTCAGCCTCTCGCTGCAAAACGTCGGGCCGGCCAGTTCGTCAAACCTGATCGCAACGTTGCTGCCGACGGGCGGAGTGGTTGCGCCCAGTGGCTCACAAGCCGGCTCACAAAGCTACGGCTCGTTGGCCTCCGGCGAAACGGCCTCAAGGACGTTCTCCTTCACTGCCGATGCGGCGTGCGGCGGCACCATCACGCTCACGTTCCAGTTGTCAGACGGAACGAACAATCTCGGCACGGTGAGCTTCACCTTTACGACGGGCAATTTAGTCAATACAGCCTCGACGTTCACTGAGAACTTCGACGATGAGACGCCGCCAGCGCTGCCGGTCGGCTGGTCCACGCTCGTTACCCTGCCCGGCGGTAAACCGTGGATAACGACCAACGCCCTAAGCGATACGGCGCCGAATTCTGCTGCGACAGTGGCTGATGTTCAGGGAGATCTTACTACCTGTGCCGGCGGCCAGGGCGGCGCTGATCTAACTTCACAGCCCATCGCGATTCCGAATCCGCCGTCAGATGGGACCAACCCATCTGTGCAACTGAGCTTCAGAAACTTCTACAACCTCGAAGGTGGCTTCGATGGTGGAGTGCTGGAAATCAGCGTCAATGGCGGGGCGTTCCAGGACATCATCGCCGCGGGCGGCAGTTTTGCCACCGGCGGATACAACGGAACGCTGGAAATAGATCCGGGTAATCCTTTATCCGGGCGAGCCGCGTGGACCGCCAGCTCCGGCGGATTCATCAGCACGCTGATCAATCTACCGGCCAGCGCCAACGGCCAAACCGTGCAGTTCAAATGGCGCACAGGCTACGACGGATGCTTTACGCCCGCAAACGGCGGCATGAGGATAGACACGATTTCCGTCTTTGGGTCATCCCGCCTCTGCAACACATCTTGCTCGATTGCGCGGTTGGTGACCACGACCACGCTGGCACGTTCCGGCAGCAACGTCGTCGCGACCGTCAGCGTCCAGAACCAGGGCGTCGTCACCGTCAATAACGTCGCGCTCACTCAGGCCTCGCTCGGCGCGGTCAACGGCACGCCGATCCCGCAAAGCGTGTCGCCCTCGACGCTCGCTCCCGGTCAGTCCGGCACCGCGACCGTCACCTTCGCTAACCCAGGGTCGGCCGGCCAGACCAGGCTGTTGCGCCTCCGCGGCACCTACACCGGCGGCACGTTCTCACGGTCACAGAACGTCACCCTACCCTGATCGGACAAGCCCCCGGCAGGCGGCGCACGCGACACGCTCGCGCGCGCCGCCC
>Ga0136614_10001874_pt1 | contig 12746 bp, 12 predicted proteins | sample AntDrymUQ2792106_2_FD_106643 | JGI IMG/M metagenome (GOLD analysis project Ga0136614, IMG submission 106643) | Polar desert sand microbial communities from Dry Valleys, Antarctica - metaG UQ279 (21.06) | ecosystem: Environmental > Terrestrial > Soil > Desert | place: Antarctica: Dry Valley...
CTCGACCTGCTGGGTACCGGGCTGACCCTGTTCGCCGGCCGCGACGGCGCGGCCTGGGAGGCGGCGGCGGGCTGCCTGGCGACGCGGGTGCCGGTGAGCGTCCGGCGCCTGGACCCGATCGCCGCCCGCGCGATCGGCGCCGCCGGGCGCTCCGCGCTGCTCGTCAGGCCCGACGGCAAGCCGGCCGCCGTGCTGCCGGCGAGCGGCGAACAGGTGCCCGCGCTGCGCGCGGCGGTTGCCGCGACCGCCGCTGACGTCTCCCCTCCGCGACCTATTTCAGTTTGACCTCGACGCTGTCCTGCGCGCCCACGGGTGCGTCGATGTGGAAGCGCAGGGTGTCGGACTGCACGGATTTCGGCACCTCGAAGATGATCAGCCCCCGCTTCGTGTCGCCCTTGTCGAGCGTGGCGGTGGAGAACGCATCGGGGTCGGGGACCTCGTAGTACTGCTTGTCGCTCTTGCCGTACAGGGAGAACCCGCGGTACCCGAGGCGCGCCTTGCTCGTGAGCTTGAACGTGACCCCGATGAAGCGGTTTCCGGCCGACGGCAGGAAGGGGCGCTTGCCCGGCCTGGGGTCCTGGACCTTCACGAGCTCGAACGCCCCCGCCCACCCGGCTCGCTTCACAATGAAGTTCATTGGCGGATGTTCGCAGACATCGTGGTGAGTTGCGGTGCAATATCTGATCGGAGGCTCTGCCCGAAGTACGATTTCGTGCAAGCAGCCCGACGCGCATGGCGTGGGCGCTGCACGTCCATCTGGGGGGAGGCCGCATGTACCGCACGGTGCGATCGTTGACGAGATGGGTGGTGGGGTCGCTGACCCTTGCGCTGGTGGTGCCGACGCTCGCGCCCGGCGCAGAGCAGGGCGCCGAGCGTCACCACCGGCGGCGTCCTCAAGGTGACGCCGCAATCGGCGATGCTGCTCGGCAAGGTGACCTCGAACGGCGCGCTGACGAGCTATGCGTTCGAGTACGGCACGTCGACGCGCTACGGCGCGCTCACCGCGCCGCGTCTCGCCCGGGCCGACGCCGCCTCGCTCGACGTCACGGCCGACCTGAGCGGCCTCGCCCCGGCGACGACCTACCACTTCCGGCTGGTCGCCCACAACCGCAACGGCACGGTCCGCGGCGCCGACCGGCTGCTGCGCACGCGCCCGCAGCCGCTCGGCCTCGCGCTCGTGCCCCTGCCCAACCCGGTCGCCTTCGGGCGACCGACGGTGCTCGCCGGCGCGCTCTCCGGCACGGGCAACGCCAACCGCCCGGTCGTCCTGCAGGCAAACCCCTTCCCCTACACGCAGGGCTTCACCACGACCGCCAACCCGCAGCTCACGAACGCCGCGGGCCGCTTCGCCTTCCCGCTGCTGTCGGTGGCGCTCAACACGCAGTACCGCGTCGTCGTCCCCGGCCTCGCACCGGTCGTGAGCCCGATCGTGACGATCGGCGTCGCCGTCCGCGTCGCGACGATCACGAGCAGGCGCCGCGTGCGACGCGGCGGCACCGTTCGCTTCTTCGGCACGGTCCGGCCGGCACGACCTGGGGCGCAGTTCGCGATCCAGACGCTGCGGCGCGGGAGCTGGCGCACGGTCGGCGGCGGCATCACGCACGGGTCGCGCGACGGCGTCTCGCGCTATGCCAAGCGGGTGAAGATCCGCCGCGGCGGCCGATACCGCGTCTTCGTGGCCATGCCCGACGGCAACTACGTGTCCGGCGCGGGCCGGACGGTGCAGATCCGCGTGCGCTGAGCGGGCGGTCGCCCGCGGCAGGCACGCGGATCGGGGGCGCAACAATCCGGAACATGGTTGGTTCGATCGCTCCCCGCGAGCTGTGGGCCGAGCGGGGCCCGTTCCGGATCCGGGTCTGTGACCACCCGGGCGATGCGCCGGCGATCGTCCTGATGCACGGCTTCCCGGACGACAAACATCTCTACGACCGGCTGCTGGCGCACCTGCTCGGGCACCGGCGTGTCGTCACCTTCGACTTCCTCGGATGGGGAGAATCGGACAAGCCCTCCGGCTATCCCTACACGGCGACCCACCAGACCGGCGACCTCGATGCTCGAGTTCGGCGCGCTGGAACAGGGCAGCGAAGCGGCGAGCCACGTGCGGGTTGAGGCTGATCCAAGGCGCCCGCCACTACGTGCAGGTCGACAAGCCACAGCGCGTCGCGGCCGCCATCCTGGGCGCGGGCACGGGCTGACGACGAGATCGCTGCCCCGTGCGCGGACCGGCGGCCGGTGACCTCGCCGCGCTCGAAGCGATGCTCGCCGCGGACGTCGTCCTCTACGGCGACGGCGGCGGCAAGGTCAAGGCCGCCACCGAGCCCGTCGTGGGCGCCGCGGCGGTCGCCCGGTTCGTCGACGAGATCACGCGCGCGCGGCGGTCGCGCGGCACGTTCGACCTCGCGCTCGTGACGGTCAACGGCCAGCCGGGACGGGTTTTGCGCGATGCCGCCGACCGGGTCTGGGACGTCCTGTCGATCGAGGTGGTGGCAGGCCGGATCGAAGCGATCCGGATCGTCCGCAACCCCGACAAGCTGTGATCACCCTGCTGGCCGATCCCGAGAACACGGGCGGCCTGCTGACCAGCAACCGGTCGCTCATGCGGGCGGGCTCCGAGGGCGCCCCGCCCCACTACCACCGCCGCTCCGCCGAGCTGTTCTTCGTCCTCAACGGGCGCCTTACGGTGCTGCTCGACGAGGACGTCGTCACGCTGAAGCAGGGCGACCTCCTCGTCGTCCCGCCCGGGATGCCGCACGCGTTCGCCCCGACCGCGGACACCGACGCCGACATCCTGTTCGTCTTCACGCCCGGGACGGCGCGCTTTGAGTACTTCCGCCTGCTCGACGGGGCGCACCGCGGCGAAGCCGGCTGGGAGCTCATCAGCGAAACCCAGGACCGCTTCGACAACCACTACGTCGAAAGCCCGATCTGGCGCGAGGCGCGCGACGCCGCCTGAGCGTCATGACGCACCTGGCTATCGTCGGGATCCCGCGCGCCAGCGGGATCCCGCAAGCCAGCAGACGAGAGACGAGCGCCATGAGCAAGCGTGATGCGTACGACGCCGGTGTCCCCTGCTGGGTGGAGACGCTGCAGCCGGACCCGCGCTCCGCGCTGGGCTTCTACGGGTCCCTTCTCGGCTGGGAGTTCTCTGCGCCCGGCCCGATGCCCGGCGATCTGCCGGGCGAGTACTTCGTCGCGGACGTCGACGGCTGCGCGGTGGCCGGCATCAGTGCTCTGCCCGGCCCCGGTGGATCGCCGATCGCGATCTGGAACACCATGGTTCGCGTCGACGACGCCGACGCTGCCGTCGATCGCGCGACGTGCGCGGGCGCGAGCCTCGTGCTCGGGCCGCTCGACGCGTCCGGCGAGGGACGCGGCGCCGTGCTGATCGATCCGACCGGCGCGGCGTTCTCCGTGTGGGAGGCGCGCGGCCGTGCGGGCGCGCAGCTCGTCAACGAGCCGGGCACGTGGGCGATGAGCTCGCTGCACACCCCGGACCCGCTCGCCGCAGCCGCGTTCTACGGCGCCCTGTTCGGCTGGGAGTCCGAGCCGATCACGCCCGGATCCCCGGTCATGCTCTTCCGGCTCCCCGGCTACGACGGTGGCGCGCCCGTCCAGCCGATCCCCCGCGACGTCGTCGCCGTCATGACGGCGACCACGGAAGGCCCCGAGGGGGCCGCGGTTCCGCCGAACTGGACCGTCAACCTGCGCGTCGACGACGCCGACGCGGTCGCGGCGCACGCTGCTGTCCTCGGCGGCACCATTCTCATGGCGCCGATGGACGCACTCGGCATGCGCACCGCGGTGCTGCTCGACCCCCAGGGGGCGGCGTTCTCGATCAGCCATATCACCGCTCTGACCGCCGCCTGAACGAGGCGGGCGCGCGCGGCCTGCGCGAGCACTTCTCCCTGCGTCCGTAGGCGCGATCCCTGCAGAGCCCGGCTGCCGGGGAGGGCCGGCTCACCAAAGAACAGCTTTCCAGCGTGTTGACTTTCCTCCCTCCGGGAACGTAGGTTCGGCGCCCACCCCCGTCACGAGGAGATCTTGTGCCGCGCTACGAGAACGTCACTGAGGACTATCTGGACCAGCGTCAGCTCAAGTCGGGTGCCGCAGGCTGGGTCCTGCTCGCCGGCCTCGGCGTCGCCTACGTGATCTCGGGCGATTTCGCCGGGTGGAACTTCGGGCTGGCTGAGGGTGGCTGGGGCGGCCTGCTGATCGCCACGATCGCCATGGGCCTCATGTACACGTGCATGATCTTCGCACTCGCGGAGATGTCGTCGGCGATGCCGACATCGGGCGGCGGCTACACGTTCGCGCGCAGAGCCATGGGCCCGTGGGGCGGCTTTCTCACCGGCACGGCGATCCTCATCGAGTACGCGATCGCGCCGGCGGCGATCGTCGTGTTCATCGGCGGCTACGTCGAGTCGCTGGACATCCTCGGGATCACCGCGGGCTGGCCGCTGTACCTCTTCTTCTACGCCCTGTTCGTCGGCGTGCACCTGATCGGCGTCGGCGAGGCGCTGAAGGTCATGTTCGCGATCACGGCGCTGGCGGTGGCGGCGCTCGTCGTCTTCGTGCTCGGGATGATCCCCGAGTTCAGCGCATCGAACCTGACCGACATCGCCCCGGACACGAACAAGTCGGGCGCGAGCGACTTCCTGCCGTTCGGCTACGCGGGCGTGCTCGGGGCGTTCGTGTACGGCATCTGGTTCTTCCTCGCGGTCGAGGGCGTGCCGCTCGCCGCCGAGGAGGCGCGCGATCCCAAGAAGGACATGCCCAGGGGCATCATCGTCGCGATGCTGATCCTGCTCGTGTTCGCCGCGCTGATCCTCACCCTGGCGCCGGGCGGCGCGGGATCGGAGACGATCATGGACTCGGACAACCCGCTGCCGCTCGCGGCCGACACCGCGCTCGGCGAGGGCTCGTTCGTGGGAGAGTTCGTCAACTACGCGGGCCTCGCCGGCCTGATCGCCAGCTTCTTCTCGATCATCTACGCCTACTCGCGCCAGCTGTTCGCCCTCTCGCGGGCGGGATACCTCCCGCGCGCGCTGTCGGTGACGAGCGGGCGCCGGGTGCCGCACGTCGCGCTGATCCTGCCGGGCGTCATCGGCTTCCTGCTGGCGGCGATCACCGAGGACGGCGCGCGGATGATCCAGATCGCCGTCTTCGGCGCGACCGTCTCATACGTGCTGATGCTGCTCAGCCACATCATCCTGCGCCGCAAGGAGCCCGGCCTCGAGCGGCCGTACCGCACGCCCGGCGGCGTCGTGACCTCCGGGATCGGCCTGGCGCTGGCCATCGGCGCGGTGATCGCGGTGTTCTTCGTCGACGAGACGGCCGCGCTCATCACGCTCGGCGTCTACCTGCTGGCAACGCTGTACTTCGCGCTGTACTCGCGCCACCACATCGTCGCGCAGGCGCCCGAGGAGGAGTTCGCCGCGCTCGCGCAGGCGGAGTCCGAGCTGGCCGGATCGTGACCCTCGACGAGCTGAAGGACTTCGTCAAGCGGGCCGAGGTGGACACCGTCGTCCTCGCCATCTGCGACATGCAGGGGCGGCTGATGGGCAAGCGGCTGACCGCCCGCCACTTCGTCGACGAGGTCGCCGAGCACGGTGCCGAGGGCTGCAACTACCTGCTCGCCGTCGACGTCGACATGAACACCGTCGAGGGCTACGACATGGCGTCGTGGTCGCGCGGCTATGGCGACTTCGTGCTCAAGCCCGACCTCGACACGCTGCGCCCGCTCCCCTGGCTGCCGGGCACGGTGATGCTCATGGCCGACGTGGTCTGGGAGGACGGCTCGGACGTCGTGGCGTCGCCGCGGCAGATCCTGCGCCGTCAGCTCGGGCGCCTCGCCGAGCGCGGCTGGAGCGCCGCGGCGGGCACCGAGCTCGAGTTCATCGTGTTCCGCGACACGTACGAGCAGGCGTGGCACAAGGCCTACCGCGACCTCGAGCCGGCCAACCTCTACAACGTCGACTACTCCGTGCTGGGCACCACGCGGGTCGAGCCGCTGCTGCGCGCGATCCGCAACCACATGGAGGTCGCGGGCATGCAGGTCGAGGACTCCAAGGGCGAGTGCAACCTCGGCCAGCACGAGATCAACTTCCGCTACGGCCCGGCGCTGCAGAAGGCCGACGAGCACGCGATCTACAAGAACGCCGCCAAGGAGATCGCCTCCCAGCAGGGCTGCGCGATCACCTACATGGCGAAGTTCGACGAGCGCGAGGGCTCCTCGTGCCACATCCACTTCTCGCTGCTGTCGGCGCAGACGGGCGCTCCGATCTTCCCCGACGACCAGGCGCTGTTCGAGCGCTTCGTCGCCGGCCAGCTCGCCTGCCTGCGCGAGCTGACGCTGTTCTTCGCGCCGAACATCAACTCCTACAAGCGCTTCGCGCAGGGCTCGTTCGCCCCGACCGCGGTGGCGTGGGGCAAGGACAACCGGACCTGCTCGATCCGGGTGGTCGGGCACGGCGGCGGCCTGCGCTTCGAGAACCGCCTGCCCGGCGCCGACGTGAACCCCTACCTGGCGCTGGCGGCGATGATCGCCGCGGGGCTGCACGGGGTCGACGCCGCACTGGAGCTCGAGCCGCCGTTGGAGGGCAACGCCTACGTGGCCGACAAGCCGCAGGTGCCGAAGACCCTGCAGGCGGCGCGCGACCTGTTCACCGGCAGCGCGGTCGCCCGCGAGGCGTTCGGCCAGGACGTCGTCGACCACTACCTCAACATGGCCGACGTCGAGCTCGAGGCTTTCCACGCGGCGGTCACCGACTGGGAGCGCTTCCGCGGGTTCGAGCGCCTGTGAGCGCCACCCTGCAGGTACTCGAGCCCGCGACCGAGGCGGTGCTCGCCGAGATCCCCCGCGCGGGCGTGGAGGAGGCCGACGCCGCGGTCGCGCGCGCCCGGGCCGCGTACCCGGGCTGGCGCGCGATGGCCCCGGCCGACCGCGCGAAGCTCCTGCACCGGCTCGCCGACACGATCGAGGCGGCGCTGGAGGAGCTCGCGCTGCTCGAGGCACGCAACGCCGGCAAGCCGATTACCGACGCCCGCGGCGAGATGGGCATGGTGCTCGACACCTTCCGCTACTACGCGGGCGCGCCCGAGCGGATGCTCGGCGACACGATCCCGGTCGGGGGCGGGCAGTCGTTCACGGTGCGCGAGCCGCTCGGCGTGGTCGCGCTGATCACGCCGTGGAACTTCCCGCTCACGATCGCGGCGTGGAAGATGGCGCCGGCGCTGGCCGCCGGCAACACGATCGTCCTCAAGCCCGCCGAGCTGACGCCGCTGACGGCGCTGCGCTTCGAGCAGCTGGCCGGCGAGGTGCTGCCCGCGGGCGTCGTGAACGTCGTCGCCGGTCCTGGTCGCACCGTCGGGCAGCGGCTCGTCGAGCATCCGGACGTCGCGAAGGTCGCGTTCACCGGCTCGACCGCGGTCGGCCGCGCGATCGCCGCGGACGCCGCGAGCACGATCAAGCGGGTGACGCTCGAGCTCGGCGGCAAGTCGGCCAACGTGATCTTCGCCGACGCCGATCTCGCGCGGGCCGCCGCGGCCGCGCCGATGGCGGTGTTCGGCAACGCGGGCCAGGACTGCTGCGCGCGCTCGCGCATCCTCGTGCAGCGGTCGGTGGTCGAGCGGTTCATGGAGCTGCTCGAGCCGCACGTGCTGGCGATCGCCGTCGGCGACCCGCTGAGCGAGGCGACGCAGATGGGGCCGCTGATCAGCGCTGGCCAGCGCGACGCGGTCGCGAGCTACGTGCCCGACGGCGCTCCGGTCGCCATCCGCGGGTCGGCGCCGGACGGCCCCGGCTACTGGTTTGCGCCCACCGTGCTCTTCCCCGTCGACCGCCACGACCGCGCCGTCGGCGAGGAGATCTTCGGTCCGGTCGCCACCGTGATCCCGTTCGAGGACGAGGCCGAGGCCGTCGCGATCGCCAACGACACGATCTACGGGCTGTCGGGCTCGATCTGGACCGAGAATGGGGCGCGGGCGCTGCGCGTCGCCCGCGCGATCGAGACCGGCGTCCTGTCGATCAACACGAACACGTCGGTGCGCGTGGCGACGCCGTTCGGCGGCTTCAAGCAGTCCGGCGTCGGCCGGGAGCTCGGTCCCCACGCCCTCGACGCCTACTCCGAGGTCAAGTCGATCTTCTACGCGACGGAGGGCTGATGGGTCGTCTGCAGGACAAGGTGTGCGTGATCACGGGCGCGGCGGGTGGCATCGGCGCGGCGGCATGCGAGCTGTTCGCCGAGGAGGGCGCGACCGTCGTGGGCGTCGATCTGCTGGAAGGGGCGAAGGCGGACCTGGCGCTGGCGACCGACGTCGCCGACGAGCAGCAGGTCGCCGATATGTACGCCGAGGTGCGCGAGGCCTACGGGCGCATCGACGTGCTGTTCAACAACGCCGGCATCTCCCCGACCGACGACGGGTCGGTGCTCGACACGGTGCTCGACGTCTGGGAGCGCGTGCAGGCGGTCAACCTGCGCTCGGTCTTCCTGTGCTGCAAGCACGGCATCCCGCACCTGCAGGCCGGCGGCGGCGGCTCGGTCATCAACACCGCGAGCTTCGTCGCGGTGGTGGGGGCCGCCACCTCGCAGATCGCCTACACCGCCTCCAAGGGCGGCGTGCTGGCGCTGAGCCGCGAGCTCGGCGTGCAGTTCGCCAAGCAGAGCATTCGCGTCAACGCGCTCTGTCCCGGACCGGTCGACACGCCGCTGCTGCGCGAGCTGTTCGCCCGGGACCTCGAGCAGGCCCAGCGGCGCCTCGTGCACGTGCCGATGGGCCGCTTCGCACAGGCCCGCGAGATCGCCCACGCCGCGCTGTTTCTCGCCAGCGACGACGCGTCGTTCGTCACCGCGACGGCGTTTCTCGTCGACGGCGGCCTGAGCGCGGCGTACACGACGCCGCTGTAGGGGGCCGCGCCGCAAGGAGCGGGAGCCCGCCGCCGCCGCGGCATGCGCGCTAGCGTACGCACGCGGAGGCCGCGCGGCGCGCGCCGACCGGCCGATGCCCCGCTGCTACGTTGCGGGTCGAGGTGGTGACATCGCGCCAGACCCTCGCACCGCCCATGACCGAGACGGATCGCACGCTCCCACGCCCAAACACCGCCACGCGCCTGCGGACGCACACCTGTGCGCAGCTGCGCGCATCCGACGTCGGCGAGCGCGTCGCGTTGACCGGCTGGCTGCACAACCGCCGCGACCTCGGCGGGCTCGTCTTCGTCGACCTGCGCGATCACTACGGCATCACGCAGATCGTCACCCGCCCGGGTCTTGACCCCGATCCGGCCCACCTGCCCAAGGAGACGGTCCTGCGGGTGACCGGCGAGGTCATCGCCCGCGCGGCCGAGACGATCAACCCGCAGCTGGACACCGGCGAGATCGAGCTCGCCGCCGACACGATCGCGGTGCTCGGGCCCAGCAGCCCGCTGCCGCTCAGCGTCTTCCCGCAGGACGACGCGCCCGAGGCGACCCGCCTGCGCTACCGCTTCCTGGACCTGCGCAGGCAGCGCATGCACGACAACATCGCGCTGCGCTCACGCGTGATCTCGTCCATCCGCCGGCGGATGGACGACGAGGGCTTCCTCGACATCCAGACGCCCACGCTCACCGCCTCGAGCCCCGAGGGCGCGCGCGACTACCTCGTGCCCTCGCGCATCCATCCCGGCTCGTTCTACGCGCTGCCGCAGGCGCCGCAGCAGTTCAAGCAGCTGCTGATGACCGCGGGCTTTGACCGCTACTACCAGATCGCGGCGTGCTACCGCGACGAGGACGCCCGCGCGGACCGGTCGCCGGGCGAGTTCTACCAACTCGACGTCGAGATGAGCTTCGTCGAGCAGGACGACGTCTTCGAGGTGATCGAGCGCGTCCTGCACGGCGTGTTCGAGGAGTTCCGCCCCGACCGCACCATCACCCCGCCGCCCTTCCCACGCATCCCCTACGAGCTCGCCCTCGAGCGCTACGGCACCGACAAGCCCGACCTGCGGATCGCGCTGACGATGCGCGACACCACCGACGTGCTGGCGGGCGCCGACGTGCGCGCGCTGTCGGCGGGGCACGTGTCGGCGATGCGCGTGCCCGGCCCCCCCACGCTCACCCGGTCGCAGCTTGACCGCTTCGACGCGTTCGTGCGCGAGCTCGGCGCCGGCGGCCTGGCGTGGTTCATCGTCGAGGAGTCCGGAGCGCTGCGCGGGCCGCTGGCCAAGCGCCTGGACGCCGAGGTCCAGCGCGAGCTCGTGGCGCACCTCGATGCCGCGCCCGGCGACGCCCTCCTGCTGATCGCCGACGCCGACAAGGCGCGCGCCCGCCGCCTGCTGGGATCGCTGCGCACGCATCTGGGAACCGCGCTTGACCTCATCGAGCCCGACGCCTACCGGTTCTGCTGGATCGTGGACTTCCCGATGTACGAGCGCAACGAGGACACCGGCGCGATCGAGTTCAGCCACAACCCGTTCTCGATGCCGCAGGGCGGGCTCGAGGCGCTCGACACGAAGGACCCGCTGGACATCCTGGCCTGGCAGTACGACATCGTCTGCAACGGCTACGAGCTGTCGTCGGGTGCGATCCGAAACCACCACCCCGACATCATGTACCGCGCCTTCGAGATCGCCGGCTACTCGCGCGACGAGGTCGACGAGCGCTTCGGGGCGCTGGCGCGCGCCTTCAAGCTGGGCGCTCCACCGCACGGCGGCATCGCGCCCGGCGTCGATCGCATCGTCATGCTCATCGCCGACGAGCCGAACATCCGCGAGGTGATCGCGTTTCCGCTCAACCAGCGCGCGCAGGACCTGCTCATGGGGGCTCCCGCGCCGGCGTCGCCCGAGCAGTTGCGCGAGCTGCACCTGCGCGTCGTCGACGTGCCGCCGCCGCAGGCGGCGCAGGACCCGACGCCGGTGGACGGGCGCGGCGGGTCGCTCGGCTCCCCGTAGCTCGCGGGCGCACGAAGGGGTCTATCTAGCAGCGGAGCAGAAACGTCGGGATTCGGTTATCGGAACCGCCTCAGATCCGTGTCTGTGCCCGGCCGCCTCAGGCATGGCGCCCCGCCGGACCACGGTAGGTGCCGCAGCCGCTCACTTCAGAAGTTGAGAGAGCTTCTCGACCGTCGTCAGGACGGGAACGGCAACCTCACCGAGCGCCGTCGTGATCTTCCGGACCTCGTCGAGCGCCATCGCGCACCAGTTCTTGCGGGGTGCTGCGGACGCGGCCTCCGCTGTCAACGTCGCCACGTCACGGGTGAGCTGCTCGCCGATCTCCATCGGCACATGCTGCGTGAGTTCTGTAATGCGGGTGGTTAGCTCTCGCAGCAGTTCCGCCAGTCCAGAGTCCATGTCGCTGCTGGCGATCTGGTTGAAGCTCCTGTCGATCGAGTCGGCGATCGTCACCGGCGCATGGATCTGAGCTCCTGACTCGATGGTGATAATTCTGTTCTCGGTCACAAATGCGGCCTCCGTCGTCAAGTGCTCCACGTGGCTGATAAACATCTGGCGAACCCCGGGCCACACGCCGCTACAGCGGTCGAGAATGTCGTTGATGTGTCGGCGCTCCACGGATCCGTTGACGGTCCGCGCAAGGCTGAACGCCGTGTCGCCGAAGCGCGGGATCTGCTCATCGAAGTCGGTGATCACACGGCCATGGAGCACGTCGGCCGCGTAGATGTTTGCGAGCCATTCGACGGCTCGTTCAAGGTCGCCTGGCCTTCCGGGCGCGAAGCTTACGTAGGCCGCGTGGATGCCGGCGGCCAGGTCTTCGTGGGGCTCGCTGGCATGGTGGCGATGATCCTGGACGGGTGTCGATACGCCGTTCGCTCCGCGGCTATCTACGAGCACGGCCCCTGTTGCCAGGAAGACCACTGGCTGCCGCGCAGCCACAGGCTTCACATGCTCGGCGAGGACGTAGAGGCGAGGTAGGCCGACCTCGCGCATATCATCAAACGCTGGTGGCAGCACTCGGGCCTGCCCTCTGATTGTGCAGCACATGGCCCCGTGCGTGCTGATCGCGTCGATGTACGTGTCGTAGAGATCCGGTGTCAGCGCAACCGGGAGGCCCTCATGGGATACAGCGGTCGACGATGCCCCCATGAACCAGAGCATTCCGTCTGGCGTGTCCTTGGCCGCGAGTCGCACGCTGCCGACACCGCCGTCGAGCATCGCTGCCTTGCCGGCCGGCGGGAATACATAGATGGGGCGCTCACTGTATGAGGCCGCGAGCGTTCTAGCGCGTTGCAGATCGACGTGTCGGGTGAAGGGTTCGCGCAGCTCCCGACCGGGGTTATACAGCCCGCCCGGTCGGCCTTCCGCGAATCGTCGGGCTCCATAAGCCAGGATGGTGTGGAAGAGGCCAGGCCGCAGCGGGAACCATTCCGATAGCCAGAAGAACTCGAGGGTGATCTGCTGGCCTGCACGTACCCGTTGACCATGGACATCGCCCCAGACATCCACGTTCGTCACGTAGGTCGTCGTCCTTCCTTGGGGTCTTGGGTCCTCCTCGGGTCGTAAGAGCCCGCCGACGTCCAGTTGGGCCGCGACTGCTTTGAGCGCCGACCGACTACCGATTGCAGGTTGGACGCCGAACTCCATCTGGTGGTGCGGGTCGTCGTGCATCGCGCCGGTCACCCTATGAGCCAGAGCCAACAATGAGCCGTCCCGGATCCACGGAGACTTTTCTATTTGGAATCCCCGCTCTTGATGAGATGGGGAGATGAGTCGTCCTGTCGAGCGTAGAGAGCTTCGTACTCGATTGGGGGAATGTGCTTGA
>Ga0136614_10001875_pt1 | contig 12744 bp, 9 predicted proteins | sample AntDrymUQ2792106_2_FD_106643 | JGI IMG/M metagenome (GOLD analysis project Ga0136614, IMG submission 106643) | Polar desert sand microbial communities from Dry Valleys, Antarctica - metaG UQ279 (21.06) | ecosystem: Environmental > Terrestrial > Soil > Desert | place: Antarctica: Dry Valley...
GTCAAGGACAGAAAGAGAACGAGCAATCGTTTGTTGCCCGTCTGGGCGAAAAATACGGCGAGCGCCATCGTCAAACTGCTGCCGATGAGAACTGCTGTGTTGATGCCGCCGAGCAGAACGTCTAATTGATAACTTCCGGCGGCAAACTCGTTCGGGAATTTGAGGCGAAAGATCATGTATGCGAGAAACATGCCGCCGAAGAACATAATCTCGGTGACGAGAAACACCCACATCCCCAGCGTCCCGGAGTCGCGCTGCTGCTCCATGTTGTCGAAATGGTGCGCGAGACCCGGATGATGTTCTTCACCATGGTGCGCTCCTCCGGCGACAGCGTGCGCGTCCGCATGATTCAGTGTTCGCGTTGCCACAACAACTTTTGCTCCTTCACTTTTAACTTCCTAGTTGCCGGAATAACTTGAACGATCGGGTTTATCATCCGGCGAGAGTTTGCCGATGACCTTCATCGTCTCCTGCGGCGCAAACTCGTAAGCTTCCCATGTCACAATCGGAGTCTCGACGAAATTCTCCGTCGGCGGCGGGCTTGAGGTGCGCCACTCCAAGCCGGTCGCCATCCACGGATCGTCCGGCGCTCGCTTACCGTAAAAGAGCGACCACACAAGATAGATGAGCGGAATCGTAAACCCGACGGCGAGAACGGAAGCTCCCGCGCTTGAGAGCACGTTTAAGACTTGATATTCCGGCGGGTAAGCGTGATAGCGGCGCGGCATTCCCAAGAAGCCTAAAAGGAACTGCGGGAAGAACGTCAAATTAAATCCGATGAAGACGATCAGCGCCGAGAATCTTCCCCAAGCTTCCGGGTAAAGTCTGCCCGTAATCTTCGGCCACCAATAGTGCATTCCGCCGAGGTAAGCGAGGAGCGATCCGCCGACCATCACGTAGTGGAAGTGTGCGACGACAAAGTAAGTGTCGGTCAGATGGACATCCATCCCCAACGAGGCGAGGAAGAGTCCGGTCAAACCGCCGATGGCAAAGAGTCCGATGTAGCCGAGCGCGTAGAGCATCGGCGTGTCAAACGAAATTGAGCCGCGAAACAGCGTTGCCGTCCAATTGAACACCTTGATCGCCGAGGGGACGGCGACGGCGAAACTGATAAAGGAAAAGATCATTCCAGCGAAGACCGATTGGCTCGAAGAGAACAGGTGATGTCCCCAGACGAGAAAACCGAAGACAGCAATCGCAATCGAAGAGAAGGCGACGAACTTGTAGCCAAAAATGTTTTTGCGCGAGAAGGTGGCGATGATCTCAGAAATGATCGCCATGCCCGGCAACAGCATGATATAGACGGCCGGGTGCGAGTAGAACCAGAACAGATGTTGGAAGAGCACAGGGTCGCCGCCGATTGCGGGGTCAAAAATGCCGACGCGAAACGTGCGCTCAAACACGAGCAGCAGCAGCGTGATGGCGATCACGGGAGTGCCTAAGAGCATGATCAAACTCGTCGCGTAGTGCGACCAGATGAAGAGCGGCAGACGAAACCACGTCATGCCGGGGGCACGCATCGTGTGCGTGGTAACGATGAAGTTCAGTCCCGTGAGGATTGACGAAAAGCCGAGCACGAAAATTCCGAGTCCCGCGAGAGTCACATAGGTGTTTGAGAAACTCGTGCTGTAAGGCACGTAGAAATACCAGCCCGTGTCAACGCCGCCGATCATGATCGCGCCGGAGACAGTCGCCGCCCCGATCATGTAGAGATACCAGCTCAGCAGATTGATCTTCGGGAAGGCGAGGTCTTTCGCGCCGATCATCAAAGGCACGAGGAAATTTCCGAGTATGGCTGGGATTGACGGGATCAGGAAAAGAAAGATCATGATGATCCCGTGATGCGTAAACAACTTGTTGTAAGTCGCCGCCTGCACGAGATCGCCCGTCGGCGTCAGCAACTCCAACCGGATCATCATTGCGTAGACGCTGCCGACGAAGAAAAAGAAACTGACCGAAACGAGATACAGCAGCGCGATGCGCTTGTGATCCTTCGTCAACAACCACGATTTAATGCTGTAGTCGGCGTTAAGGTAATTCGTTCTCGCCGGAACAGGGAGCGCGCCAACAGATCGGTCAACGGGTTGCTCGAAGGGCTTATCGAGAGACGTATTGATTGAACTCATAATTACTGATTATCCCTTCTCGGCTGATTGCTTCCGCCGCTCGTCGAATTAGGACGACTTGAGCCGGGCGATGCTGAATCGTTCGTGCGCGTGCCGCTCGCGCCTCGTGCTCCGCCCGTGCCTGTCGTGGTGCCGCCACCCGTGCTCGGATTCGTCGGGGCTAGCGGATTCGATCTTAGCGAATCCGGGTTCGTTGTCCCCTGACCCGTTGGCGACGCAACGCCGGTCGAAGGATTATTCTCACGCGCCGGGGCGGTGGTCTGAATGCCGTCTGACGCTTCGGGACTAAGCGACTTGATGTAGGCGACGAGTTGCAGCAACTGTTCTTCCGACACCTGCCCTTGATACGTGGGCATAATATTTCCGTAACCCGCAACGATCTTCGCCGCCGGATTGAGGATTGATTCGCGGATGTAGGCTTCGTCAACCGTCACGCTTCCGCCATCGGCGAGCGGCTGCGGTTTCCCGAAGATGCCTTGGAGGACGGGGCCGCGCCCGCCCGAACCGTCCGCGCTGTGACAGGAGACGCAACCCAAAGTATTAAAATGCCCTTCGCCCGCGACAACCGGCGACACGGCATTGAGGTTGCCGCTCAACCACTGTTCGTAGTCGTTGCGCTCCATCACTTCGACGTAGCCGCCCATGCCGGAATGATTCGTGCCACAGTATTCGGTGCAGTATATATGATAGCGACCGGGCTTCGTCGCCTCGAACCACATCGAAGTGTAGCGACCGGGAACGACATCAGACTTCACGCGAAAGTCTGGAATGAACAAAGCGTGAATCACGTCTTCGGTCGTCATGATCAACTTGATCTTTCGGTTCACGGGCACGTGCAGCTCGTTGATCTCGCGCTGCCCCGTCGGGTGCTGAAACTTCCACATCCACTGTTTGCCGACAACGGAAATCTCCATCGCGTCCTTCGGCATCCGATACATCTTGAAATAAATGTCCAAGCCCCACGCGAAAAACGTGAGCATGATGATGAAGGGGATCACCGACCAGAGCGTTTCTAATTTTATCGAACCGGCGATCTGGCGCGGTATCTCATCGGGCGAACGCCTGCGGTATTTGATCACAAAGTAAGTGGCGATGATGGCGATGAGCGTCGTCATCAAAATCGTCACCGCCCACAAGTAGAGGTAAAGCGCGTCCACCTGCCCTGAGATCGTGGAAGCCTGTTCCGGCAAAATACGCACGGGCGATTGCAGCAAAGCCATTAAGCCGTTCCTCCCACTTCGCCCGTCGGACGCTCAACATCATCGTTTGTCGCCGGTTTCCAGCGCCACAGCACGAAAAGCATCGCCGCAAATCCGATCAGAAAAATGATTCCGCCCAAACGCAGAAAGTTCATTACCACCGCGCCGTATTTCCCGGTTGCTGGATCGTAGTGATAGCAGTAGAGCAAGAGGCGATCAACGGGCGAACCGATTTTGTGATCCGACGCTTCGATGAGTCCCAGACGCAGCTCTTTCGGCGCATACTCAATGCCGTAGAAATAATGCGACAGGCGACCTTCAGGTGTGGCGACCATCACGGCCGAGGCGTGCGCAAACTGATCCGTCGTCGGATCATATGCGTAACGAAAGCCGACCGCCTCCGTCAGACGCTTGATTGAATCCTCGTCGCCCGTGAGAAAATGCCAACCTTCGGCGGCGGGAGCGCGCGGTCGGTCGTAGCGAGCGAGAAACGCGCCCTTTTTCTGTCGCGCGATCCCCGGAGTTTCCCGCGCATCGAAACTCACGGTTATCACTTCAAATTCTTTCCCGACATCGAACGCCAGCGCCTTGAGGCTTCCCACTAAACCGATCAGGACTTGATTACAGAGCATCGGGCATTCGTAGTAGACGAGAGATAAAATGACGGGTTTGCCGTTATTAAAATATTGCCCAAGCTTAACCTGTTGTCCTTGCTCATTGCGGAAGACCGCATCGAGCGGCAATTGTTCGTTCAATCGCTGATCGATCCCGACGTTCTGTAAACGGTTTGGCACGTTGCCGTCTTGCCGCCCGACCTCCGGCGGCCCGGCGTAGAATCCACTCGACCCACCTTGCGCGAAAGCAGGGACGACTGACGCGGCCAAAATCATTAAAGCTAATATGGAAGCGCGAAGGCGCGGCACGGAAACGCGAAAGCAAAAAACCTTTTCGCCTCCACGTTCCTTCCCGCCATCGCGCGGTACTACTCTCACTGTTTTCTCCTTTCGTCTCTTCGCCCGGCGCTCTGGTATGTTGGCAGTTGGTCGAAGCCGTCTGCTTGTTGCCGATTCTGCTGCTGCCCTTCTTGTTGTTGTTGCTGCTGGCGCACCGGCAAATTCGACTCGGCGACGCGCCGCATCGCTTCCTCTATCGGCAATCCGACTGTGCCCGCGTTGCGATCAACCCAGTAATAATTATTCAGATCGTGATTCCACTCTTTGCGTAACTCCCTCATCTCCGCCTGCGGCTGTTCCGGTACTTTGTCAGTTGTGAGATCAACTCTCCGTCCGTCTTTCAAAGTGATTCCGGAGCCGGGCGCCAGTTGCAGGCGCGGCTCCGGCGGCAGGCGATCATTTTCCCTGCGCGCAAGCGGCGAACGCGCCCGCGCTTCTTCCGCGTCGGCTCGCACGGCGCGCCAATTAAGAAGGTAGAACAAACCGAACACCAGCGCGAAGGAGAAGAGCAGAGCGCCCGCCAGACCGCCGATAAACTTGATGATCGCGCTGGCGTTGACATCGTTCACCTCGTGTTGCACGTCGGGGTTGCCGATGCGCGAAACATCAGGCGTCTCCCTGTCGTGCTTGCCCATCATTTCATGACCGAGCGAATCTCTCATAACTCATCAACCTTCTTCACACCTATCATGTCGCCTGCCTTCGCTTCAACCGTCGTTTCATCAATATATCAGTGATGATGTTGCCCGTGGTGCAACGCTTTTTCGAGCAGCGGATCGCCAAGCGGCATCAACGGTCGCTTGCGCAACCCCCAGACGAAGAGCCAAAACCACACGCCGCCGATGCCTATCACCGCCGCCGCGCCGAACAGCACCGCCAGAGGATCGAGATGCCCGACGTAAGAAGCTTCGCGGTGATGAGCCTCCGGTGCGATCAGCCAGAACACATCAACGACGCGCATCACGATCACAAAGAGCGCCACCGCGCCGAGCAGCCGCGCGTTGCGCTTCAAATCACGCGACAGCAACAGCAGGAACGGCAACATGAAATGCAGCACGATGAGCGCGATGCTCAGCACTTGCCAGCCGCCGCTGTAGCGACGCAGATACCAAGGAATCTCTTCCGGCAGATTACCCGACCAGATGATCAGCAACTGCGAAAACGAAAAGTAAGCCCACAGCATCACGAACGCGAGCAAGAGTTTTCCGAGATCGTGGAAGTGCGCCGGGGCAAGCACGTCGTGCATCGGGCGACGCCCGGACAGAAAGACCGAGACGGCGATCACAAACGCGAGCGCGCTCAAGCCCCAGCCGCCCATAAAAAGTATGCCGAAGATCGTCGAATACCATTCCGGGTCGAGCGCCATCACCCAGTCAACGGAGGCAAACGTCACCGTCAACGCGAACAGCACAATGCCGGGGCCGCTTAGAGTCCGCATCCGTCGTTCATAAATGTAACCGTGCGCCACATCCTCATCTTGCCGGTTCGACCAGACGTTTAAGAAATAGGCGAGCGCACCCCAGATGGCGAAATAAAGAATCGTGCGCCCGATGAAAAACGGCAGATTCAAGTAAGGCGCTTTCCACTTCAGTATCTCGTTCGTCCGCACCGCCTCCGCGTGCGTCCACTCGTAAAGATCATGCGCGCCGAGGACGACGGGAATGAATAACAGCAAAAGCAACACCATCATGAGCGGCGACGACGCTGATTCGAGAACGCGGCGGATCACCACGCCCCACGCGCCGCCCGCGAGATGCTGAACCATCAAGAGCGCAAGGCAACCGGCCGAGACGCCCACCCAAAAAACGTAACCGACGAGGTATGAATGAAAAAACTGTTCGTGATCGAGCAACGCCCCAACTGCGGTAAGTGCGAGTCCTACGACGGCAGCGATGATCGCAAGCAGTTGGAGGCGGCCGAGTTCCGGCGGAGCGGCGAAATCAGCGGCCGTGTGCGCGGCGTGCGTGTGAACTTCGCTCAATGAGCTTCTCCTCCGCCCCCATGCCCGTTGGCGTTTCCTCCGCCCTCAAGCTGATTGCGTTTGTCTGCGGGAACGTCCGCCGGAGTTCCCTGCTGGCTCGCTTGCAGGGCGCGGATGTAAGCGGCAATCGCCCAACGGTCGCGCACCGGAATCTGCGCAGCGTAGTTCGGCATTGAACCCCAGCCGTTCGTGATCACGTCGAAGAAATGTCCGACGCGCTCTTGCCGCAAACGATCTTCGCCGTATGCGGGCGGTTTTTTGAAGCCGCGCCGCACAACCATGCCGTCGCCGTTGCCGGTTGCGCCATGACACATCGAACAGAAAATCTCGTAACGCTCGCGCCCGCGATTTAAGACTTCCATCGTCACCGGAAACGGAAACGCATCAACATTATTTGGATCGGATTGACCGCCCGCCGCTCCGCCACCTGCTCCTGTTTGACCTTGCTGTTGTTGCTGGCCGCCGCTCGCGGAGTTCGCCGCGTTCTGACCCGGCGAAGCGTTCGGCACGTTCTGTTGATTGCCGCCTGCCGCCGCGCCGCCCGCCCCGCTTTGATTCTTTCCAGTATAAAGATGTCGATCTTCGCGCAAGTAGCCGCGCGCCACGGTGCCCTGCGGGGGTTTACGCGAGGCGAGGCCGTCGGCGAAAAACTCGCTCTTCTCGTAGGCTTCGTAGCGCGGCTGATCCTGCATGTCGCTGCGACACCCGGCGACAAACGCCGCGCATAACATCACAGCCAGCAGCAGGCACTGACGCGCCCCTTTAGTAGTCAACATCAGACACCTCACGCGAGTTTAAGCTTCGCAAGAAAAGCCTCGTCTCGTCGCGGTTGAATTTCGGATCAACGGATTCGATCAACAGAAAAAAGCGGTTGCGGCTCGCCAGATCAAAGCGCGGCACGTTAAAGACCGGATGATACGGCCGCGGCAAACCGTTCAACACGATCATGCTGACCACAGCCGTGGTCGCCGCCAGCAGCACCGTGCATTCAAACGTGACGGGGATGAACGACGGGATGCTGACGAGCGGTCGCCCGCCGACGTTGAGTGGGTATTCAACCGCCATCAAGTACGCCTGCATCAGAAACCCGCCGACGCATCCCACGAGGCCGCCGAAGAAGACGAGCAGCGGCAGGCGCGTCTTTTTCGCCCCGACCGCTTCCGTCAATTCGTGAATCGGGAACGGCGAGAAGGCGTCCATCTGCCGGTAGCCCGCATCGTGCGCGCGGCGCGCGGCGTTGACTACTTCCGTCGGCGTGTCAAACTCGGCCATCAAGCCGTAGATCGGCCGGTCGTCTTTTTCTCTTTGAAGCAAATCTTCGTTCGTCATAAAGTCGCGCCCCGCGTTTTCCGTCATCAATCATCAACACAAATCGTGCTTCGCTTAATCGCCTCCTAATCGCCTGCCGCAGGCGCCGGGGCGACCGTCGTTGTTGTCGGCATCGTTTCTTCCCTTACCTGCGCTTCAGGCAGCAGCGTCCGCACCTCGAAGATCGAGATCATCGGCAGCAACCGGAGGAAGACGAAGATCAATGTAAGGAACAATCCGATTGTTCCGACGAACGTCGCCCAGTCCCAGATCGTCGGCAGATAATTGCCCCACGACGACGGCAGGTAATCGCGGTGCAGACTCGTCACCACAATGACAAAACGCTCTAGCCACATCCCGACGTTGACGACCATCGCGATCCCAAACAGCGCCAGTAAGTTTTCCCTGATGCGGTACGACCACAGCAACTGCGGCACTACGCCGTTACACATGATCAGCAGCCAATAGACGAACGCATACGGCCCCGTCATGCGGTTGTAGATCATGTAGCGCTCGTAAGTGTTCGCGCTGTACCAGCCGAAGAAGGCCTCTATCACGTAACCGTAGAAGACGATCAGGCCGGTCGCCAGCATCACCTTTGCGCAGTTGTGGATGTGGCGCATCGTGATGAAATCTTCGAGGCCGTAAAACTTGCGGATCGGGATCAGCAACGTTAACACCATCGCAAACCCGGCGTAGATCGCTCCGGCGACGAAGTAGGGCGGAAAGATCGTCGCGTGCCAGCCGGGAACGATTGACACCGCGAAGTCGAACGAAACGATGGTGTGCACGGAGAGCACGAGCGGTGTCGAAAGCCCGGCGAGAATGAGGTACGCCGTTTCATAACGATGCCAGTGGCGCGCACTTCCGCGCCAGCCCATCGCGCCAAGTCCGTAAATCATCCGCACAAAACGATTCTTTGCACGGTCGCGGAAAGTCGCAAGGTCGGGGATCAGCCCGACGAACCAAAACATCGCCGAGACGGATGCGTAAGTCGAAACGGCGAACACATCCCAGATCAGAGGGCTTCGGAATTGCGGCCACAATCCCATCGTGTTCGGATATGGAAACATCCAGTAGGCGAGCCACGGCCTTCCCGTGTGCATCAGCGGAAAGATTCCGGCGCAGGCGACGGCGAATAACGTCATCGCCTCCGCAAAGCGGTTGATCGAGGTGCGCCAATCTTGACGAAAGAGAAGAAGGATCGCGGAAATCAGAGTTCCGGCGTGACCGATGCCGATCCACCAGACGAAGTTGATGATGGCGAAGCCCCAGCCGACGGGGACGTTGATGCCCCAAATCCCTGTACCGCGCAAGAGCAGCCACGTGAGCGCGAGCATCAACATCTGCACGATCATGAAACCGATGGCGACACCGATGAACCAGCCAAACGGTGTTCGCTTGCGCAGCACGATGCTCGCGATCTTGTCGGTGACGGACGCGAAGGTGTGGCCGGGCGCGATCACCGCATAACCGCTTTTCGATTCGGCTACCTCTTCGTGCGGCTGCTCCTGCAACGCGCTACTCATGATGTATTCCCTCTCGCTTCTCCGTCGTGTTTCCGACGGGCGGCTCGATCTCAGGATTCGGGTTGCGCAACGTCCCCAGATAAGTTGTGCGCGGGCGCGTGTTCAATTCGCCGAGCAGTGGGTAGGCACGCCGTCCGTTTCTCAACTTCGTCACGCGCGCCTCCGGGTCTTTGATGTTGCCGAAAACAATCGCTTCCGTCGGGCACGCCGACTGACACGCGGTCACCACCTCGCCGTCCGCGATGGGGCGGCGCAATTTGGAAGCTTCGATCTTCGCCCACTGAATGCGCTGAACGCAGTAAGTGCATTTCTCCATCACGCCGCGACTTCTGACTGACACATCGGGGTTGCGCACCAACTTGGTTTGCGGCGTGTCCCAATCTTGGTAAAGGAGAAAGTTGAAGCGACGCACTTTATACGGGCAGTTGTTTGAACAGTAGCGCGTGCCGATGCAGCGATTGTAAATCTGCACGTTCAGGCCTTCCGTGTCGTGCACGGTCGCCTCCACCGGACACACGGGTTCGCACGGAGCTTTCTCGCAGTGGACGCACATCAAAGGTTGGAAGAAGGGGCCGGCCGCGCTGTGCTGGTCGTGCGCGTCGCCCGAATAGTAAGCGTCAATTCTCAACCAATGCATTTCGCGCCCGCGCATCACCTGTTCTTTGCCGATGACAGGAATGTTGTTTTCCGATTGGCACGCGACGACGCACGAGTTGCAGCCGACGCAGTTGTTGAGATCAATCGTCATGCCCCACTGCGGGATGTCTTCGCGCACCGGCCACACCTCTTCGTTCGGCGGGAACATTGACATGCCATCCGGCGGCTCGTCGTGATGCCCGACGAAGAGATGCTTGTCGCCACTCTCTAAATACGCCGCGAGCGTGCCGACGCGGACAGGCTCACGATCCATCGTGAGATTGTGAATCTGCGTCGCGGCGAGTTCAACACGCTCGCCCGTTTTGCGAATCTCGACGCCAGCGCCCGACCACATCGCGTTTGACGGGCGGATCGCGTAAGCGTTAAACCCGACTTTGCTATCATTGGTGCTCGAACCGACGCGCCCGGCGCGCGTGCGCCCGTAGCCGAGATGCACCGTGATCACATCATCGGCGTGAATGGGAACGATCCACACCGCGCCCTGCACCGTGCGTCCTTGAAACTTAACTTCGACGACATCAGAGCTGACGTTGCCGCCACGCCATTCCACTTTCGTTTCGACCTCAAGTTTGCGCGCCGTTGCCGGACTCATCAACACGGCGTTGTCCCACGTCAACTTCGTGATCGGCTTCGGCAATTCCTGCAGCCAACCGTTGTTCGCAAAGCGTCCGTCGTAAACGCTCGGATCAGTGCGAAAGACGATTTCGTATCCGCCCGGCGCGGCGTTCGTATTCGTCGCAGGCGGCACGGAGGGCGGAGTCGTTCCGTTTGCTTGCTGTCCGCTTTGTTGTTCGCCGGTAGAATTTCCTGAGACGCCGACGCTTCGCGGCTGAAAAGCGGTGTTCGGGATTACGCCGTCATGCAGAATGCGCCGCCACGCCGCCTCGAAATCGCCGCCGCTCGCAACTTGCGTCTGCGCGCCCCAGAACTCGCGCACGATGTCGTGGCCATTCACGGCAGGCTGCTCACCGAACGCGCCGATGAATTCGTGCGCGCTCTTCGTTGTGCCGTAGAGCGGCTCGATAAGCGGCTGGATGATGGCGGCCGTTCCGTCGAAGGCGCGCGCGTCGCTCCACGCTTCGAGGTAGTGCGATTCCGGCACATGCCAGCGACACAACAGCGATGTTTCGTCGAAGTAGGAACTAAGGTGCGCCGTCAGTTTATTCTGGCCTTCGCTCAGTCGTTGTAGTGCGTCGCCGAAATTGAGATCGGCGGGCGCGGTATAGACGGGATTACCGCCGACGATCAGCAGCACATCAACCGCGCCCGCATTCATATCGCGCACGAGTTCCCCGATCATCACGGTCTGGTTGACGACCACCGCCTCAATTGGATCGGTGTAGTAAATTGTGTTCGGTACATTGCCGAGCGCGGCGTTGACGGCGTGTCCGAGCGCGTGGACGGTCGGCGACGATTCATTTCCGACGACGACGACGCTCCGCCCGCGATTCGCTTGCAGATCGCGCGCGAGCGCGGCGATCCATTCGGCGTGTCCGGTGTAAGTCGCGCCTCCCCCCGCCGCGCCGCCCGCGCCGAGTTGACTGGCGAGCGTGCGCATAAAGGCTTCAACTTCTGAGGGGCGCATCGCAAGGCGGTGATCCGCCTTCGCGCCCGTGTTCGTCGGCGTGCTCTCAATCGCGTAGAGGCGATTCATCTCGCGCGTGTCGCCTTCGAGACGACGCCCCGTGATGAAGTCGCGTGCGTAACGTAAGTTCCCTGCGCCGCATTGCAGAAAGTCGGAATCAACGGCGAGCACGACGCGCGCCTGATCAAAGCGATAGACGGTGTTGACGGGTGCGCCGAGAGCTTGCAGCGCGCCAAGATTCGCGCTGTCGCGGTTCGCCGCGTCGTATTGAATCCAGCGCGCGGCGGGAAACTCGCGCAGCAATCCTTGAAGTTGCGCGGCGAGCGTCGGCGAGGTGACGGTTTCGGTAAGAATGCGAAACCCCGCGCCGCCGTTTCCGCGTTGACCTTCGAGCGCGGTGCGCGCCGTGCCTAAGAAACTCGACCACGAAGCGATGTCGCCGCGATCAAGCACGTTCTGCGAGCGGTCGGGATCGTAAAGATTAAGAATTGAAGCTTGAGCGAAAACGTCGGTCGCGCCCATGCTCGCCGGGTGTAAGGGATTGCCCTCGATCTTGGTCGGGCGTCCCTCGTTCGTTTTAACTAAAAGTCCGAAGCCGCCGAGCGGCGTCGCAGTGGCGAAGAACAAGGGCTTACCCGGCACTTCTTCTTCCGGCTGTTCGACATAAGGCACGATCAATTCGCGCGGCTGATAGGCGCACGCCGAGACGCCCGCAAGCGCCAGCGACGCGCCCATCAATTTCAGAAAACGACGACGCCCGACTGGGTCGTTCCACTCCGCAGCTTGTTCGGGGAATTCGTTATAGACGTAAGACTTAAATTCTTCCGTGTCGGCGAGTTCTTCGAGGCTGCGCCAATACTGTCTGCCGCTTTTCTGCGAAGCGGCGGCGACCTTATCGCGGAGGCGGTGATACTCGTCAATGCGCCCCTGCCGCGATTGTATCTGCACGAGATTCGGGTTGCTGCTCTGGGTGGTGGACATCCCGGTTACGATCCTTAGAGTGAACCTTAATGAGCCTTATTAAATTTTGCCGCCGAAACTTCCCTTACCTGTGGCACGTCGAACAACTCGTCATCTGCTCTTTGCTGGCGACATTATTTTGTTCAACCAATTGCTTTCCTTTTTCCAACTGATCGGACGGCGCGACCCACGCTGTGTTGTAAATCTCGCTCTGCGGGCGCAGGTAAAGCTCCGGCTGGCGGTGGCATTGCAGACACCACTCCATCTTGAGCGACACGGCTTGATAAACGAGCGGCATTTCCGCGACGTTGCCGTGGCAGGTCGAGCAGCCGACGCCCTTGTTGACGTGAATGCTGTGGTTGAAATAAACGTAGTCGGGCAGATCGTGGACGCGCGCCCATTCAATCGGCTTGTTCGTTTTGTAGCTTTCGCGGACAGGCTCGAGA
>Ga0136614_10001876_pt1 | contig 12744 bp, 13 predicted proteins | sample AntDrymUQ2792106_2_FD_106643 | JGI IMG/M metagenome (GOLD analysis project Ga0136614, IMG submission 106643) | Polar desert sand microbial communities from Dry Valleys, Antarctica - metaG UQ279 (21.06) | ecosystem: Environmental > Terrestrial > Soil > Desert | place: Antarctica: Dry Valley...
ACGCGCGCCGCTCGGCGCAGACCGCGCTTTACCGCATCGCCGACGCGCTCGCGCGCCTGCTCGCGCCGATTCTGGTTTTTACCGCCGATGAGATTTGGGAGAACTTGCCATCGTCGGAAGGCGTGGGGACCAATGAGCGGCCAGTCTCGGTTCATCTCGCGGAGTTTCCGGTTGTTGCGGGCGCACGCGACGAGCAGTTGTCCGAACGCTGGATGAAACTGTTTGCAGTGCGCGATGAAGTTTTGCGCGCACTGGAAGACGCGCGTGTGGCGAAGTTGATAGGCAGCGGCCTCGAAGCCCGCGTCGAGATCATGGCTGCCGCTCCGGTTTATACGTTGCTCAACGAATATCAGGAGCAACTACGTTATATTTTCATTGTCTCGCAAGTGGCGGTGCGACAGACTGACGATCCGGCCTCGCCGCCTGTCACTGTGAGGGTCACGCGCGCCGAAGGCGAGAAGTGCGAACGTTGTTGGAACTACTCGACGCGCGTCGGCGAGTTTGAACGTCACCCGACTGTCTGCGAGCGTTGCGCCGCAGTCCTCGCGGAAATGGAAGGAGACGCAGCGTGAGCGGGCGTGTGCAAACGAGTTGGCGCGTGGCTTACTTGCTCGCGGCGGCGGGCATCTTCCTCGTCGATCAAGTGACGAAGGCTTGGGCCGTGCGCGCCCTCCGCTTCGGCAGAGACGTGACGCTCATTCCCGGCTTGCTCGATCTCAGTTATGCCGAGAACACCGGCATCGCTTTCGGCCAACTGCAAAACGGCGGCGACACGGGTCGCTGGCTCCTCGTCTCGCTGGCGCTCGCGGCGGCAGTCGCCGTCATCATTTATTTCTTTCGCACGCCCCGCACCGACGACCGCGTTCTCGGAGCCTGCGCCCTCTTGCTCGCCGGCATCGCCGGCAATCTCACGGATCGCGCACGCCTCGGCTACGTCATCGACTTCATCGTGCTGCACGCTGGCGACAGTTTTTACTGGCCCACGTTCAATATCGCCGACGCCAGCATCTGCCTCGGCGCGGGACTGCTCGCGCTCGATCTGATCTTGGAAGGCAGAAAGCAAAAAGAAGTAGCCAGTAGCCAGTAGCCAGTAGGAAAGCATCTAACTTTGACTACAATCGCATGTGCAACTAACGTTTCTACTGACTACTGATTTATGTACCCCGAACTTTTCCGCATCGGCAACTTTCCCATCAACACTTACGGCGTGCTGCTGGCATTAGCGTTTCTGGCGGCGCTGGTTGTGGCGGCGCGTTTGGCGCAGCGCGATGGACTGCCGCGCGAACGGATTTATGATCTTGGTTTGTGGATGCTACTGGCGGCGATCATCGGGTCAAAAGTTTTGCTGCTGTTCGCGGAGCCGGAATATCGCGCGGAGCCGTGGCGTTTGTTGTCGCTCGATTTCTTGCGTTCGGGCGGAGTGTTTTACGGCGGCTTCCTCGGCGCGGTGGGAGTCGGCTATGTGTTGATCAAGCGTTACGGCCTGCCTTGGTGGCAGACGGCGGACGCCTTCGCGCCGGGCATCGCTCTGGGGCAAGCTATTGGACGGCAGGGCTGTTTCGCCGCCGGCTGCTGCTGGGGCGAGCCGACCACGTTGCCGTGGGGCGTGAAATTTTCCGAACTCGGCCATGAGATCACGGGCGTTCCCATCGACGCGCATCTGCACCCGACGCAGCTTTACGAATCATTCTCCGCGCTGATCTTTTTCGGGCTGCTCATCTGGCTGCACCGCCACAGAAAATTTCGCGGGCAAGTGATCCTCTCCTACGGCGTGCTGTACGCGGCGGCTCGCTTTATCATCGAATTTTTCCGCGCCGATCCGCGTGGCGACATCGCCGGGCTGACAACGCTCTCCGGCCTCTCGACTTCGCAATTGATCAGCCTCGTCGTCGGCATTGCGTGTCTCGTGCTGCTCATCGCGCGTTGGCGGCGCGCGCGCGGGCAGACTGAAGACAAGGGCGCGCCGGTCTCAACGACGGCCCGTGTCGCTTGATTCAAACATGAGCGAAGAGCTTCGTGTTGACGACAATAAAGCAGCCGCCGAATCGGAAGCTGAGACGCTCACTTTCACCGTCGATGAAGTGGAAGCCGGCGCGCGGCTCGACGCTTATTTGGCAACTCATGTTGAAGATGTCAGCCGCACGCGCTTGAAACAGTTGATCGAAGATGGCGAGGTGTTGATCTCAGACCGCGCCGTCACGAAGCCTGCGTATAAATTGCGCGCGGGCGAGCGGATCGAAATCGAGCCGCCCGCGCCGCCGCTCACGAATCTCATCCCCGAAAACATCCCGTTAGAGATCGTCTTTGAAGATGAATCGCTCGTCGTCGTCAACAAGCCTGCCGGCTTGGTCGTCCATCCGGCTGCCGGCGTCTCTGCGGGAACGCTCGCTAATGCGCTGGCCTTCAAATTGCGGGACGAGATCACTTCTTCCGCGCAATCCGCAATCCGCAATCCACAATCAATTCGGCCCGGCATCGTTCATCGATTAGACCGCGACACGTCGGGGCTGATCGTCGTCGCTAAAACAGAACAAGCACATGAACATTTGACCGGGCAGTTCCGCGCGCGGGAGGTGTTCAAATCTTATGTCGCGCTCGTGCATGGCGTCGTGCGCGAAGAGAGTGGAAAGATCGAGCAGCCGCTCGCGCGCGATCCGAGCAACCGGACGCGAATGGCGGTGGTGCGCGGCGGGCGACAAGCGCTCTCGCTCTATCGCGTGCGGCGGCGATTCGACCGCTTCACGCTCTTGGATGTTGAGATCAAAACCGGGCGCACGCATCAGATCAGGGTGCATCTCGCTTGGCTGAAGCATCCGGTCGTCGGCGATAAAGTTTATGGCGGCGGACGTGATCAGAGTGTGCCGGACGCGCGCCTGCGCCAAGAGATCGCGGCGCTTAACCGCCAATTTCTCCACGCCGAACAACTCGGCTTTTTTCATCCGCGCACCGGGGAACGCCTCAACTTTCAAGCCCCGCTGCCGCCTGAACTCACGCGCTTGCTGAGTGCGCTGGCGGGTAGCGGTTGATATACTTTGCCGTCCGCTTTAACGCTTGAGAAAGGCAACTGGCTCTCGTCCGCGCGGCATCGAACGAGCGGTGTCAAAGCGCAGGCCGCTGCCGGGGTTTTCACTCCATTTTTCCGTATCAGATGATGAAGAGGATCACGACTTACACGCTCTTGTTGATGTTGGCGCTCGCGCTCATGGCATGGACATTTAACTCGCCCGCCTCGGCCCAGAGTTCACAGCAACCAGCCCCGCGTCCCACGCCGACTCCCGTTGATGACGATGGCAACGTCATCGAGGTGACAACGCGCGAGGTGCGTCTGCCCGTCACCGTGTTGGACAAGAAAGAGCAGCCGGTGTCGGGTTTGAACATCGGCGACTTCCAAGTTTTTGAAGACAAGCAGCCGCAGCGGATCGAAGGCTTCATCGACGAGCGCGAGGCGCTGCCGATCTACATCGGCGTGTTGATGGACACGTCTTCTTCGACCGCCGGTAAGCTGCAATTTGAAAAACAAGCGGCCAAAGATTTCATCTATACCGTAATGCGCCGCCGCAAAGACAAAGTGGCCTTCGTCACTTTCGATAACGAGGTGCGCTTGCATCAGGATTTCACCGACAAGCAAGACCTGCTCGACAAGGCCATCGACAACATTAAGAAGCCGGGAGCGCAGACCTCGCTCTACGATGCTGTGTGGGAGTTCTGCGATCAGAAGTTGCGCGGCGTTGTCGGTCGCCGCGTGATCGTGGTGATTACCGATGGCGATGACACCTATAGCCGCGCGCGCCTCTCGGACGCCATCGACATCGCGCAACAAACCGAGACGATCATCTACGGCATTTCGACCAAAGGCGGCTTCGCCGGTTCAGCCGTCCCCGGCGTCTTGGCCGGCACGGTCAAAGACAGCGAAGACCGCGAGTTGGCACGGCTCTGCGAGCAGACCGGCGGACGCGCGTTCTTCACCGGCGACGTGCTGGCGCTCGAACGCTCGTTTACGAAAGTGGCGCGCGAACTACGCTCGCAGTACATCCTGACTTACAAGCCGACGAACGAAATTTACGACGGCAGAGAGCGCAAGATCGAAGTCCGCCTCGCCAACAAGCTAGACGGTACGAAGATACTCACGCGCCGCAGCTACAAGCCCCGCAAAGAGGGGCAGTAGCTTTCGAGTTTGAGGTTTGAGAGCAGAGGTTTGAAGTTTGAGATCGGAAATTTGAGATTTGAGATTCAAACCTCGAACCTTAAACTTCAAACCAGTGTTGATGAAAGGCAGTTATGTTTCAGCAAACTCAGTTCCGGCTCGTTCTAGTGTTGATGCTGGCAGTCTCATGCGTGACTGTGGGCAGCGCGTTCGTGGACGTGCGCGCAGAGCACCAGCAACCCCCGCCGGCCGGGGCCGAGGCGAACATGCCACCACAGCAGCAGCCCGCCAATCGCCCGCTGCCGACGCCTACCGCCACGCCGCCGGCTGCGGACAATGAAGTGACACTGCCGGAAGATGAAGTGGTGCGCGTTGATACCTCGCTGACCAATGTTCTGCTCTCGGCGATTGATAAGAACAAGCGGTTCGTATCGACGCTGAAGAAAGAAGACATTCGCGTGCTGGAAGATGGCGCGCCGCAAGAGATTTTCACTTTCAATCGGCAAGTCGATCTGCCGCTGACGCTCGCCATCGTGATCGACACCAGCATCTCGCAAGAGCGCACGCTGCCGGACGAGAAAGCGGCGGCGCGCGCGTTCGTCGATGCCGTCCTGCGTCCGGGCAAAGACGAAGTGGCGGTCGTCTCTTTCACCGGCGACACGCAACTCGAACAAGGCCTGACTGGCAGCGTTCAGCGCGTCCGTCGCGCTATTGATCAAGTCGAGTTCGTGCCACCTTCGGGCTATATCGGGAACGGCCAGATCGTGGGCGGCACGCCGCCGATCTCCGGCGACAATCAATCGCGCGCCGGCTCGACCGCGATCTGGGATGCGATCTACGTGACGAGCAACGAAGTCCTCTCCGAATCGTCCGACAAAACCCGGCGCGCGATCATTCTCGTCTCCGATGGCTTTGATACCAGCAGCCAACTCAAGCTGAACGAAGCCGTCGAGCGCTCGATCAAAAACGATGTCATGATCTATTCCGTCGGCATCGGCGATTCCTACTACGGCGGCGTCGAGGAGGGGCAACTGCGAAAGCTCTCCGAACGCACCGGCGGGCGCGCCTATTTTCCGAAAAGCGAAGCCGATCTCCGCAACGCCTTCGCGCAAATTCAGAAAGACTTGCGCGAGCAATACTTGGTCGCCTACTCGCCGACCAACAAAGCACGCGACGGCTCATTCCGCCAAGTCAAAGTCGAGATTGTTAATCCCGAACTGAAGAAACAGAACCTCCGCCTCGTTTACCGCGAAGGCTACTTCGCCAAGAGCGACGGCGCGACCACGACGAAGGCGCGGCGACCTTAGAGAAAGCAGGAGGCAGACGGCAGGAGCAGGAGGCAGGTAAGCCGGTTTGCTTTTCCTGCCTCCTGCTCCTGCCGTTTGCCTCCTATCTTCTGCTTCCTGCCTTCTATTTCTCGCCGCGCGACATCTCAACCGTCGTCTCTAATTCGACGACGAGATTTCGCACGCTGGGTTGATCCGTCGGTTCGAGCAGGCGCAGAGCTTCGTCGAGGATGCGGCGTTGATGTTCGGGCCAGTCGGGTTGGCCGGCGACACTGCCGAACTCACCTTTGTAATAGACGGCGCGGGGTGGGCGCGTCAACTCGCACTGTTCGCGATCCACCGCAATCAACATCGTCGGCACGCCGCCCATCTCCAAAGCGCGCGCCGCCAACGACATCGTCTGATGACAGAGACTAGACGCCGGAATCAACAGCGCGGCCTGCACCCCGTAGCGTTTGACGCGCTCGACCAAGAGCGGCAGCGTCTCGTCAACCAACCGCCCCGCGTTCGGAATGAATCCGCAGAAGCTCCAAAAGACCGGACAGAGTTGGCCGATGATCCCGTTGCCTGCGAACTCGAACAGACGCTCCAGCGGCGCTTGCGCGTTCATATCTTTCAACACCGCCGCCGGGTCATAACCGCGCGCCGCCCACGCCAGATCGCCCGCCTCGACGAGCGTCGGTATCTCACGAAAACTCACATCGCCGCCGACGCGCTCAACGTCGAAAGGCACAGAGCCATCAACAAACGCGCCGGCTGAACTAATGAGCGCGAGATTCAACATCGGCAACGCCCGGCCCAACGGCTTGAACGGCGCGCGCGCATTCTCGACGAACGGATAACGCGCGCCCAGCTCAGTCCCACGCAACTCGCTCGTCCGCCGCCAGCCCAGATAGCTCTCACGCCACTCGTCAGTGCGTTCAATAATATCCACGGATGAATCTCCTTCGTCGATTCAAGTCCAAAGTCCTTCAAGAGTCTAAAGTCCAATGTCCAAAGTCCAAAGTCAGATTGCAACGTCCCGACTTTGGACTTTGGACATTGGACTTTGGACTGCTCTTGATCCCCGTGCGATGGCGAAGAACGCGACCGCCGCCGCGAGCATGGCGAGCAGCAGCACGAGGACGGAATAACCGTGCAAGCTGCCGAAGGCGACTCGCAGCGGATCGTCTTTCGCCAGTTCATCGACGGGCCGCGCCATCGCCGCGCGGATCGCGCGCAGCCGCGCCGTGATCACCCATTGGCCGACGCCCGTCGCCAGCGCAACGACGGCCAGCGAGATCGCTGCGACCATTCGCGCGCGCGGCGTGGTCGTGTTCTGCTTGAAAAAGCTGCTGACTAAAAGTAACGCGCTGATGATGAAGCCGCTGGTGTTGAGAAACGCGAGCGTGAAGCCGACCACCGCGCCCGCCAGTTCGCGCGTCGGCAACACCGCGAACGCGCCCTGTGCGACGACGAGACTAAACAACGCCGCGCCCAACCACAGCGCGATCAGCAGCAATCTCAGATCGCTCCACAGTGACGACAGCCATGTGCCTTGTCGCGGCGCGGCGACGCCCTCGCCCGCCGTCACTCGCGCTCTCGACTCGCCGATCTCAATGCTCATCAATCGTACTCCATCACTTCCGGCAACAATCTGATCGTCGGCGGCGCGAACGCGGGCGGCGTCACCGTGCGCGGATCAGCCGCGTCCACCAACCACGCGAGCGCGCGTTCGAGTTGCGCCTGATACTCTTCCAAATCAAGCGACATGAATTGCCGCGCCCCCAATCGCGCGAACTTCTCCCGCGCCCGCCGGTACATCTCGCGCGCCGCGCCCGGACGCCCGATCTCCAAATGATGAAAGACCACCGCCGATTGAATCATCCCCTGCAAAAACAATTTCTCGCGCGGCCCCACCTCATCCATCCAACGCTCTTCCCAAGCGTCATGCGCCGCATGAAACTCGCCCGCATTGTACAGATCGATCCCCGCGATGTACTCCAACGGATACGCCGCCACATGCGCCGCCGTGTACGCCTCAAGCTCGCCCCTGCTGTGGTGAACGTCGCTCATTAAGTTTTCAGTTTTCGGTTTTCAGTTTTCAGCTAAAAACTGAAAACTGAAAACTGTTTCAATATCTCGGCACGCCGCGATCCACTTCGACAGACCAACGATCAATGCCGCCGGAGAGGTTTGAGAGCTTCGTGAATCCCTGCCGCGCCAGCACCGCGCAGACCTGCGCGCTGCGAATGCCGTGATGACACATCACGACGATCTCAGCTTCCGGATCGAGCGTCCCCGCCCACTCCGCGAAACGACTGAGCGGCAACAACCGCGCGCCCCCGACCCGCGCCAACTCATACTCTTCCGGCTCGCGCACGTCGATGAAATCAATTTGCTCGCCGCGCTCCATGCGCGCTGCTACTTCCGCTGGCGAAATCGTTTGGTGGCTCATCATATTTTTCGGATTCTGAGTACCGCGCTATTGCGGAGCCGGCTGATGGAGAATTTTAACTTTACAATTCTTCTGAGAAATAGTCAGAATCTATACGCTTAATTTCGTAGGTGGTCGATAGCGACACTCCAACATTGTGATCAATCATTAGCTGCGCTAACTGCTCTCCATCTATCAACACTATTTTGCTTCCAATTGTTGAGACATAACCGTGCGCCTCATCTGTGAATCTGGATGTGGTGATAAAGACACCTTTGTTAGCACGCTGCCCTTGTAAAGCACCTGCAAACTGCTGCACATCTCTTCGCCCAACAGGATTTCCGTCCCACCTTTTAGCTTGGATATAAATCACATCTAGACCAAGCCGATCTTCTTTGATAATGCCGTCAATGCCGCCATCGCCACTCCTTCCGACAGCCTTTCCAGCGTCGCTGCGTGAGCCACCATAGCCCATTTTCACCAGCAACTCGACAACGAGCTTTTCAAAGAATGCCGGCGAAGATTGCTTGATGCGCTCCAAAAGTTGAGAAGCAAGGTTATCTCGTATTTTCTGATATTCGATTTCTAAAGATTCTTCAGGAGTTCGGGACTCCAATATCTCTTCCTCTTCCCTGATATTATTATTCGTATCAGAGCGCGTGGACTGGAACTCAACGAACTCTGGAAACTGTCTCAAGAATCTAACATTAATCGCAGGCGGATTTTGAGCTAGAACATCGAGACCTCTTTTCGATATTTTGAAGTAGCCTCTGCGTGTGGCTTCGAGCAAACCAGCTTTTCGCAAATATGTCGCTGCCCAACCTACGCGATTTATAAAGGTAGGCTGTCGTCCACTTGGTAAAAGATGTCGTCGTTCTTCATCGGTAAGATCAAATCCGTCAGCGAGGGCATTCACAGCTTCTTGCAAGGAAAATTCGTCCGACGGATTTGACGAAGTGAGATGAAGAAGCGGAAGCATAATTGACTGATAATCTGGTATCGACATAATGCCGGATGCTATCTCAAAATTTGTTTTCTTCTCAAGGCTTAGGTGAAGGGAACATTTAATCATTGATTCAATCGCGCGGCGATTATCTTCGCGGCGGTCGCGCCCGCGCCGGTTGCGCCGCTGATGGTGGGGGCGAGTGGGTTGGCAATGTCGCCGATGGCGAAGACGTTTTCGATATTGGTTTCCTGCTCGCCCGTGACGCGGACGTAGCCGCGCTCGTCGCATTCGAGTTGGGCGCGAAACTGTTCCGTGTTCGGCTCGACGCCGATGCGGATGAGGACGCCGCGCACCGCCATTTGAAAGGGCTTGATTGCGCCGCGCCGTTCGATCTCGATGGCTTCGACGCGGTCGCCTCCGATGATGCGCCGCGCTTCGGATTCAGTGAAGACGGTGATGCAGTGTTCTGCGCGCAGACGCTCGACGAAATCGCGGCGCGCTTTCAGGGTTTTGCCGCGATGGACGAGCGTCACGGTCGGACAAATCTCTGAGAGCAGCAGCGCGTTCTCGACTGCTGCATCGCCGCCGCCGATGACGCAAGTATCTTCGCCGGCAAACTGATCTCGATCATGCACGCCCGATTCCATCACTCCTCGCCCGTCGGAAAATTCGGCCTCGCCCGGTATTCCCAAACGCCGCCGCCGCACGCCGCTAGCGAGAATCAAACTGATCGCCGGCAACTCCTCGCCGCTTCGCAGGCGCACGCGCTTGGCTTTCAAATCAACACTCTCGATCTCGATTCCCGTCCAGAGATCGAAGCCCGCATCCGCCACTTGCACGGCAAAGTAATCGCGCAACACGCGACCATTCGCGGCTGTTCGTCCGAGATAATTGCTGACGGGATTGTGAACCCACAATAATTGCCCGCCGACTTCCGCCGCCTGTTCCAGCACCAGCGCGTCCAACCCCAACTCGTCACACCACAGCGCGGCGGACAAACCCGCCGGTCCCGCGCCGATGATGATCACGTCGTACATAAATCAGTAGGCAGGAGGCAGGGGGCAGGAGGCAGGAGGAAAGCATGTGTCTTCATGCTGCCTCCTGCCTCCTGCTCCTGCCTCCTGTCTCCTTTTTCAGCTCCGCGCGTAGTTCGTCGGCGACGCGCTCCGGTTGTAAATTTGAGCGGCAGAGCAGGCCGTTTTGATCGACGCATTTGAGGGCGGATGTTAGTTCGCTCGTGTCGGGCTGCCAGCGTCGTTGAGTGTCATTCTCAAGTTCGTTCAAGCGGGTGACGAGCATGGTGAAATCGCGGCGCGGAATGCGTGGGCGCGTGAAGGTCACGGCCCAAGAATAATATGGATAATCGACGCGGTAGGCGTAGCCGCCGTCCATTGGGATGGTGATGAGATAGACTTCGCCGCGCGCGTGTTTTGAGATGGCGGTGTAGGGCGCGGCATGGCGAGTGGGCTTGAAGCCGCTCGCGCCGTAAAGGTCGGGCGCGAGTGTGACGACGGAAAGTTGCGCCGCCGCATCTTCCTCGACCCGCGATGTGCCGCGCGCGAAACTCTCGACCGCGCGCTCGATCTTGTTCCACTCGTCGCGCCACAAATGTTCGTAATCATCTGTGCGAGTCAAAACTTTTTCGACCTCCGGCAAGATCAGTTCATAAGCCCGCGCTTCGTCAACATCCGCGCCGCCCGCCATGTCTCGCGCGAGCGGCGAGAGGACGCCAGCATCGGGAATCGCGCCATCCCCGCCTTGAATGACGAGGCTTGCGCGGATTGCGCGCTCGTTCGTGTACTCGGAAAAGTCTCCCGACTCGGCGGCGGCGATCAATTGTTCGCGTAAGCCGAGCGCGCGCTCGCCCATCAACACCGTCCAGACGGACAGCACGCCATCGGTATCGAAGTGGTTGTTGGTGACAATCTCGATCCCGCGCGTCAACTCTGCGCGCAGCGGCGAGGCGACGAGGTTCAGCGCAATCTCGGTCGAAGTGTCGGCGCGGACTTCTGCCGGCGTCTCGTTGCCTTGCCAGTGCGAGAAATGCACGGCGTTCGGCACGACGCCGTCCATCGACAGCTTCGGCACGTCTTCTAGCCCCGCGTGGTAAAACTCAAAGCGCATGATGCAATTGTCCGTTGTTTTGTGTTGAGCGATCCTGAGTCTCGCTCTTGAGCGATCATCTCATTAAGATGTGTTGAGAAGTGTAACGGAGTCTCAGCCGAAAACGAAAGCTCGTCTTGTCGCCGCCGCCGTCTCGTCACTCGTCACGGTTCTTGTTAAACTGATTGCCGTGAAGGAGGTCACACGAATTGTGTCTATCGTGATATATGTCAAGCCGAACTGTCCGTACTGCCAGCAGGCGCGGGACTATTACAATGAGAGCCACATCCCTTTCGTCGAATACGACGCGCAGAACGACCGCGCGCGGCGTAAGGAGATGTTCGCTTATTCGGACGGCGATCCGACCGTGCCGTGCATCGTCGAGAACGGCGTCTATGTCGGCTCAGGCTGGGGCAATCCGCCGCGTGGTTGAACGGTGCATGACTAAGGCTGGCCGTGTGCCAGACGAGAGAGGGTAGAGGATAGAGGATAGTGAAAGACAGTTCGCTTTTTACTATCCTCTATCCTCTACCCTCTATCCTCTTCTCCATTGCAAATCGCAAATCTAAAATCTACAATCAAAGCCTCTCATGATCGGTTCGACGCTCCTTAATTATCGCATCACGGAAAAGCTCGGCGCGGGCGGGCAAGGGACAGTTTACAAGGCGGTGGACACGCGGTTGGGCCGCACGGTCGTCGTCAAAGTTCTCGCGCCGGAATTGACCGCGAAGGAGACCAACCTCAAGCGCTTTGAGCGTGAAGCACAGCTCGCTTCCGCGCTCGATCATCCGAACATCTGCATCATCTATGGCCTGCACGAAGCGGGCGGGCTGCACTTTATTACGATGCAGCACATCGAAGGCCAAAACGTGCGCGAACTCGTGGGCGGGCGGCCTCTGGAATTACAGAGCGCGTTATCGCTCGCCATTCAAGTGACGGATGCGCTGGCCGTCGCGCACTCGCGCGGGATCATTCATCGCGACATCAAGGCCGGCAACGTGATGGTGACGCAAGACGGCGTCGCCAAAGTTCTCGATTTCGGTCTGGCGAAGCTGTTGGACGAAAGCCACGAGAGCAGCGCGCGCGGCGATATGCACTTGACGGAGTTGGGCGTGCCTTACGGGACGGCCACTTACGCCGCGCCGGAGCAGGCGACGGGCGGGCGCGTCGATCATCGCGCCGACATCTTCTCAACCGGCGTGCTGCTCTACGAAATGTTGATCGGGACGTGGCCGTTTCGCGGCCAGACGAGCGTCGAAGTCCGCTATGCCGTGCTGCACGACACGCCGCAGCGACTCGCCGAAGTCCGTGATGACACGCCGCTGCAATTGCAGCAGATACTTGATCGCGCGCTCGCCAAAAGCCCGGCGGCTCGTTACCAAAAAATGGCGGAGTTTCGCGACGACCTCCGCGCCGTCAGGCGCGAGTTGAGCGCCGGTAATATAACGAGCGCGCCCGACGACTTTGAGCCTATCGTGCCGCGTCATCAGCAGCCAGCCGGCGGGAGCAGCAGTGGTATCGGCGACACGTTTCGCCGTTGGCTCCGCAATATCACCGGCGGGGAGCCGCAGACTTCGCCACCAACCAACACCGGCACGGCTTCGCCGCAACGCACCGCGACGCCGCACGAGCAGCATGAGACGCCGCAGACCAGCCTGCCCGACGCCCCGCAGAAATCAATCGCGATTCTGCCCTTCCGCAATTTGAGCGGAGATCAGTCGGTGAGTTTCTACGAATTCTCGCTGGCCGATGCCGTGATCACGGAACTCGCGCGTTTGCGCTCGCTCGTCGTCCGTCCATCATCTCTGATCGTGAAGTATCAAGGCCAAGACCGCGACCCGCGCGAGAT
>Ga0136614_10001877_pt1 | contig 12743 bp, 12 predicted proteins | sample AntDrymUQ2792106_2_FD_106643 | JGI IMG/M metagenome (GOLD analysis project Ga0136614, IMG submission 106643) | Polar desert sand microbial communities from Dry Valleys, Antarctica - metaG UQ279 (21.06) | ecosystem: Environmental > Terrestrial > Soil > Desert | place: Antarctica: Dry Valley...
GCCAGCGAGAAGTACGCGTAGGTGACGAGCCCGGTGGCCGCCACGCCGAGCGAGGCGGCACCCGCGCCGGTCGCGTACGCGCGGGTGCTCTCGCTGATCGGCGCTTTGCCGGTGCCCGGCCTATCCCTCGACCGCGGCGTAGCGCTCGGCGACCTTCGCCCAGTCGACCGTGTTCCACCAGGCGTCGATGTAGTCGGGGCGCCGGTTCTGGTACTGGAGGTAGTAGGCGTGTTCCCAAACGTCGACGCCGAGCAGCGGCGTCTTCCCGTCGGAAATCGGGTTGTCCTGGTTCGGCGTCCCGACCACTGCGAGGCCGCTGCCGTCGTGGACGAGCCACGCCCAGCCGGAGCCGAACTGGTTGACGCCGGTGTCCTTCACCTGCTGCTTGAAGTCGTCGAACGAGCCGAAGGTGGAAGCGATCGCCTCCCCCAGAGCGCCGTCCGGGGCGCCGCCGCCGTCCGAAGACAGGGACTCCCAGAAGAGGGTGTGATTGAGGTGTCCGCCGCCGTTGTTGCGGACGGCGTTGCGCTTGTCCTCGGGCACGGCGGAGAGGTCGCTGATCACGTCCTCGATCGACGTGCCCTCGAGGTCCGTGCCCTCCAGTGCCCCGTTCACCTTGTCGACGTAGGCCTGGTGGTGCTTGTCGTGATGCACGCGCATCGTCGCCTCATCGATGTGAGGCTCGAGGGCGTCGTAGTCGTAGGGCAGGTCCGGTACGGAGTACGCCATCGGTTTCTCCTTTCGCGACGTGGACGTCCTGCAGGGTCGCGGCTCGCGGCTGAGGCCCGGCGAGCCCCGCCCGGCGAGACTCTAGTCCAGCCCACTGCTCTGCTCGGAGTGGCGGCCTGGGCCCGCTGTACGGTTCGAGCGATGCCCGAGGCGGACGCCGTAGCGGAGAGACGCGCGGGCGCGGGCCGGCTGCCGTGGGCGGGCCGCAGGCTTCACCTGATTGGCATCGGCGGCGCCGGGATGAGCGGGCTCGCGCTGGTCGCGCGGGCACTGGGCGCGACCGTCACCGGCTCGGACCGCGCGGACTCCTCGTTCTGCGAGCGGCTGCGGGCCGCCGGCGTCGAGCCCGTCATCGGCCATGATGCGGCGAACGTGCCGCCCGACGCCGAGGTTGTCGTCTCGACGGCGATCGCCGGTGACAACCCCGAGCTTCGCGCCGCGCGCGAGAGGGGTGCGCCGGTGATCCACCGCGGCGACCTGCTCGCGCAGGCCGCGCGGCTCAAGCGCTCGATCGCCGTCTCCGGCACCCACGGCAAGACGACCACGGCGAGCATGGCGGCGCACGTGCTGTCGCGGACGGGGCGCGAGCCGGCCTACATGATCGGCGGCGAGCTGCGCTTGGCGGGCACGAACGCCGCCTGGGGGTCAGGCGACTGGGCGGTCGTCGAGGCCGACGAGTCCGACCGCTCGTTCCTCAAGCTCGACCCCGAGGTCGCGGTCGTGACCAACATGGAGATCGACCACCACGCGACCTACCGCTCGACGCTCGAGCTCGAGGCGGCCTTCGCCGAGTTCGCCGCCTCGGCGCCGGCTCGGATTGCCTGGGAGGCGATCGTCCCGCGCCGCGCCGGCCTCGGTCCTCAGACGGCAGGGCCGCGGCTCGAGGTCGGTGACGTCGAGACCTTCGGGATCGGCGCCGGCGACCTCGCCGCCGACGGCGTGCGGCGCGAGCCGTTCGGATCGGCGTTCGTCGTGGATGGCGTCGAGGTCGCGCTCCCGGTCCCCGGCGAGCACAACGTGCTGAACGCGTTGGCGGCGCTGGCCGCGTGCCGCAAGGCGGGCGTGACGCTCCGCGAGGGCGCCGCGGCGCTCGCCGACTTCGCCGGCGCGGCCCGCCGCTTCGAGAAGCGCGGGCGGACCGCGGCCGGCGCGCGCGTCTTCGACGACTACGCCCACCACCCGACCGAGGTGCGCGCCGCGCTCGAGGCCGCGCGCACGCTCGACGCCCGCCGCGTCGTGGCCTGCTTCCAACCCCACCTCTATTCGCGCACGCGCCACCTCGCGCGCGAGTTCGGTCACGCGCTTGCGCTGGCGGACGTGGCCTGCGTGCTGGCGATCTATCCGGCGCGCGAGCGCCAGGACGACCACCCGGGGGTGTCCGGCTGGCAGGTGGCCGCCGCCACGGCCGACGCGGGCGGAGGGCGCCCGGTCTACTGGACGCCGTCGATGGACGACGCCGAGCGGCTGCTGCGCGCGGAGCTTCGCGAGGGCGACGTGGTGCTCACGCTCGGAGCGGGCGACGTGGACCGCCTGGCCGACCGGCTGACCGCGCCCGGGCCGGGCGCTCGGGACACGGAGGCCCGGTGACCGCTGCGCCGGAGGGGGTCGAGGCCGCCTACCCGCTCGCGCGGCTCACGACGGTCCGGACGGGCGGTCCCGGCGACTTCTTCGCGCGAGCGGGCTCGGCCGAGCGCCTGGTCGAGCTGCTCGGCTGGGCCGAGCGCGAGCGGCTCGAGGTAGGAGTGGTCGGCTCCGGCTCGAACCTGCTGGTAGCCGACGCGGGGTTTCGTGGACTGGTGCTGAAGCTCGAGAAAGACCTGACGACGATCGAGCGCGACGAGGACCGGCTCGTCTGCGGCGGAGGCGCACGCCTGCCGAAGGCCGCCGCCACCGCCGCCGGGCTCGGCCTGAGCGGCCTCGAGTTCGGCGTCAACATCCCCGGGACCGTCGGCGGTGCGGTCCGGATGAACGCGAACGCGTACGGCGGCGACCTCGGCAGGGTGCTGGAGTGGGTCGAGGTCGCCACGGCCGCCGGTGCCGAGCGACGCCCGCCGGCCGCGTTCGACTTCTCCTACCGACGATCGAACCTCACCCCGCGCGAGGTGGTGGCGCGCGCGGCCTTCGCGCTCGAGCCGGCCGACGCGGATGAGGTCAAGGCGACGCTCGGCAGGATGCGTGAGCAGCGCAAGGCGGCGCAGCCGTCGGGGATCAAGACCTTCGGGTCGACGTTCAAGAACCCGTGGGGCCCGCGCGCGCAGGGCCGCACCGCCGGGCAGCTGCTCGAGGCGGCGGGGTGCCGCGGCCTGGTCGTCGGCGGGGCGCGCTTCTCGGAGAAGCACGCCAACTTCGTGGAGAACATGGGCGAGGCCACGACCGCCGACGTGCTGGCGCTAATGGACGCGGGCCGCGATCGCGTGCGCGAGCGCTTCGGCGTGGAGCTCGAAGCCGAGGTGCAGGTGCTCGGCGACCCGGGCGCTCCCGCCGCGGGCGGGGTCTGACGGTGCGCCGGCTGCTGTCGGTGCTCCCGCCGCGTCTCCGGCGTGCCGTGCTCGTCTCGACGCTGCTTGCGGCGCTGCTGGCCGCCGGCTACCTGCTCTGGCTGCGCGACTCGTCACTGGTCGGAGTCGAGAAGACCACCGTCACCGGCCTGACGACCCGCGACGCCGACGAGATCCGTGCGGAGCTCCGCAGCGCCGCGCAGGGCATGACCACCCTCAACGTGGACGCCGAGGCGCTCGAGCGCGCCGTGGTCTCGTACCCAGCGGTCGCGGGGATCGACACGAGCGTCGACCTCCCGCACGGCCTCGAGGTCGAGGTGGCGGAACGGCGCCCGGTCGCGACGGTCGCGCGCCCTGACGGCAGCGACGTTCCGGCCGCCGCCGACGGCACGCTGCTCCCGGACTTCGAGGCCGACGCCTCGCTCCCGCACGTGCCCGGCGACGCGCCTGAGGGCGACGCCGTGAGCGACGACGCGACGCTGGCCGCGCTCGCCGCGGTCGATGGGGCCCCGGCGGACCTGGCGCGGCGGATCGAAGCCGTCGAGCGTCGCGACGGGGGCGAGCTCGTGGCCGTGCTCGAGGACGGCCCGCTGGTGGTGCTGGGGGACTCCTCCCGCGCCGAGGCGAAGTGGAGCGCGGCGGCTGCCGTGCTCGCGCAAGGCGACGCCGCCGGCGCCGGCTACGTGGACGTCTCGCTGCCCGAACGCCCGGCGGTGGGCGGCTGAGCGCCGCCTGGTTCCAACCCTTAACCCATAGTCGAGAGTAGGCGAAGTCTCGATCACAAGTCGAGACTTCTCTCTGAACGAAATCGTGCTGCACGTTGACAGGCACCCTGGAACGTGCTTTACAGTGCGGACTTTCCGCGAACGACCGGAGCGCCAGAGGCTGAACTCCGGCTTGAGCTTTCGATCGAAGGGCGGCCCACAGGGCGCCCAGCGAAGGAGAGGAACCCAGGCACTGACATGAATACCGGCAGCTACCTCGCGGTCATCAAGGTCGTCGGCGTCGGCGGCGGCGGGACCAACGCCGTCAACCGGATGGTCGACGCGGGGCTCAAGGGCGTCGAGTTCATCGCCGTCAACACCGACGCGCAGGCGCTCCAGATGACCGACGCCGACATGAAGCTCCAGATCGGCGCGCAGCTCACACGCGGTCTCGGCGCGGGCGCGAACCCGGAGGCCGGGCTCGGCGCGGCGAACGAGAGCCGCGACGAGATCAAGGAGGCGCTCAAGGGCGCCGACATGGTGTTCGTGACCGCCGGCGAGGGCGGCGGCACCGGCTCCGGCGCGGCGCCGGTGATCGCCGAGGTTGCGAAGACCGAGATAGGCGCGCTCACCGTCGGGGTGGTGACGCGCCCGTTCGAGTTCGAGGGCACGACCCGGTCCCAGCAGGCCGCGGACGGCATCGACCGGCTGCGCGAGCACGTGGACACGCTGATCGTGATTCCGAACGAGAAGCTGCTCGCCCTGGTCGAGCGCCGGACGACCATCCTCGACGCCTTCCGCGAGGCCGACAACGTGCTCGGCCAGGGCGTCCAGGGGATTACGGACCTGATCACGATCCCCGGGCTGATCAACCTCGACTTCGCCGACGTGCGGACGATCATGCACGAGGCCGGCTCGGCGCTGATGGGGATCGGCGAGGCGAGCGGCGAGAGCCGGGCCGCCGAGGCGGCCAAGGCCGCGATCTCGAGCCCGCTGCTCGAGCAGTCGGTCGAGGGCGCCACCGGGATCCTCCTCAACATGACCGGCGGCTCCGACCTGGGGCTGTTCGAGGTCAACGAGGCGGCCGAGATCATCCAGGCCGCCGCCGACCGCGACTCCAACATCATCTTCGGCGCGGTGATCGACGAGGCGCTCGCGGACGAGGTCCGCGTGACCGTCATCGCCACCGGGTTCGACAAGGGCGGGCTGCGAGCCCCGCTCTACCGCTCGGATCAGACGCCGCCGCGCGAGCCCGATCGCAGGCGCCGCCGCGACATCTCGATGGACGACCGGCAGCGCTCGTCGCTCGAGATCCCGGACGACGACATCGACATCCCGTCGTTCCTCAAGGACTGAGCTGCCGCCGCCGGCCAGGCGGGTTAGTCGACGAAGCCGGGCGAGCCCTTCACGGCGCTCGCCGAGTACATCCGCTTGGTGGCGCGCAGCTCGGGCTTTCGCGGCCACCAGTTCGCGCGGCAGCCGTCGAGGCTGATCGACTGCTGCTGCATGACGAACGCCTTCTTGCCCGACCCCGGGCAGGAGCGGTGGCCGTGGCCGATCCGGTGTCCGACCTCGTGGTTCACGAGCATCCGCCGGTAGTTGGGCCGGGACGAGGTCCAGTGGTCCACGGTCCGCACCCAGCGGCGGTGGTTCAGCACGACGCGCTCGCCGATGCTGCACGAGTAGGTGCCGTTGGTGTCAAGCGGTGCGCAGAGCCGATCGACCGTGTGCGGGCGCGCCAGGATGATCTTGGTGTTCGCGCCGCGCCGCACGCGCTCGAACGCCACCTCGCGCGTTCCGGTCCAGCTGCGGTCGGAGAAGAGGATCTCCTGCACCATGTCGGCGAACTGCTCTCGCTTGATCCTGATTCCGCGCTCGACCTTGACCACGTAGTCGAACAGCGTGCCCGGCCCGGAGCGCTTGCTCTCGCCGGGAACCGCCTTGAGCGATCCCGCGTGGGCGGGATGTGCTGCGAGCGCCACGGCCGCGAGCGCGGCGACCGCCGTGACGATTGCCGTCGATCGCTTGAGCGCCGCTCCTCTCATCGAGCGCCGCGAGCCTAGCCGATCGCCAATCGAGCGGCGGGTGGCCGTTGGTAGGGTCAGGTCGTCTTGGCGGCCGCCACGGAGACGCTCCTCAGAACCCCGCTTCACGCCCGTCACCGGGCTGCGGGCGGGCGGCTGGTTCCGTTCGCCGGCTGGGAGATGCCGGTCGAGTACGCGGGAATTCGCGTTGAGCATCTGGCGGTGCGCACGGAGGCCGGGCTCTTCGACGTCTCGCACATGGGCCAGGTCGAGACCAGCGGCCCGGACGCCGAGCGCTTCCTCCAGCGCGTCCTCTCGAACGACGTCGGCCGCCTGGAGGAGGGCAGGGCCCAGTACTCGGTGCTCTGCCGCGACGACGGCGGCGCGCTCGACGACCTCTTCACCTACAGGACCGCCCCCGACCGCTACCTGACCGTCACCAACGCCGCCAACCACGGGCGCGACTTCGCCTGGCTCTCGGACCACGGGCGGGACTTCGACGTCACGGTTCGCGACGTCGCGGCCGACCACGCGATGCTCGCGCTCCAGGGGCCGGCGGCGCGTACGCTCCTCGACCGCCACCTGGATGGTGAGGCGCCCGCGCGGATGCGCGTCGCCACCGCGCGCGTGGCCGGGGTTGATTGCCTCGTCTGCGGCACGGGCTACACGGGCGAGGACGGCGTCGAGCTCCTGTGCGCCCCGGACGGAGCGGAGGCGCTCTGGGACGCGCTGACGAGTGACGGGGCGACGCCCGCCGGCCTTGGCGCGCGCGACACGCTGCGTCTCGAGGTGTGCTTTCACCTCTACGGCAACGACCTCTCAGAGGAGCGCGACCCGGTCTCCGCCGGGCTGGGTTGGGCCTGCAAGCTCGACACCGACTTCATCGGCTCAGAGGCGCTGCGCCGGGTCAAGCCGGCGGAGCGGCTCGTGCCGTTCGCGTTCACGGGCCCCGGCATCCCGCGGCCCGGCAACCCGGTGCTGGTCGAAGGCGAGCCCGCCGGGGTCGTGACGAGCGGCACGCTGTCGCCGTCCCTCGGCACCGGCATCGGGATGGCGTACGTGCCAGCCGAGGTGACGGCTCCCGGCACCCCGATCGAGGTGGACGTGCGCAACCGGAGGCGGCCCGCCGAGGTCCGCGACAAGCCCCTCTACCAGAAGGAGGACTGAGTGGCCGACGAGAGCTACCCGGAGGAGCTGCTGTACCACGCCGAGCACGACTGGGCCCGGATCGAGGGCGACGAGGCGACGTTCGGGATCACCTGGTACGCGCAGGACACGCTGGGAGAGGTCGTCTTCTTCGACCCGCCGGAGACCGGCAAGCAGACGAGCAAGGACCAGTCCTACGCCGAGGTCGAGTCGGTCAAGGCCGTCTCCGACGTCTACGCGCCGCTGTCGGGCGAGATCGTGGCCGTCAACGAGCGGCTCACCGGCGACGATGGCCAACCCGAGAAGATCAACGAGGACCCCTACGGCGAGGGCTGGCTGGTGCGCGTGAAGCTCAGCGACCCGTCCGAGCGCGACGCGCTCCTGGACGCGGCGGCGTACAAGGACCTGCTGGAGACCAGCTAGCACAGCCCGCTTGAGCCGCTACACCTCCACCACTGACGAGGACCGCGCCGCGATGCTCGCGGCAATCGGCGCAAGCTCGCTCGAGGACCTGTTCACAGAGATCCCCGCGGGCGTCCGGCTCGAGCGCCCGCTCGACCTGCCCGAGGGGGTCTCCGAGCAGGAGGTGACGGACGAGCTCGGCGCGCTCGCGCGGCGAAACCGCAGCTGCGACGAGGAGGTCTCGTTCGTGGGGGCGGGGATGTACGACCACTACGTGCCGGCACTCGTGGACTCGATCACGCAGCGCTCGGAGTACCTCACGCCCTACACGCCGTACCAGCCGGAGATCTCCCAGGGCGGCCTTCAGGTCATGTTCGAGTTCCAGACCGCGATCTCAGAGCTCACGGGCCTGCCGGTGTCCAACGCGTCGCTGTACGAGGGGCCATCGTCGGTTCCGGCGGCCGGGTACATGGCGCTGTCCGAGACCGGCCGCTCGAAGTTCGTCTGCTCGCGCGGCCTTCACCCGCACGCGCGCGAGACGCTGCGCACCTACTCGGCGGGCTTCGGGTCCGAGGTCGTCGAGGCCCCGCTCACCGACGACGGCGTGACCGACGTAGGCGCCCTCGCCGAGGCCGTGGACGAGGACACCGCCGCGGTGTTCCTCTCACAGCCGAACTTCCTCGGCGCGGTCGAGGATCTCGAGCCGCTCGTGGAGGCGGCGCGGCGCACCGGCGCGCTCGTGGTCTGCTCGGCCGACCCGCTGACGCTCGGCGTGCTGCGGCCGCCCGGCGACTTCGACGTGGACATCTGCCTGGGCGAGGGTCAGACGCTCGGCGGCCGGCTCGACTTCGGCGGGCCGTCGTTCGGCTTCTTCGCCGCCAAGGAGCGCTTCATCCGCAGGATGCCGGGTCGGATCGCCGGCGAGACCGTGGACGCCGACGGACGCCGCGGGTTCGTGCTCACGCTCCAGACGCGCGAGCAGCACATCCGCCGCGAGAAGGCCACCCACAACATCTGCACGGCGCAGGCGCTGAACGCGCTCGCCGGCGTCGTATACCTCTCGTGGCTCGGGCGAACCGGCATCGTCGAGCTCGGCGAGCTGATGCTGCGCCGCACCCACTACGCGCGCGAGCAGCTCGGCGCCGAGCCGATCAACCCCGGCCCAGTCGTGCGCGAGTTCGCCGTGCGCGTGCCGGACCTCGACGCGCTCTTCGCGCGGGCGCGGGAGGAGGGAGTGAACCCCGGCTACCGGCTCGGCGACGACTACCCGGAGTACGCGGACGGGCTGCTGGTGGCGATCACCGAGCGACGCACGCGCCGCGAGATCGACCGCCTGGCGGGGCTCGTGGCCGCGGTGCGCCAGGGGGTGCCGGCCTAGATGGCCGCTTCCACGACCGACGCGCGCACCGACGTGCTCGGCGGACCCGGCACGGCCGTCCGCGAGGCCGTCACGATCTTCGAGCGCTCGCGCTCGGGCCGCCGCGCGTTCGCCCCACCCGCGACCGACGTTCCGGAGACGCCGGTCTCCGAGCTGCTCCCCGAGGGCGCGATCAGGCGCGAGCCGCCGGCGCTGCCCGAGGTCTCCGAGCCCGAGATCGTCCGTCACTACAACAACCTGTCGAAGAAGAACTTCGACCTCGACACAGGCTTCTATCCGCTCGGCTCCTGCACGATGAAGCACAACCCGAAGGTGAACGAGCGGGTGGCGGCGCTCCCGGGACACGCGCGCCTGCATCCGCTCCAGGACCCCGAGCACGCGCAGGGCGCGCTCGAGCTGATGTGGCGCCTCCAGGGAGCGCTGGCCGAGATCGCCGGCCTCCCGCACGTGTCGCTCCAGCCGAGCGCCGGCTCGCACGGCGAGCTGGCCGGCCTGCTCCTGACGCGCGCCTACCACGAGGATCGCGGCGAGCGGCGTACGAAGGTGCTGACGCCGGACACAGCACACGGCACCAACCCCGCGACCGTGGTCATGGCCGGGTATGAGGTCGTGAAGGTGGGTACCGCCGACGATGGCGGCATCGATCTCGACGACCTGCGCGAGAAGGCGGGCGACGACGTGGCCTGCCTGATGCTCACGAACCCGAACACGCTCGGGCTGTTCGACCGCCGCATCGAGGAGATCGCCGGCGTGGTCCACGAGGCGGGCGCGACGCTCTACTACGACGGCGCCAACCTCAACGCCGTGATGGGCATCTCGCGGCCCGGCGACATGGGCTTCGACATCGTCCACTTCAACCTCCACAAGACGTTCACGCAGCCCCACGGCGGCGGCGGCCCCGGCGCCGGGCCGATCGCCGTCTCTGATCGCATCGAGCCGTTCCTGCCGCGCCCGCAGGTGGTGCGCCGCGCGGGCGACAACGGCGGCGAGCCGCGCTTCGACCTCGACTTCGACCGGCCGAAGTCGATCGGCCGCCTGCGCGGCTTCCAGGGCAACTACGGGGTCTTCGTGCGCTCCTACGCCTATATCCGCCAGCTCGGCCGCGACGGGCTGCGGGATGTGTCGGAGACCGCCGTGCTGAACGCGAACTACCTGCGTGCGCGCCTGGCCGAGGAGGGCGTGGGCGAGTATCTCCCGATCGCCTTCGACCGCCTTTGCATGCACGAGTTCGTGCTGTCGGGACGCGGCGCAAAGGAGAAGCTCGGCGTCAGGACGCTCGACATCGCCAAGCGGATGCTCGACCACGGCGTCCACCCCCCGACGGTCTACTTCCCGCTGCTCGTCGACGAGGCGCTGATGATCGAGCCGACCGAGACCGAAACGAAGGAGACGCTCGACGCGTTCTGCGACTCGGTCCGGACGATCCTCGAGGAGGCGGCGCGCGACCCGGAGATCGCCCGCAACGCGCCCTACACGACGCCGGTCCGGCGGCTGGACGAGGCCGGCGCGGCACGTCGGCCCGTGGTGCGCCAGCGCGCCGGCGGCGAGCCGCCCGGCGACGCGCGCCGAGCCGCCGATTCCTCGGCCGGCGGCCACGCGCCGGCCTGAGGCGGGCGCCGCCACCGCCAAGGGGCTTCTCGGGCACCCCGAATGCGTCGTGCTCGTTCGCCGCTAAGGGAGGCGGAACCGGCGCGGGGTTAGGCGCTCGGCTGCCGGCACGAGGCCTCAGTCGAGGCACGTGGTAACCGAAACGGTCGTATCTGGTGAGCGTCGGTGCCCACGTCGAGGATGGAGCCCGCCAAACGCACGTAGAGGGGCCGAGCGTTACGTGGCGGGCGGCTTGACGTTACGTGGCGGGCCGCTTGACGTTACGGGTGACGCGTCGCTTCACGGCTGAATCAACGGCTCAACTGCTGCACCTAGACTCCGCCGGTGCGCATCTTCAGCGGGATCCAGCCGACCGGGCGCAAGCACCTCGGCAACTACATCGGCGCGATCCGCCAGTACGTCGAGGGCCAGGACCGAGGCGACGCCGTCTACTGCGTCGTGGACCTGCACGCCACGACGGTCGCCTACGAGCCCGCGGCCCTGCGCCGCAACGTGCTCGACACCGCGGCGATGCTGCTGGCCGCGGGGCTCGACCCCGAGCGCTGCATCCTCTTTCGCCAGGGCGACGTGGCCGAACACGCCGAGCTCTGCTGGCTGCTCTCCTCGGTCACCGCGCACGGCGATCTCAACCGGATGCACCAGTTCCGGGAGAAGTCGGCGCGCCAGCGTGATTTGATCTCGGCCGGGCTCTTCTTCTACCCGGTGCTCCAGGCCGCCGACGTGCTGGCCTACAAGACCGACGAGGTCCCGGTCGGCGACGACCAGCGGCAGCACCTCGAGCTGACCCGCGACATCGCGATCCGCTTCAACCAGCGCTTTGGCGACACCCTCGTGGTACCCCGACACCGGATCCCCGAGCTCGGCGCGCGGATCATGGACCTCCAGGCGCCCGAGCAGAAGATGTCCACGACCGGCTCGACGGAGCAGGGGACGATCTACGTCACCGACGACGAGTCAGCGATCACACGAAAGGTCAAGGGCGCGGTCACGGACTCGGGGTCGGCGGTCGCCCGCGCGACCGACAAGCCGGGGATCACGAACCTGATCGACATCCTCGCGGTGGTCCGCGAGTCCGCCCCGGAGGCGGTCGAGGAGGAGTTCGGCGGCTCGGGCTACGGGGCGTTCAAGCAGGCGGTGGCCGACGAGGTCGCCGCCTACCTCGCGCCGGTCCGCGCCCGTTACGAGGAGCTCAGGACCGACGAGGCCGCGCTCGAGCGGATCCTCGAGGGGGGCGCGGGCAAGGCGCGCGCGATCGCCGCCGAGACGCTCGCAGAGGCGCGGCTCGCGATGGGGGTCGGGGCTCCCGGGGTCGGCGTCGGGACCGGGCTCTAGGCTCACCCGATCGCAACGGTCGCGGCACAGCGGGAGCGGGAGGAAGCGGTCTCCGGGCCGGGCGACGCGCCGGACCCGGGGGGCGCGCCGGAGCCGGCCGACGCGGCCGACCCGCCCGGTACCTCCCGCGCGTCGGTCGGCGGCCTCGACCTCGACCTCGAGGTCTTCCAGGGGCCGTTCGACCTCCTGATGACGCTCGTCCTCGAGGAGGAGATCGACCTGCTCGAGGTGGATCTCGCCGACGTCGTGCTGGCCTACGTGGAGCACCTGGAGCGCTCGGGCGAGCTCGACCTCGACGCCACGACCGAGTTCCTGGTGCTGATCGCGGCGCTGCTGCTGCTGAAGTCGAAGCTGCTCCTGCCGGGCGAGGAGGACGAGGAGCCGGCCTCCGAGCGCGTCGAGGCGGCGGAGGAGCTGCTCGCGCGGATGATTGAGTACGCGCGCTACCGCGGCGTTGCGGCCGACCTGCGGGCCCGTCTGGGACGGGAGGCCGGCTTCCGCTACCGCTCGGCACCGCTGCCGCGCGAGCTGCGGCGGGTGTCGCTCGAGGCCGCGAAGCGGACCTACGAGCCGGAGGTGCTCGCGCGCGCCGTCGGCGAGCTGCTGCGCGTGCCGGAGGCGATCGACCTCAGCCACGTGACGGCGCCGGTCGTGGCGCTTGAGAGCCGGCTCGCGCACCTGCGCGACCTGCTCGCAAGGAGCCGGAGCTTCGGCTTCGACGACGCCGTGGCGGGCGCCGACCGCGTCACCGAGGCCGTCACGCTGTTCGCGCTGCTCGAGCTGTACAAGGCCGGCGAGGCCGACTGGGATCAGGGAGAGCCGTTCGGCCCGATCTCGGTGAGGCGCCCATGAGCGGCTCGACCCCGGCGCCCGGTTCGGACTCGACCGGAGTCCCGACCCCGCCGCGCGCCTCGACCCCGCC
>Ga0136614_10001878_pt1 | contig 12742 bp, 10 predicted proteins | sample AntDrymUQ2792106_2_FD_106643 | JGI IMG/M metagenome (GOLD analysis project Ga0136614, IMG submission 106643) | Polar desert sand microbial communities from Dry Valleys, Antarctica - metaG UQ279 (21.06) | ecosystem: Environmental > Terrestrial > Soil > Desert | place: Antarctica: Dry Valley...
CGCAGCGCCTGCGCCCACTCGCCGGTCGTCGCGCCGGCGCGGGCGGCGGCGATCGTCGCGGGCATGATGTTCACGCTGTCGTCGGCGGCGGCGGCGCGCAGCTTCTCGAGCGCCGCCTCGACGGCCGGCTGGTCGCGCGCGCCGCGCCACCGCTCGAGCGCCGCCCGGGCCTCGGCCTCGGTGCCCGGATCGACGGTCATGATCCCGCCGTCCTCGCCCTCGGCGAGCGGGGAGGGCTCGGTCTCGCGGTACTTGTTGTGTCCGACGACGGTCAGCTCGCCCGCCTCGATACGGTGGATCCGCTCGCGGTGCGAGTCGACCAGCGAGGCCTTCATGTACGGCACCGCCTCGACCGCGCCGCCGTGCTCCTCGACGACCACCATCTCCGCCCGCGCGCCCTCGGCCAGCTCGGCGGCGAGCCCCTCCATGACCTTCGATCCCTCGAAGATGTCGGGGTACTCGAGCAGGTCGGTCTCGAAGGCGAGGATCTGCTGGATGCGCAGCGACCACTGCTGATCCCACGGCCGCGGCAGGCCGAGCGCCTCGTTCCAGGCCGGCAGCTGGATCGCCCGTGCGCGGGCATCGCGGCCGAGCGTCACGGCGAGCGCCTCGAGCACGATGCGCTGGACGTTGTTCTCCGGCTGGGACTCGGTCAGGCCCAGCGAGTTGACCTGCACGCCGTAGCGGAAGCGCAGCTGCTTGGGGTCCTGCACGCCGTAGCGCTCGCGGCCGATGTGCTCCCACAGCTGCGACATCGCGCGCAGCTTGGCGTGCTCCTCGATGAACCGCACGCCGGCGTTGACGAAGAAGGAGATTCGCGAGAAGACCTTGCCCATCAGCGTCTCGTCGACGCGCTCGCGGACCGCGTCGAGCACGGCGATCGCGTTGCACAGGGCATAGGCGATCTCCTGGACCGGCGTCGCGCCCGCCTCCTGCAGGTGGTAGGAGCAGATGTTGATCGGATTCCAGCGCGGGACCTCGGTCACCGTGTAGGCGATCATGTCGGCGGTCAGCCGCATCGACGGCGCGGGCGGGAACGCGTAGGCCCCGCGCGCCAGGAACTCCTTGATGATGTCGTTCTGCGTCGTGCCCTGCAGCACCGCCTGGTCGACGCCCTGCTCCTCGGCGGCCGCGATGTACAGCGCCAGCAGCCAGGCCGCCGTCGCGTTGATCGTCATCGACGTGTTCATCGTGTCCAGCGGGATGCCGTCCATCAGCTCGGCCATCGCGCCGCGGTGGCCGATCGGCACACCGACCTTGCCGACCTCGCCGCGCGCGAGCTCGTGGTCGGCGTCGTAGCCGGTCTGGGTCGGCAGGTCGAAGGCGATCGAGAGGCCGGTCTGGCCCTTGGCGAGGTTCGAGCGGTACAGGGCGTTGGATTTCTTGGCCGTCGAATGCCCTGCGTACGTGCGCATCATCCAGGGTCGATCGGGTTCGGGCAGACGGTGTGCAGGCGTCTCGCTCATCGCCCGAGGATCGTACTCGCGGCCTATCTCACGCGCAGGTATCGTGCGCGCCGAACGGGTAGGTGCCAGGCACAGCAACTGCGGGAGGAGACGTATGTCAGAGGAACATGTGAGCGACCAAGACGCAGAGGGCGGGCTCAGCGAGGACGAGGTGAGCCAAGACGTCGCCAGCGAGATCCACGAGGCCAAGGACGCCCACAAGGACCAGGCCAGCGATCCCGGTGCGACGGAGGGTCAGGGCGTCGAGCCCGAGGTCATGGGCCACGTCGAGCCGGACACCGGCCAGGGCGAGGTCGCCGAAAGCGAAGTCCCGGAGGGCATTGACGCGCTGACCGACGAGCAGATCCAGGCTGCCCAGGAGCGCGGTGGCGGGGGCGGCGACGAGGACGACGACGACGGTGGCGCGCTCGACATGTCGGAGATCATGGCGGAGGGCGGCGACGACGCAGAGGCAGCCGCGGACGATGACGCGGGCGACGACGCGGGCGAAGACGCCTAGGGACGGCGCCGCAACCTTCGGAGGCTTCACATCGTTCGCTCGGCATGGGCGAACGACACACGCGGCGTCAGTTCGTGCGCCGCGGCAGCGCGGCGGCGCTCGCTCTCGCGAGCACGCCCGCGCTGCTGACCGCCTCCGCCCGCGCTGCTCCGACGACCGTTGTGCTGCGCCGCCGCTGCGCGGCTCGCTCGTCACCCCGCACGACGACGGTTGGGCCGCGGCGCGGGCGCCGTACAACCCGCGGTTGGATGTGCAGCCGCGCGCGATCGCTCAGGCCGCCCTGCCCGTCAGCGTGCAGCTGCGCGCAGGCGGGCCCATGATCGTGGACCCGCCGCGATTTGCGAATTACCAGCGCTCGGACTTCTTCAGCGGGCTTCTGTCGCAGGAGGCGATCGCCGCGCTCGTCGCGCAGATCGAGCGCTGGCCCGGCGTCGGCGGCAGCGGCCACGAGGGCGGCGTGCAGCTCGATGCCCTCGGCGGCGCCGTCAACCGCCCGAAGCCGAGCGCGACGGCGTTCGTTCACCGCCGTCAGCGACTGCACTGCGCGTACCTGAGCTTCTGGGGCGCCGGCGATCCACCCGCGATGGCCGCCGCCTGCGAGCAGTGGACGCGCGACATCCACGCCGCGATGGCGCCCTCGCGTTCGGAGCGGCGTTCCACAACTACATCGATCCCAAGCCCACCGACTGGGAGCGGCCTACTTCGGCGCCAACGGGAGGCGGCTGGCGGCGGTCAAGCACCGTTACGACGCGCGTGGGCGCCTGCGCTTCGCGCAGGGGTAGCCCTGGCCCAGCGGGTAGCGTCAGGGATAGTGGCCCGTCTTCCGACCATCGCCGATCGCCGCAAGACGGACCACTGATGCGCGCGATCGACGTCTGCCACCAGGGCCGTGAACATGTGATCTGCGCGTGGCAGGTCGACGACGTGATCGTCGATCCCGGGCCCGAGTCCAGCGTCGACGCGCTGCTCGACGCGCTCGGCGACGAGCAGCCGCGCGCGCTGCTGCTGACGCACATCCACTTCGACCATGCCGGCGGCGCGGGCGCGCTCGTGCGCGGCTGGCCCGACCTCGAGGTCTGGGTCCACGAGCGCGGCGCGCGCCACCTCGCCGACCCCACACGCCTGGTCGCTTCCGCCAAGCGCCTGTACGGCGAGGACTTCGACCGGCTCTGGGGCGAGGTCGTCCCGATCCCGCAGGAGAACCTGCGCGTCCTGCGCGGCGGCGAGTCGATCGACGGCTGGGACGTCGCCTACACGCCGGGGCACGCCGCGCATCACGTCTCCTACCGCCACCAGGACAGCGGCTGGGTGTTCGCCGGCGACACCGCGGGCGTGCGCCTGCCGCCCGGCACGCTGCTGCTGGCGCCGACGCCGCCGCCGGACTTCGACCTCGAGCTCTGGCGAAGCTCGATCGACACGCTCGAGGCATGGGACCCGCAGGCGCTCGCGATCACCCACTTCGGCGACTACGCCGACGTCGCCGAGCACTTCGACCGCCTGCGCGAGGCGCTCGCGCACTTCAGCGAGCTGGCCAAGGACACCGACCGCCACGGCTACGCCGACGCGCTGCGCGCGCAGCTGCGCGCGGCGCTCGATGAGCGCACCGCGGCCTCGTACGCACAGGCGATGCCGCCCGAGGACCAGTGGCTGGGCATCGACCGCTACTACAACCGCCTGCGAGAGACTGGCGAATCGCGCTGAGCGCTCGTATCCTGCAGGATCGATGAGTCAGACGATCGAGAAGCCGCGGACCGACGGCCCGGGCAGCGGACTGGGCGGCCACTGGCGCGTCATCGTCCGCAACGACAACCACAACACGTTCGACCACGTCGCGCACACGCTCGCGCGGTACATCCCCGGCATGAGCGTCGACGGCGGCTTCCGGATCGCTGACACGATTCACCGCAGCGGCCTGGCGATCGTGTGGACCGGCCACCGCGAGGCGGCCGAGCTGTACTGGGATCAGCTGAGCAGCGCTGGTCTGACGATGGCCCCGCTCGAGCAGGGCTGACGGCGTCGCCGCGGGTCGGCGAGTACGACGCGGCGCCCGTATGCGAGGCTGTGACCCAGGGTGAGCGTGGGGGGTGGCACCAATGCCGATCGGGCCGTGCGTGAGCGCGAGCTGCTGCGCGCCTATCACGAGGGCGGCGACACCCGCGCGCGCGACACCCTGGCCGAGGCGATGGTGCCGCTGGCGCGCGCCTTGGCCGGGCGCTACAGCGGCCGCGGCGAGCCGGTCGACGACCTCGTGCAGGTGGCGTGCGTGGGGATCATGAAGGCGATCGAGGGCTTTGACCTCTCGCGCGAGGTGCGCTTCTCCTCCTACGCCACGCCAACCGTGCTCGGCGAGATCAAGCGCCACTTCCGCGACAAGACCTGGGCGATGCGCGTCCCGCGTGGGATGCAGGAGCTGCAGATCGAGATCGCCAAGGCGCGCGACGAGCTGACGACCAAGCACGGTCGCTCGCCGACCGTGCAGGAGCTCGCCGAGGTCGTCGAGCAACCCTTCGAGGAAGTGCTCATCACGATCCAGAGCCAGGAGGCGCGGCGCACGCGCTCGCTCGACGAGCCGACGGGCGAGGACATGACGCTCGCCGACTCGATCGGCGCGCGCGACCCCGACATCGGCCGCGCGGAGATGCGCGTCCTGCTCGACGACGCCTTCGAAGTGCTCTCCGAGCGCGACCGCGAGGTGCTGCGACTGCGCTTCGAGGAGGACCTCACGCAGACGGAGATCTCGGGCGTCGTGGGCGTCTCGCAGATGCAGGTCTCGCGGATCATCCGCCAGGCGCTGCGCTCGCTGCGCACCGACATCGACCGCGAGGACGAACGCAGCGACGCGGCGTAGCGGGCCGCGCGCACCCGCACGAGGTCACAGGACGGCGCGCTGCGCGAAGTACGGTCATGGGCACGGCCGAGCACGAGCGCAGCGACGAGGACCTGCTGCTCGCCGCACGCGACGAGCCGGAGGCGTTCGGGCTCTTCTACCGCCGCACGTGCGCGCGCTGGCGCGTACTTCTGGCGGCGCAGCCGCGACGCCGAGGAGACGGCCGATCTCACGGCGGAGACCTTCGCCGCCGCCCTCGACGGCTGCGCGCGCTTCGATCCGGGCGCGGGCCGGCGATCGGCTGGCTGTACGGGATCGCCCATCGCCAGCTCGCACGCTGCACCGCCGCGGCGCCGCCGAGCAGGGCGCGCGACGGCGCATGGGGATGGCCCGCCTGCAGCTCGATGACGAGGAGCTCCAGCGCGTCGAGGCCGACGCCGTGCTCGAGGGACCACAGGCGCGGGTGCTCCAGGAGCTCGTCGAGCTTCCGGCCGAACAGCGGGCGGCCGTCGAGGCACGCGTATTTCTACGCGCAGCTCGTCGACGCCAGGCGGCGCCGGGCGACCGGCGCGACCCGCGGGCGCCTATGGCAGGCGTACGTGGGTCGCCGCGTCGGGGTGTTGTCGGCCGTGTGTGCGGCCCTCGTCATCCTGATTGGCGGCCTGCTGTGCTGTCGGCGGCACTGCGGCCTGCGTCCGCGCCGAGGCCGGCGGCAGCGCGGCGCCGACGCAGGCGAGTCCCACCCCTGCGCCCGTGGCGCCGACGGACGAGGGCGCGCTGGAACGGCGTACGGGTCGCGGTGTTCAACGGCACGACGCAGTCGGGGCCGGCGCGGGAGGTCGCAAACGTTCTGCAACGGCGGGGCGCGCGGCTCGAGGACGTCGACTCCGCCCCCGACCAGGCGCAGCCGCGTACGACCGTCCGGTATCGACGTGGTTCGCGGGCACCGGCGCGTCAGGTCGCACGCGCCCTCGGCGTCCGCGAGATCGCGCCGTTGACGAGCGGAGATGCGGTACAGGCGCCGCGGGTCGAGGTCGTCGTCAGCGTCGGATACGACCGCTGCCGCGCGGCGGGCAGGTGTTCGACATCCCCACCCGAGGCGCCCTGACGATCAGGCGGCGGTCCCCGTCGCGCTGCGCCGCTGGCCGGACCCATGGCTGCGAGCTACGCCTGTGCCGGTAGCGCGGGCCGGCTCAGCGTGCGGCGCGGCGATCGAACCACTCGCCGAAGGTGCCGATCACGCTTGCCGCGCCGTGGCCGATCCGTCCCGCGGCCCCGGCCTCCGCGGCGCGCAGCGCCAGGTCCGGCGCGGCGCCGAGCTCGACGGCCGCCGTGCGGATCGCCGCCTCGTGGCCGCCCAGCCGTGTCGCCCAGCCGGCGAGGAACGTCGCGAGCTCAGGGTCGGCGTCCTGCGCGGCGGCGCGCGCGAGGAAGTCCAGCAGCGTGACGACGTGCACGACGTCGAGCACGGCGAAGCGCAGCGCCTGGTTGACCTCCAGCGACGTGTCGAGCGCGCCGCTGTGGACGCGCGCGAGCTGTGCGCCGAGGCCCTGGGCCATCGGCCGGCCGTAGATCCCGCGCTCGGCGGTCACGTCGGTCAGCTCGGCCAGCAACGTGCGCGCGACGTCGGCGCCGTCGCGCAGCAGCTGCGCCTGCTGCGGCGCGCTGACCTCCAGCCGCCCGGCGAGCCCGCGCCAGTGGTCGCGCAGCTGGCGCGTCATGGCGAACAGCTCGCGCAGGCCGCGGTGTGCGACAGGATGCATGCGATGAAAGACTACGGCGCGCGCGGCGTCGCGCGCGCGCCGCGAGACGTGTCAGCCCGCTGTTGGGCCGGGGCGCCGGCTGTGCTCAGCGGGCGCTGCGGGCCAGGTAGCTGTGGCCGGCGCGCACGAGGATGGTCTTGCCGCTGCGTCGATCGCGGATCGCGACGGCGCCCGCCTTGACGGTGGTGCGCGTGCCGGCGCAGGTGTCGGTGGTGACCCACGAGGTGCCGCGCACCGTCGCGACGCTGTTGCGCCCGTGGGTGCGGAAGCGACCGCCCTTGTCGCGCGACCACAGGCGGCGCTGCGGCCGCTTGGTGCTCGCCGCGGCACGTGCGCCCAGGCGGCCGGTCGGACGGGGGCAGCGGGCGAAGTTCTCGCCCCGCAGGACGAGGTCGGTCATGCCGCGGCCGGTGCGCGCCTGGCGGACCTGGAACAGCGCGCCACGAAACTCGCCGGCCTGCGTGGTGCCGGCGGGCAGCGTGCTGGTCAGCATGATGGTGCCGCGCCGCGTATCGATGACGGTGCCGACCGGGATGGCGTCGCCGGCGGCCAGCGTGGCGTAGGCCGCCGAGCCGGGACGCTTGATCTTGATCGTGCCCTTCAGGGGCGCGACGACCACCGACTTGCCGAGCACCGGCTCCGGTGCGGCGGTGGACAGCGGTATCTGGGTCGTGGGCAGGCTCGTGCCGGCACCGGGGTCGGGGCGGGGGTCGGTGCCGGGGTCGGTGCCGGTGGCCACCGCGGCGGATCCCGTCGTCGTGAACGACCGGTCCTCGCCCCGAATTACGCTCTGCTTGTGCGATGCGCGCACGCGGAAGTGGTACACCGTGTCCGGGAGCAGCCCGCCGATCGCGGCGGTCACCGTGCGGGTGGCGTTGCTCTTCTGGAGATCGCCGGTGGGCGTCGACTGCCCGTAGCTGGTCGTCAGCCCGTATTCGAAGCGAAACGTGGACTGGTCGCTGTCGTTGCCGCTCACGCTTCCGGTGAGCGTCGCCGTGCGGTCGCCGATGTCGGTCGCGGCGCGGGTCTGCACAGACGGGGCGTTCTCGTCGTCCTGTGCGGTGGCGAGCGCGGCAGGCCAGACGATGAGACCGATCAGGACGGCGGCGGTGAGGAGGCGGGAGAGATAGGTCACAGGAGTCCATCGGGCGCCGTGACCCACAGCGTGAGCCTCACGCCCGCAGGCTGGACGGATTGGTGCGCCGTGCCGGGCCGGCGGCTGCCGCGCCCGGGGCGGCCGTGCGACCGAGGCTCAGCGGGGGCTGCGGGCCAGGTAGTTGCGGCCGGGGCGCACGATGACGGTCTTGCCGCGTCCTCGATCGAAGACCGCGACGGCACCTTCTCGGACGGTGGTGCGCGTGCCGGCGCACGTGTCGGTCGTCGACCACAGGGTGCCGCGCACCGTCGCGACGCTGTTGCGTCCGTGGGTGCGGAAGCGACCGCCCTTGTCGCGTGACCACAGGCGGCGCTTCGGCTTGCGGGTCGCCGCGGCGCGAACGCTCGCGCCGTCGGTCGTGCGGGGGCAGTCCTTGAAGCTCGTGCCCCGCAGGACGAGGTCGGTCATGCCGCCGGCCTTGCGGGATTGGCGCACCTCGAACTTCGCGCCGTTGAACTGACCGGACTGCGTCGTGCCGGCGTTCACCGCGCTTGTCAGCTTGACGGTGCCGACGCGCGTGTCGACGATCGTGCCGACCGGGATGTCGTCGCCGGCGGCCAACGTGACGTAGCGCTCGGAGCCGGGAAGTCTGATCCTGATGGTGCCCCCGACCGGCGCGACCACGACCGACTCCCCGAGCTTCGGCTTCGGAGCGCCGGTCAGCGGCGCGGCCATGCCGGCGGTCGGGCCGGCGGCGGCGCTCCCCGGGTCGAAGCTGTCCGTCTGGTTCCCCGGGGCCGATCCTGTCGTCGTGAACGTCTGATCTGCGCCCTTCGCCGTCTCGCCGTGGCCCGTGGCCGTCACGCGGAAGTGGTACTCGGTGCCCGGGACCAGCCCGGATATCCAGGTGCTGACGGGGTAGACGGTGCCGGGCTCGCCGCCTTCGTGGTGATCCTCGATGTCGATGCGTTGCGCCCCGCCGTAGCTGGTCGTCAGGCCGTACTCGAACACGAACGTGTCCAGGTGACGCGCGTTGCCGTTGAGCGTCGCGGCGTGGTCGCTGATCGCCGTCGCTGCGGTGGTCTGAGCGGTTGGATGGTGCGTGGCGGCCATGGCCAGCGCGGCGGGCCAGAGGACGAGGAGGATCAGCGCGGCGGCGGCGGGAATGCGTGAGATGGGCACGCGGGGTACATCGGGTTGGCCCGAACCGGGGTTGAGCAAGTTCCGGTGGCGTGGACGGATAGGCCGCCGCTGGGCCATCACGCCACGTGACCGGCTCGGGTGATCTCGTCGGGCTCCGCGGGCGCGGTCCCGTGGCGCATGAGCGCCGTCAGCTCCTGCTCGGCACGTATGAGCACGACGAAGCGGTCGACGAGGTCCGGGTCGAAGTGGCTTCGGCGTCCGCGCTCGAGGTGAGACAGCGCCGCCTCGATCGTCCAAGCCGCCTTGTAGGGCCGCTCGGTGAGCAGCGCGTCGTAGACGTCGCAGATCGCCGCGATCCGGCCGGGGAGCGGGATCTCCGCCGCCGCCGTGCCCGCGGGATAGCCGCTGCCATCCCAGCGCTCGTGGTGCGTGCGCGCGATCGACTCGGCGGTGCGCAGCAGCTGCGAGGACGACCCGACCAGCAGGTCTGCGCCGATCGTCGTGTGGCGCTGCATCACCACACGCTCCTCCGCGGTGAGCTCGCCCGGCTTGTGCAGGATCTCGTCGGGGATGCCGATCTTGCCGATGTCGTGCAACAGGCTGGCCTGCTGGACCTCCTCGGCGTCGGCCTCGGCCATGCCGGTTGCCCGGGCCAGGCGCCCGCACAGCAGGCTCATGCGCTTCAGGTGCGCGCCGGTCTCGTTGTCGCGCTGCTCGGCGGCCTGGCTGAGCCGGTGGAGCACCTCGAGCTGGGTGGTGCGCAGCTCGCGCGTCCGCGCCGCGACCTCGAGCTCGAGGGCGTGGCTGTACGCGGCGGCGCTGCGCTGGCGGCGCGCCTCCAGCGCGTAGCCGGCGCCGAACGTGCCCAGGGTGCTCAACGCGAGCGCGAGCAGCGGCGCGACGATCGTCACGACGATGCCGTGCGAAAACGCGATCTGCGTGGCGACGAGCGCGAACGCCGCCAGCGCGCAGGCGACCAGGAACGTGAGCAGGGGACGCAGGCGCAGGCTGATGAGGGGAACGACAAGGCCGAACAGGGCGACGGTGACGAACACCAGCCACGGTGGTGGATCGCGCAGCGGGTTGCCGTGCAGCGCCGTCCAGAGCGCGTTGGCCTGCACCTCGACCCCGGGAATCTTCGCGCTGCCGCTCGTCGGCGTCGCGTGGCTGTCCTGCAGGGCGGGGGCGGTCGCGCCGACCAGCACGATCTTCCCCCGCAGGCGGTCGGCCGGGACGCGCCCCGCGAGCAGGTCCGCGAACGAGACCGTCGGGAACGGGTCGAGGCCGCTGCGAAAGTCGATCCAGGCGCTGCCGCCGTCGAAGGCGGAGGCGGGCAGCCGACGGCCGCTGATACGCGCGGCGGCGACGACGGCGAGGGTCTCCAGCTTGTGGTTGCGCTCGGGGTAGCGCCGGATCACGCCGGCTTGATTTCGAAGGGTCGCTCCCCCGGCGCGGCTGTGGATCCTCGCGAGCGACTCGTCCCCGCCCAGGACGTTTGTCTTGCCGTCGTCGTCGCTGAGGGTCGTCGCGAGCGTCGCGCCGCCCGCCTCGCCGATGGCGTCGTACAGGGCGAGGTCGTCCTCGAAGTTCGGCGACTCCTCCGTGAACTGCACGTCGTAGACGATCGACCGCGCGCCGGCGGTGCGCAGGCGGTCGACGGCCTGGGCGTGGCGCAGGCGCCGGAAGGGCCAGATGCCGTTCGGGGCCAACTTGAGGCTGCGCACATCGATGCCGACGATCACGATGTCGGTCACCGGCGGCGTAGTGCGCAGGTTGAAGCGCGCGTCGACGCTCGCGTTCTCCAGCGGCGCCAGCACGCCGCCGAGCGCCGCGCCCGCCGCGACCACTGACGCGACGGCGCCCGCCAGCAGCCGTCCGGTGGCGCGTCGCGGCACGCCGCAACCTCTCAGCGCGCCCGCGGAGCGAGCGGAGACCGGGCTGTGCGCGCCCGCAGGACGGTGATCCTCATCTGTCGGGTATCGGCGCCCGGGCGGCGGACTTGAGCGTGTGCTCCGTGCGCGGCTGACGTCTGCGGACCCGGGGTGCCCCCTCAGAAGCAGCGTCGAGCGGGACGCTGAGGCGGGGAAAACCCCGCGACCTCAAGCTTGAGTCGAGGCTGAGGCTGCTGGTCGGGTCGAGGCTGAGACTCCGGTTTGGCGACGGCCTCCGCCGCGAAGTCCGCTACCTTGCGTGCTCGTGCTGGGGGTGGTCCTCGGCCTGCAAGCGATGCGAGGACCCCCGATGGAGGCCCAGACAACGCCATGAGCAGCGATCGCGCCACCCGGCGGCTCGCCGCAATCGCCGTACTGGGCGTTGGCCTGCTCGGCGGTCCCGCTGCCCTGCCCGGGGCGGCGCAGGAACCCGCGCCCGCACCCGACCCGCCGACGACGACGACAACGCCCGCGCCGGATCCTCCGGCGCCGGATCCGCCCGTGCCCGCGCCCCAGCCCAAACCCGAACCCGCGCCGGCTCCCGCCGCGCCGGCTTCCGCCGCGCCGCCCGCGGCGCCCGCTCCCGCGGCACCGCGGCAGCCCGCCGCTCCGTGGACGCCGCCCGTCGCCGGGCCGTTGGACTACCTCAACAACCACCTGCCCCCACTCGACCTGCCCGAGGAGCCTCAGCAGCGCCGCCGCGCCGAGCCCCGATCCGACCGCACGGCCGGTCGCGCGCAGACCGCGACCGACGCGCCGGCGCGCGCGGAGGATGCGGCACGCGGCGCGGGAGAGCGCGCGGGCGGCGAGATGGGCGCTCCGCTCGGCGCGGCGGGCCAGCCGGCGCAGATCCCGAACTTCTTCATCGGCCAGTTCCGGATCCCGCCGTTTCTGCTGTCGATCTACCAGGCGGCGGGCATCCAGTACGGCGTCCCGTGGGAGGTCCTCGCGGCGATCAACGAGATCGAGACGGACTACGGCCGCAACCTCACCGTGTCCTCGGCGGGCGCCCGGGGCTGGATGCAGTTCATGCCCTCCAGCTGGCAGGCCTACGGCGTCGACGCCAACGAGGACGGCCGCAAGGACCCGTACAACCCCGTCGACGCAATCTTCGCCGCAGCGCGCTACCTCAAGGCGGCCGGCGCCGAGACCGACCTGCGCCGAGCGATCTTCGCCTACAACCACGCCGACTGGTATGTCGACTCCGTGCTGCGCCGCGCGCGCCTCATCGGCGGGATGCCGTCCGACCTCGTCGGCGCCCTGACGGGGCTTGCCCAGGGACGCTCGCCCGTCGCCGCCCGCGCGCGCTACGCCAAGCGGGGGCGGGCGGCGCGCGATCGGCCGCGCCGCGGCCTGCGGATCCTCGCGCCGCCCGGCACGGCGGTCGTCGCGGTGCAGGACGGAGAGATCGTGCGCGTCGCGCAGAACCCGCGCCTCGGCCGCTACGTGATGCTGCGCGACGCCTACGGCAACACGTACACGTACGCGCACCTCGCGAAGACCGCTCGCAGCGTGCTGGTGGCCAAGGAGTCCGGCGCGACGCAGACACCATCCGCGGCAGCCGGCGGGCCGCTCGCCACGCCGCTGCCCGATCCCGCCCCGAGCGAGCCGGCGAGCGCGGGCAGCAACGGCACGGCCGCGCCGTCGCCGCCCGCCGCCGCACCGGCCGGGTCGGCCGCCGACCTCGCCAAGGAGCGCCTCTTCGCCAACCCCGCGCGGCCGCGTTCGCTGCCTTCCGGCGGGCGCCAGCAGATCCTCGACGCGACGTCGGCCCTGCCCGCCGCGGCGAGCCTGCGCTCGTACTTCGCCGGCGACGTCGGCCTCGACCGCGACCAGCTCGAGCTCAAGCGCCTGTACCCGGGCCGCCGCGTCATCGCCGGCACGATCCTCGGGCGGATCGGCTCGCGCACGGCGATCGCCGGCGCGCCGCACATGCTCTTCGAGATCCGCCCGCCCGGCCTCGATGTCGCGCCGCCCGCAGCCGTAGACCTCGATCGCGCGGTCGGCGAGCACGCGC
>Ga0136614_10001881_pt1 | contig 12735 bp, 11 predicted proteins | sample AntDrymUQ2792106_2_FD_106643 | JGI IMG/M metagenome (GOLD analysis project Ga0136614, IMG submission 106643) | Polar desert sand microbial communities from Dry Valleys, Antarctica - metaG UQ279 (21.06) | ecosystem: Environmental > Terrestrial > Soil > Desert | place: Antarctica: Dry Valley...
GGCTCGTCGGCGATCGCTCGCTCGCCGAGGATCTGACGCAGGAGGTCTTCCTCCGGGTCTTCCAGGGACTGCCGAACTTCTCGCTGCGGTGCCGGTTCACGACGTGGCTCTTCCAGGTGACGAAGAACCGCGTGCTGGACGAGCTGCGGGCAAACGAGCGGCGCCCCCGCACCCTCGTCGCGCTCGACGACGTGCCGCCGCTTGAGGTCGTCGACCAGCCCTTCGAGCGGATGGAGACGATCGACGCGCTCTGGCGGGCGGTCGACGAGCTGAACCACGACCTGAAGATGGCGCTGCTGCTCCGAGACGTCGTCGGCCTCTCGTACACCGAGATCGCCGACACGCTCGAGACCACGCTCGCCACCGTGAAGTGGCGGATCTACAAGGCTCGCGAGGACGTCCAGCTCGCGCTCGTCCGCGAGGGCGTGGTCGTCGGGCGCAAGGCGGCGGACGCCGCCGAGACCCTCTAGACGCCCTCGGCGAGGCGGTCGGCGAGCGCCGCCGGGAGCCCCCGCTGGCGCAGCTCGGCCTGCGTCCGGCCGATCGGGTACTCGACCCGGCCGAATTGCGCGCGCCCCGTAGCCAGGTCGAGCAGCAGGTAGGACGCGCGCGGGTCGCCGTCCCGGGGCTGGCCGACCGAGCCCGGATTGAGCAGCCACCGCCCGGCACCGAGATCGACCTCGGAACCCGCCGCGGCGAGCCCTCCACCGAGCTCCTCGCCCGGCTCGAGCCCGATCGCGAGCGGCACGTGGCTGTGGCCGACGAGGACGATCTCCGCCCGCGTCAGGCGGAAGGCGTCGGCGGCCGCCTCGGCGGAGATGACGTAGTCCCAGATCGGATCGCGCGGGCTTGCGTGGAAGAGCTCGGTGCCCGGTGCGGTCGCCTGAGGGGTGAGAGGCTCGAGGTACGCGCGCGCCCCGGGGCTCAGCACGCTGCGGGTCCAGAGCGCGGCCGCCGCAGCGTCCGGTGAGAACTCGTCGAGGTCGAGCGAGCCGAGGACGCCGAGGTCGTGGTTGCCGGCCAGCGAGACCGAGGCCCGCGCGGCGACGCGCTCGCAGCAGGCATTCGGCCGCGGCCCGTAGCCGACCACGTCGCCGAGCGACCAGAGCGTGTCGGCCCCTTCGCTCTCGAGTGCACGGAACACCGCCTCGAGGGCGTGCAGGTTACCGTGGATGTCCGAGATGACCGTGACGCGCATGGGGCTCTTCGGGCGGCTTGCCACCCTAACCGTGCTCGCCGCCGGGTGGTCGACCGCGGCCTACCTGCTCTGGGCGAGCAGCATCGTTCCCGACGGCCTCGAACTGCCCGACGTCGACCCACATGCGTACCTCCCCGACCGCATCCTCGCGCGAGCCAACTCCTTCGAGCGCTTCCTCCGTTGGAACTTCGCGCTCTCGACGGTGGCGCTCTTCGGCGCCCTCGCCTTCTACGCCCGCCGGGGCGAGCGCTTCATGCGCGAGTCCGCGGCGGGCCGGATCGGCACGGGGATGCTGCTCGGGATGCTCGGATTTGCGATCGTCTGGATCACGCAGCTGCCGTTCTCGATCGCGAGCTTCTGGTGGGCGCGGCGCTACGGACTTGCCGAGGGGGACTACTTCTCGTACGTCTTCGGCGACTGGCTCGTGCTCGGGTTCACCTTCCTGTCGCTCTGCCTCGCCCTTCTGATCGTGATGGGCCTGGCAGGTTGGATCGGACGCTGGTGGTGGGTGCTCGGCGGACCCGTGTTCGTCGGGATCGCGGCGCTCTTCCTCTTCGTGTATCCCTACCTCAGCGACCTCGACCGTCCGCGCGACCGTGCGCTCGTGGCCCAGGGTCGCGCGATCGCCGCGAAGACCGGCGTCGACGATGTGCCACTTCGGATCGAGAAGGTCTCGGACCAGACGAAGCTCGTGAACGCCTGGGCCGCGGGCTTCGGCCCGAGCCGGCGCGTCGTCCTCTGGGACACCCTCCTCGACGGCCGCTTCTCCGACGAGGAGGTGGGTGTCGTCATCGCGCACGAGTACGGACACCACGCTCGGGCCCACCTGTCGAAGGGCCTGGCGTGGTACGCGCTCTTCGCGATTCCGGGAGCCTTCCTGATTGAGCTCCTCACGCGGCGGAAGGGCGGGATGCGGAACCCCGCCGCCGTCCCCCTCTCACTGCTCGTCCTCGTTGCGCTCCAGTTCGTCGCCTTGCCCGTCGACAACGTGATCTCGCGCCGCATGGAGGCCGAGGCGGACTGGACGGCGCTCGAGACGACCCGCCGGCCGAAGGCGGCCGAGCGCCTCTTCGCCGGGTTCACGCGCACGAGCCTGTCCGACCCCGATCCGCCGACGTGGTCGTACGTCCTGCTCGACTCCCATCCGACGATCGAGCAGCGAATCGCGATGGCCGAGGCCTGGGCGGCGCGGCGCGGGCGCTAGGAGCGCGGTCGGGGCCCCACGCGCTCGTCCGGTCGGGTCAGACGGCTCACGAGCAGAGCCCGTGATCCTGTCGCGGGCATCGCACGCGACGCCCTAGCGGTCGGGCGTTCCGGGTGTCTCGGGGAGGTTCTTGATCCCCTGCGTGGTCGTCCACTTCGACCAGGAGTCGCTCATCGCGTCGAGCAGTTCCTTCATGAAGCGTGGGGAGAGGTTCACCCGCGACACGACCACTCCGGGCACGTCGCCCTCCTCGACCTCGTGGTCGATGCGCGCGAACGTGATCGTGAACTCGTAGTCCGAGAAGCTGATGTTGGCGAAGTTCGAGTAGACCCCGGCCAGGTGGGCGGGATCGAGGTGGATGTTCAGCTGCCGCTCGACGCCGTCTCCGTTCACCGACGGGATACTACTCCGGTGCACACCCCCTTCACGCTCGGGCACTTCCGGATCGCCGTCGCGGCGTTCTTCGGAGCGCTCGCCGCCGGGACGGCCGGCTTCTGGCTGACGCTCGACGAGAGCCTGTTCCAGTCCTTCTACCGGGGGACGGTCACGATCTCGCTGACCGGCATCGACTCGAAGCCCGACAACGTCGGCGGCGAGGTGGTCACGATCCTGCTGATCCTCGCCGGCATGGCAATCTACGGCTACCTGGCCAGCGCGATCGTGGAGCTGATCGCGCACGGCGTCCTCTCGGGCGCGGTGGTCGAACGGAGGAGGAAGCGCGCGATCGAGCGGCTGCGTGACCACTACATCATCTGCGGCTACGGCCGGGTGGGCCGGCGGATCGGCGCCGAGTTCCGCGAGGCCGGGGTCGAGTACGTCGTGCTCGACTTCAGCCCAGTGGCGAAGGAGGCCGCACAGGAGGACGAGGCGGTCTTCGTCGAAGGCAGCGGCACGGACGACGACGACCTCGAGGAGGCCGGGCTCGACCGCGCGCGCGGTCTCGTCCCCTCGAGCGACTCGGACGTCGACAATCTCTACATCACCGTCTCCGCGCGCGCGGCCCGTCCCGACCTGTTGATCGTCGCCCGCGCGTCCACCGGCGATGCCGCGCGGAAGCTCGAGCGCGCGGGAGCAAACCGCGTCGTGCAGCCGTATTCCTCCGCCGGCCAGGAGATGGCAAAACTCGTGCTCAAGCCGCAGGTGGCTGCCTTCCTCGACATCGTCTCGACCCACGGCGGCCCGGACCTTCGTTTCGAGGAGATCGAGGTGCAGCGGGCATGCGGCCAGGCCGGTAAGACGATCTCCGATCTGCGGATCCGCGAGCGGACGGGTGCCCTGATCATCGCGCTCCGGAAGGGCGACGGGACGTTCGACACGACGCCCGACCCCGGGGCCGTGCTCCACGACGGCGACGTGCTGATCGCGGTCGGAATCGAGCAGGAGCTGCTGGCGCTCGAGGAGATCTTCGCTCCGCGCGAGGCCCTTGCCGGGTAGCGCGGTCGATCGGCTGGCTGCCGAGCTCTCCGAGCTCGCGGGAGCGCCCGTCGAGCTCGAGCGCCCCGCCAAGGCCGAGCACGGCGATCTCGCGACGAGCGTCGCGCTTCGGGTCGCTCCGGTCCGGGGCCGGGCACCGAGGGAGGTTGCGGAGGAGCTGGCCGCGGCCGCGGTGGGTCTCGAACACGTCGAGCGTGCCGACGTCGCGGGGCCGGGCTTCCTGAACCTCTGGCTCGCCGGGAGCTGGTTCGTCCGCACGCTGTCGGAGGTCCTGGACGCGGGACCGGCCTTCGGCGGAGGCTTCGCCGACCCGGTCGAGCGGGTCCAGGTCGAGCTGGTCTCCGCGAACCCGACGGGGCCGGTGGTCGTCTCGGCGGCACGGAACGGCGCCTACGGCGACTCGGTGGCGCGGCTGCTCGAGTTTGCGGGGCACTCCGTGGAGCGCGAGTACTACTACAACGACGCCGGCCGCCAGATGGAGCGCTTCCGCGCCTCGGTCGAGGCCAGGCGGCGCGGGGAGGAGCCGCCCGAGGACGGCTACCACGGCGAGTACGTCCGAGAGCTCGCCCGCGCCGGCGGCGATCCGGTGCCGCCGATGCTCGCGCAGATCGAGCGCACCCTCGAGCGGTTCCGGATCCGCTTCGACACCTGGGAGCTCCAGAGCGAGCTGGAAGAACGAGAGGTTCCGGCCGCGCTAGCCCGGCTGGACACCTACGAGCGGGACGGTGCGATCTGGGCGCGGACGAGCGCCTACGGTGACGACAAGGACTGGGTCGTGATCCGCTCCACGGACGGCAAGCCCGGCTACTTCGCCGCCGACGCCGCTTACATGCTGAGGAAATTCGGCCGCGGCTTCGACCGGGCGATCTACGTCCTCGGCGCCGACCACCACGGGTACGTCGGACGCCTGAAGGCCATCTCCCGCATGCTCGGCATCGACCCGGTCCGGGTCGAGATCCTCGTCTACCAGCTCGTGCACCTGTCGGTGCGCGGCGAGACGACGAAGATGTCGAAGCGCCACGGCGACGTCGTGACGCTGGACGAGTTCATGGACGAGGTCGGGGTCGACGCCGCGCGCTGGTACCTCGTCTCGCGCGGGCACGACCAGACGATCGAGATCGACGTGGACCTGGCCGCGGAGCGTTCTCAGAAGAATCCCGTCTACTACGTGCAGTACGCGCACGCACGCATCGCCGGGATCCTCCGGAACGCCGGGGACGCGCAGGCCGGCAGGGCGCCGCCCGGGGAGCTGGCTCCCGAGGAACGGGACGTCGTGAAGCGAATCGCCGAATTCCCGAGAGTCGTGCGGGAGTCCGCGGAGCGCCGCGCGCCCCACTCGATTCCGATCTACGCAATCCGGGTCGCCGACGACTTCCATCGCTTCTACCACGGGTACCGCGTGCTCGGGGGAGGGGAGTCCGAGAGCTTCCGGCTCGGACTCTGTCGCGCCGCCCAGACCGTGATCGCCCGCTGCCTCGACCTGGTCGGGGTGGAGGCGCCCGAGCGGATGTGACTGGACCCGCGCAGAGCCTCCGGCTTCGCCGGAGGCCTGCACGCTATGAAAGAAAAAAAGGCCAGCTGCCTGAGGGGCTGCGCACAGTCCGCCGCAGGTTCGCTGGCTCCTGCACCCTTAGGATTGTCCGGTGAGCGCAGTCGGGCCGGATCGGAATCTCGCGCTCGAGCTCGTGCGTGTGACCGAGGCGGCCGCGATGGGCGCGGCCCGGTGGATCGGCCGCGGCGACAAGGTGAGCGCCGACCAGGCGGCGGTGGACGCGATGCGGCTGATGCTCGACACGGTCTCGATGCGGGGCGTCGTCGTGATCGGGGAGGGGGAGAAGGACGAGGCGCCGATGCTCTACAACGGCGAGGAGGTGGGGAGTGGCGACGGGCCCGAGGTCGACGTCGCCGTCGACCCCCTGGAGGGGACCCGCCTGACGGCGAACGGCCAGCCGAACGCGATCGCGGTCATCGCCGTGGCCGAGCGGGGAACGATGTTCTTCCCCGGCGCCGCCGTCTACATGGACAAGATCGCGTGTGGCCCCGAGGGCGCTGAAGCGATCGACATCGAGGTCGCTCCCGCGGAGAACGTGCGGCGCGTCGCGGAAGCGAAGGGCGTCGCCCCGGAGGAGATCTCCGTCGTCGTCCTCGAGCGGGATCGGCACGAGCAGCTGATCGCCGAGCTCCGTGACGTGGGCGCGAAGGTACGCCTGATCACGGATGGCGACGTGGCGCCCGCGCTCGCCGCGGCGCGAGGAGGCACGGGCGTCGACCTCCTCATGGGCGTCGGGGGGACGCCGGAGGGCGTCATCTCCGCGGCGGCGATCACGTGCCTCGGCGGCGCCATGCAGGGCAAGCTCTGGCCCCGCACGGACGACGAGCGCCGCTCACTCCTCGAGGCCGGCTACGAGCTCGACCGTGTGCTCTGGGCGCGAGACCTCGTCGCCGGCGAGGACGCCTTCGTCGCGGCCACCGGCGTCACCGACGGCGCACTGTTGAACGGCGTTCGCTACACCCGCACAGGAGCGATTACGGACTCGATCGTCATGCGTTCGCGCTCCGGCACGATCCGTCGGATCGAGGCGCAGCACGCCTTCGAGAAGCTGACCCGCTTCTCGGGCGTCCAGTACCGCTAGATGCTTGATCGGAAATTGCCGCACCCGCAGGGCCACCAGCTGCGCTGCGTGAATTTCCGATCAAGCATCTAGGCAGGCGTCGGAACCTGCTCCAGCTCGGGCCGGTACGAGCCGGTTCGGGCAGCGCCGTTCATCCGCGCGCGGTGGAGATAGGCCGCCTGCGCGGCGCTCACGTTGGCCGGGTCGCCGGCCCAGGCCTTCAGCGCGGGAGCCTGTAAGGCACGGCCGTACGAGAAGCTGAGCTGCCACGGGTGGTCGCCGAGCGCGTTCATCGCACTGAGGTGGGCGGTCGAGTCCTCGTCCGTCTGGCCGCCCGACAGGAACACGACTCCGGGCACGGCCGGAGGAACATGGCGGCGGAGGCACCGGACCGTCTGATCGGCGACCTCCTCGGCGCCCGCGCGATCCGACGCTTCGTAGCCCGAGAGCACCATGTTCGTCTTCAGCAGCGTCCCTTCGAGCGCCACGCGCTGGTCGTGCAGCTCGGTGTAGACCGCGTTCAGCATCCGGGAGGTGACGCTGTAGCTGCGGTCGATCGAGTGGTCGCCGTCCATCAGGGCCTCCGGCTCGACGATCGGCACCAGGCCGGCCTCCTGGCTGAGCGCCGCGTAGCGTGCGAGCGCGTGGGCATTCGTCCAGAGGCAGTACTCGCTCGGGATGTCGTCGCCGATCGTGATCACGGCGCGCCACTTCGCGAACCGCGCACCGAGCTCGCGGTACTCGTCCAGGCGCTCGCGCAGCCCGTCGAGACCCTCGGTGATCGTCTCGCCGGGGGCTCCGGCGAGCTGCTTCGCGCCGCGATCGACCTTGATCCCGGGGATGATTCCCTGGCGCGCCAGGAGCTCGGGGAACGGGGTTCCGTCGGCTGAGCTCTGCCGGATCGTCTCGTCGTACAGGATCACCCCGCTGATGTGCTCGGAGGCGCCCCCAGTGGTGAAGAGGAGGTCGCGGTAGGCGCGCCGATTCTCCTCCGTCGACTCGGCGCCGATCGAATCGAAGCGCTTCTTGATCGTGCCGTCGCTCTCGTCTGCGGCCAGGATGCCCTTCCCCTGGGCGACGAGCTCGGCGGCTGTGGTCTCGAGTTCCTGAGCGCTCATCGTGCCTCCGTTTCTCGCGGTTCGACCCCGGGATTATCCCCGGCCTCGACCGCGCCTGCGCCGTTCCCGCCTCATCCGGGGTCATCGACCGCGGTCCGGGACGCGAGCAGCTCGCGTGCGCGGGCGAGCTCGCTCGGAGTCGCGGGGACGATCCGGCCCGCGCTGATCCACCAGGCCGGATGGATCTCCCGCCAGCCGTGCTGGTGGTCTTCGACCCAGGGCCCGACGACCGAGATGCGCTGGCCGACCGTCGGCACCGGGACGCGCGAGCGATCCTGCGGGAGGATCTCGACGACGAGCTCGCCGCCGACCCGGTCGTTCCCGGGCGCGAGAAGACCGCGGTCGGCCTCGTCCAGACGAAGGTCGACATGGACGTCGCCGTCGAATTCCTCGAACTTGACACTCGCGACGGTGCCGGTCGCGACCCGGCAGGCGCTCTTCAGCTCGAGCCGCGCGGGGTGGTAGACGCCGGCCAGCGGGTCTCCGCCGCGGCAGTACGGCGAGGGCGGGGGCCGGGCTTCGCGGCGAAGCGTGCAGCCGGCGACGGGGAGGGCGAGGGCGAGCAGGGCAGGGAGGAAGGCCGTGAGCATGAGGCGGCTGGGCAGGTGCTGCGGCATGTTGTCTAGTATGACAACAGAAAGGAAGAGCGCAAGGTGTCCCTTCCGTACCTGGAACCAGGTTTGGAGCGACGACTCGCCGACGGGTGCTCTCGGCGCGTGCGAGGGAGGGAGGGCGTGTCGCCTGCGCGTGTCGCCGTGCCACGGCGGTACGGTGCTTCGTTCTGAACGGATTTCTATGAAGCTAGAATCTCCGTACGCGGACGTAGCTCAGTTGGTAGAGCATCAGCTTCCCAAGCTGAGGGTCGTGGGTTCGAGCCCCATCGTCCGCTTCTCCGTTAGAGCCCGCAACCATGCCTTCCGGGGTCTACCCGCTCCGCGGTACGGCTGCCGCAGGGGGGCGGACGGAACTCGAGCTGAAGCAGTGACGGCGACGAGGGCTCGGGTTCAGCGCATGTTCTGAATCGACAGCGGGTGGGCTTGCTCGAGCCGCCCCCGACTCGGCAGCGCGAGCGGGCGGGCGACTGCCGAGCTGAGGCCGGCAATCCTCGCGAGGAGGCCGGGCCTCGCGGGCGGGGTCGGGGCGACCTTCTCCAGCTTCTTGATCGGGGCCGCGATGTCGCGTGCCGAAGCGCAGCCTTCGTCTTTGCGGTCGGGGCGCAGCAGCCGGCAGCGGCAACGCCCGACTTCGACGCCAGCACGAAGACCATTGCTCCGCGCGCTTCGGCTCGGAATCAACCATCTAGGCTGATCGCGTGAGCCTGCTCAGCGCCCGCGGGATCTCGAAGTCCTTCGGCGCGCGCCCGGTGCTGGCTGAGCTCGAGCTCGACGTGGCCGAGCGGGCGCGCCTCGGTGTGATCGGCGCCAACGGCTCGGGGAAGTCGACGCTCCTGCGCATCCTCGCCGGGATCGAGGAGGCCGACGCCGGCCGGGTCGTCCGGCGCCGCGGGCTCGTCGTCTCGTTCCTCGCACAGCACCCCGGCAGTGACGAGCGTAGCGGGCTCGAGCTGCTCCGCGACGCGCGGCCCGACCTCCGCGCGATCGAGCAGGAGCTCGCGAGCTGCACCGACCGTCTCGGCTCGCCGGAGGTCGCGGCCGACCTCGGGCTGATGGCGCGCCTGCTGCGCCGCCAGGAGGAGCTCGTCGGCCGCTACGAGGCTGCGGGAGGTGCGGGTTTCGAGGGACGCTCGCGCGGGCTGCTCGCCGAGGCCGGGTTAGAGGGAGATGAGGCCGAGCGGCCGGTCCGCGAGCTGAGCGGCGGCCGGCGCAAGCTCGTCGAGCTCGCGGCCTGCCTCGTCCGCAGCCCAGACGTGCTGCTCCTCGACGAGCCGGAGGCGCACCTCGATCTGGAGGCGCGCGCGAGCCTCGAGACGCTGATCCGTGGCTTCAGAGGCGCGATCGTCGCCGTCTCGCACGACCGCTACCTGCTGGACGAGACAGTCGGCACCGTCGCGGAGCTCGAGCGGGGTCGGATCCGCCTCTGGCCCGGCAACTACTCCGCCTATGCGGTTGCCCGCGAGCTCGACCTCGAGCGGCGGCAGGTGCTCTACACGACGCAGCAGAAGGAGATCGCGCGACTTGAGGAAGCGGTGCGCCGCTTCGAGGACTGGGCGCGCCGGGTCGTCGACGAGCGCCACATCAAGCAGGCGCACAACAAGCAGCGGCAGATCGACCGGATGGAGAAGATCGAGCGGCCGGTGCTCGAGCGCCGGAGGATTGCGTTGCGCCTGCGTGCGTCCCGTCGTGGCGGCGAGCGCGCCTTCGACCTGCGCGGGGTCACGGTCGCGTTCGGCGACGACCCCGTGCTGCAGGACGTCGACCTGACGGTCTTCCACGGGGAGCGGGTGGGGATCGTCGGCGAGAACGGCGCCGGCAAGACTGTGCTCGTGAAGACGCTCGTCGGCCAGCTCGAGCCGGCGGCGGGGGAGGTCTGGGTGGGCCCTTCGATCCGGATCGGCTACCTGGCGCAGGAGCAGGAGACCCTCGACCCGGACGCGACACCGGTGCAGACCGTCCGCGCCGCCCACCCGTGCACCGAGGGCGAGGCCGTCTCGCTGCTGATGAAGTTCCTCTTCGCCTACGAGGGCGTCCGCCGGCCCATCCGGACGCTGAGCGGCGGCGAGCGGACACGGCTCCAGCTGCTCCTGCTGATGCAGCAGCGAGGCAACCTGCTCGTGCTCGACGAGCCGACGAACCACCTCGACATCGAGGCCGTCGAGGTGCTCGAGGCGCAGCTCGAGGCCTTCGACGGCACCGTCGTCTTCATCTCCCACGACCGGTACTTCCTCGACCGGATCGCAGACCGAATCGTCGAGGTGCGCGACGGCGGGGTGCGGGCCTTCGAGGGCGGCTGGAGCGACTGGGTGCGCCGCTCCGCCAACGAGCGCCGGGCGGTCGCGAACCCCTAGCTGGTTCGGAGAGGGTCGATCGGAATCGGGGTATGAAAAGATGGTCGGCGCGTGACGACATCGAGGCAGTCCACCGGCGGTGACCCTGGCTCGAACACGCCTCAGCAGGAGGGGAAATCCCGCCGCGGCCCCAACGAGAGAGCACAAGACGTCAAGGAGGAGGAGCAGATGAACGCAGGGACATACGGGGCTGGTAGGCGATGAGCGAGTCGGCAAGGACGACCGAGGACAAGACGACCGCGACGATGGAGGCGAAGAAGCTCGACTCGGTCGAGTTCCGACAGGGACAACGGCAGCAGTGGAACAGCGCCGCGGCCGGTTGGCGCAAGTGGTCGGAGCTGATCGACGGGGCGGCGAGCGGAATCAGCGAGCGCCTCGTCGAGCTGGCCGGCGTTGCGCAGGGCAGCCGGGTGTTGGACGTGGCCGCCGGCTACGGCGAGCCATCGCTGACCGCGGCTAGAAGGGCCGGGCCCAAGGGCAGCGTCGTGGCCACCGACATCTCTGCCGGGATGATCGCGTTCGGCCGTGAGCGCGCGGCCGCCGCCGGGCTCGAGAACATCGAGTTCGTCGAGTCCGACGCGGCTTCGCTCGGGTTTCCGGAGGGCAGCTTCGACGCCGCGCTCTCGCGCTGGGGGATCATCTTCGAGCCCGACGGGGAGATGGCGGCGGCCCGTGTCCGCAGCTTCCTCAAGCCCGGCGCCAGGCTGGCGATCAGCTCCTGGGGGCCACCGGACCGAGTGCCCTTGCTCGCGATTCCGATGAGGACCGCGATGCAGCGCCTGCAGGTGCCACCGCCACCGCCGGGAACGCCCGGGCCGCTGTCGCGCCCGACGCCGGAGGCGCTCGGTGGGCTGCTGGAGGCTGCCGGGTTCTCCGACGTGGAGGTGGAGGAGGCCGACGTCACCTTCGACTGGAAGTCGCCCGAGGAGTTCACGACCTTCGTCAAGGAGATCGCCCCGCCGATCAGCGCGATGATCGCCCCGCACCCACAGGAGGTACAGGACGAGACGTGGGCCGCCATTACCGAGGCCGTCAGGGGAGCGGCCGCCTCTGACGGCACGGTGCGTCTTTCGAATCTTGTGCTCCTGGCCGTCGGACGAACCTAGAACCCACTAGCAGGAGGAGGACAGAAATGAACACATACGTGATCCTTCGCCGTTCGGGCTGGCGCTCGCCGGCCGACCTCGAGCAGGCTGCGGAACGCTCGAAGCGGGTCGCCGACGACGAGCTGTCCGACCAGCTTCGCTGGATCCGCAGCTACGTGCTCGAGGAGGGCGGCGGCTCGGTCGGGACCGTGTGCGTCTACCAGGCGACCGGCGAGGACGCGATCCGCAAGCACGGCGAGCTCGCCGACCTTCCGGTGGATGCGATCATTCCGGTCGCCGACACAGTGATCGTCCGCCCCGACCCATCCTGACGCGGCTCGAAACGGAACGCCCATCTCTCTCATCCGCGTGCCGGGCGGCAGCCGCCCCCTAAGCAAAGGAGAAGGTGATGAGCACCCAGGAAATCAAGCAAGCCCAGGTCGCGTGGGACACGATCGCGGCCGGCTACGACGAGTTCGTCACCCCCTCGCACATGTGGTTGGCGAACGAAGGCCTCCGTCGTGCCGAGCTTCGCCCGGGGATGCGGTTCTTGGACGTCGCAGCCGGTAGCGGCGCCCTCAGCATCCCCGCGGCGCGGCTCGGCGCGCAGGTGCTCTCGACCGACCTGTCTCCGGTGATGCTCGAGCGCCTCGAGAAGCGTGCACGTGAAGAGGGGCTCAACCTGGAGACGCGGGTCATGGACGGTCACGCCCTCGAGCTCGAGGACGACACCTTCGACATCAGCGGATCGCAGTTCGGCGTCATGCTCTTCCCGGACATGCGGCGCGGGATCGGCGAGCTCGCGCGGGTCACCAAGCCTGGCGGGCGCGTGCTGATGAACGTCTACGGCGCACCCGAGAAGATCGAGTTCTTCGGCTTCTTCGTCACCGCCATCCAGTCCGTCCGGCCCGAGTTCACCGGCCCGCCGCTGGATCCCCCTCCGCTTCCCTTTCAGCTCCAGGATCCCGAGACGCTGCGCCAAGTGCTCGCCCAGGCGGCGCTGAAGGACGTTCGCGTGGAGACGATCACCGAGACTCTGGAGTTCGAGACCGGAAAGCAGCTGTGGGACTGGCTGGTGAACAGCAACCCGATCGCAGGGGCGATCCTCGCCGAGCTGAA
>Ga0136614_10001882_pt1 | contig 12733 bp, 13 predicted proteins | sample AntDrymUQ2792106_2_FD_106643 | JGI IMG/M metagenome (GOLD analysis project Ga0136614, IMG submission 106643) | Polar desert sand microbial communities from Dry Valleys, Antarctica - metaG UQ279 (21.06) | ecosystem: Environmental > Terrestrial > Soil > Desert | place: Antarctica: Dry Valley...
CCGCGTCCGAGGAGCCCGCGTCCGAGGAGCCCGCGTCCGAGGAGCCCGCGTCCGAGGAGCCCGCTGGCGAACTCGGCACGGTGACCATACCTGCCGGCGAACCGATCAATATCGCCTTCTGGGGCGTCCTCTCGGGCGCCAACGCATCCCTTGGCGAGGATGCCAAGCGTGGCGTCGAGATCGCCATCGACGATCGCGGTGGAGAGTTGCTTGGTCGCGAGATCCAGCTGACCGAGGAAGACGCATTGTGCACGCCAGAGGGCGGCGCCACGGCGGCACAGAAGCTGGCCGCTGACACGACGATCGTAGGCCTCATCGGGTCCGTATGCTCGGATGAGACGGTCGGTGGCATCCAGAGCATCACTGAGGCGGGCCAGACGACGATCTCCCCGTCGAATACCCGCCCCGCACTCACCGCTGAGGATCGCGACGCAACGTACGCGGGATATCTGCGTACGGCGCACAACGACGAGGTACAGGGCGCCGTGGCGGCCAACTACGTGTACAACGAGCTGGGCCTGACCAGAGCCGCCACCATCCACGATGGCAGCGCATATGGAGAGGCGCTCCAGCAAGTCTTCGCCGACAAGTTCGCGGCACTTGGCGGCACGATCACTCTACAGACGGCCGTCTCCGTCGGCCAGACCGACATGTCGACCGTGTTGACCGACGTCGCGGCGACGACGCCGGAGCTCCTCTACTTCCCGATCTTCACCGCCGAGGGCGGCTTCATCGCTGCCCAAGCGGCCGATACGGCCGGTCTCGAAGACACCGTGCTCATGGGTGCGGACGGCCTCTTCTCCGCGGACTTCGTTACGGCGGCTGGTCCGAATGTGGAGAATATGTACCTGTCGAGCCCGGACTTCACCGCCTTCGGCGACCAATATGCTGACTTTCTCACCAAGTACGACACGGCATATGGGGGCAATCCCATCCAGATCTTCCACGCCCACGGATACGACGCGACCAACATCCTGTTGGACGCCATCGAAGCGGTGGCTGTGGAGGATGGGGAGGACCTGGTCATCGACAAGGGCGCTCTGCGTGATGCCATCTACGCCACTGAGGGCTTCCAGGGCATCACGGGCACGCTCAGCTGCTCCGCTTCTGGTGACTGCAGTGATCCGGCCATCGCGGTCTACCAGATCACCGCTCGCGAGGTGGGCGGGGAGTGGCCTCCTGAGGCACCGATCTGGAGTCCTGACGAGGGCTAGTCAGGGATCTTCCTCAGCCAGTCGGTTACTGACATCAAGGATGAGCCGGGCCACGATGCGCCCGGCTCGTCCGATTCCTACGCGGATCTCTGAGGGTCGCGGCTGATGTATGCCTCCAGGATGGAGCGGCTCACCGATATCGCCATCAACGCGACCCTTTGGACCTTCCGTATCGCGGTCGTGATCGTCGTCGTCGTGGGATCACTCCTTACGCTTGCGACTGGGAAGTTCTCGCCTGCCACCTGGCTCCAGCTGGCGCTGGACGGAGCGACCCTTGGCAGCATCTATGCACTCATCGCGCTGGGCTACACGATGGTCTACGGCATCCTGCGCATGATCAACTTCGCCCACGGCGAGATCTTCATGTCTGGGGCGTTCGGCGGCTACTTCGCCGCGGTCGCCCTGGCTGGAACGGGCGTTCTCAATGCGAATCCTCTCGGCACGCTCTTCTCGATCATCCTCATGATCATCGTCGCGGTGATCATCGCCGTGACGCTGTCCGTGCTCGTGGAGCGCATCGCTTACCGTCCCCTGCGAAATGCTCCGAGACTCGTGCCGCTGATCAGCGCGATCGGCGCTTCATTCTTTCTCCAGTACACAGTGCGGGGCCTGGTCGGTCCGGGCATCTTCGCTTATCCGGCGGTCGAGGTCCTCTCCCAGGACATCGGACTGCCCTTCGTCCGGGTCCAATGGGTGGATGTGCTGGTGATCGTCTCAGCGGTGCTCATGATGGCGGGCCTCTATCTGTTCGTGCAGCGCACCAAGTTGGGCACAGCCATCCGAGCGGTCTCAGAGGACAAGGCCACTGCCGCATTGATGGGCATCGATGTCAATCGAGCGATCGTCACGACATTCGTGCTAGGGGCTGCTATGGCGGGTGCGGCTGGCGTCCTCTACGGTCTGGTCTTTCGCCAGGTCTTCTTCTTCACCGGCTTCATCCCTGGCATCAAGGCGTTCACCGCTGCGGTCCTGGGTGGCATCGGCAACATACCGGGCGCGATGCTGGGTGGCCTGTTCCTGGGCGAGGTGGAATCGATCGGGCCGACCCTGTTCCTCACCGGGTTGCAAGTCCCGTCGCCGAACCAGCTCAAGGACGTCGTGGCCTTCACGCTGCTCGTGCTTGTCCTCATCTTCCGCCCGTCCGGACTCCTGGGCGAGCGAGTCACGAGGCAGCGGGCTTGAGTCAGACAGCGGCATCCGTTCCCCTTGCCGCTGCTGGGGGCTGGGCGCGAGTCCTCCGGGTCGGTCTGGCAGGCGGCATCGTGGCGCTCTACCTCTGCCTGGTCGGGATCGTCCCGGTCTTTTCCGAACGCCCCCTGATCGACGATGTCGTGTCGCTCGGCCAGGCTTTCATCTTGCTCACCGGGCTGCTGGCAGGTTACGTGGCGGCGACCCGCGCTCCCGGCGATCCGGCGGATCGAAGCACACCCATCACGCTGGCGGCCGGGATCATCGGCGGCACTCTGACCGGGCTTGCCGTGACCGTGTTGGTCCTAATCGGCGCGGTCATCGACCTCAGGGCGATCATCCAGCCGGCCAGCCCCGCTCTGTACGATGTGTTGACGCTCGAGCTCGGGGTCGCGGGTGCATGGGTGCCGACCGCTGTCGGAGGGGCTCTCGGGGCGCTGGCCGCAGCTTCTCTACTCGTGCCTCCTTTGGTCCGGCGCTCGCTGGCCATCGGGCTTGGTGCGCTCGTGCTACTGGGCCTGTTCGCGGGTCTGCTGCGCACGCCCATGCTAGGTAGCCCGCTTTCCGCCCTGGGGCGGCTCCTCTTCGCGCCGGAGGGCCTGACGGCAGTGGGCGCCGTCCTCACCGTCGTGGCGGTCACGGGCGTGGATCTCTTGCTTCGCGTACTCGATGTGCGACGGCGCATCGGCGATCTTTCGCAGTCGCAACGCCGCACGGCCCTCCCCCCGGTGCTGGTCTTCGCGTTGGTGGTCATCCTCCTGCTACCTCAGGGCCTGGGTCCATTCTTCGCTCAAGTGGTGGCCCTGGTCGCCCTGTACATCCTCATGGGCCTCGGCCTGAACATCACGCTCGGCCTGGCAGGTCTGCTAGATCTTGGCTTCGTGGCTTTCTTCGCGGTCGGTGCGTACACCGTGGGCCTGTTGACGTCGACAGCGGAGTTTGGCATCGCCCAGTGGCCGTTCTGGGCGGCTATCCCGTTCGCCGTCCTGATCGCCATGCTCTTCGGAGCCTTCCTTGGGTTACCCATCCTCGGCATCCGGGGTGACTACCTTGCCATCGCGACGCTCGGCTTCGGAGAGATCATCCGCATCCTTGCGGGATCGGACCTGTTGAAGCCGATCCTGGGTGGCCCGCGGGGGATCATCAACATCCCAAAGCCGATCGATGTTCCGCCTGACCATTTCCTGGCCGGCGCACAGCAGATCTACTACATCTCACTGATCTGCGCTGGGATCATCGCCTTCGTCGCTTTGCGTCTTCGTGATTCGCGCCTGGGTCGCGCGTGGGTGGCCATCAGGGAGGACGAAGATGTGGCCGAGGCGATGGGTGTCAACCTGGTACACACGAAGCTCCTGGCGTACATGCTCGGGGCGGCCTTCGCCGGGCTGGGCGGCGCTATCTTCGCCGCCCTCATCGGCTCTATCTTCGCGAGCAGTATCCAGCTGTTCGTGTCCATCAACGTAGTGGCGCTCATCATCGTTGGAGGGATGGGCAGCATCCCAGGAGTAGTGCTGGGCGCGGTCTTCCTGATCGGCCTGCCCGAGCTCTTCCGCGAGTTCTCTGAGTATCGATTCCTGTTTTACGGCATCGCACTCATCCTGATGATGCGTCTCCGGCCGGAGGGACTGTTACCGTCGCGGATCGTCCGGCGCGAGATGCACCTGCCTGACAACGTCGAGCCACATGGAGCGCCCGTCGGCAGCCAGGTGGCAGCCGAAGCCCAGGAGCGGGCCTGATGCCTCTCTTGGTCGCGGAGGGAGTGACCAAGCGCTTCGGAGGGCTAGTGGCAGTCCATAAGCTCGATTTTTCCATCGAGCCGGGGACGATCATCAGCGTTATCGGCCCCAATGGTGCAGGCAAGACGACCTTCTTCAACTGTGTGGCCGGTTTCTATCCCATAGACGATGGGCGGATCATCTTCGACGGTCAGCAGATCAACGGCCTGCGTCCCGACAGGATCGCCCATCTCCGCATCTCGCGGACGTACCAGAACATCCGTTTGTTCGCCAACATGACTGCCTTGGAGAACATCCTGGTCGGCCAGCACCAACATCTGAAGGCTAATTGGATCGGCGCTGTGCTCCGTACACCAGGCGTGCGCCGGGAGGAGGAACAAGCCACTCAAGAGGCTCGCCGGTTGCTCGATTTCGTGGGACTCCAAGGCAAGGGCGACGCGCTTGCTGGCAAGCTGCCATATGGCGACCAGCGACGGCTGGAGATCGCCCGCGCCTTGGCGAATCAGCCGCGGCTACTATTGCTGGACGAGCCGACTGCTGGCATGAATCCGGCTGAGACGGCCAACATGACCGACTTCATCCGCAGCCTCCGCGACGCCTTGGGCATCAGTGTCCTTCTCATCGAGCATGAGATGCGTGTGGTGATGGGGATCTCGGAGAGGATCACGGTACTCGATTACGGGGAGAAGATCGCGGAAGGGTCGCCGCGACAGATCCGCGCAGATCCGCGGGTCATCGAGGCGTACCTCGGTCGGGGTGCAGCGTCCGGGCTGAGTGCGGACGCCGCTCCATCGGCCGACCCCATCGACGCTACAGCAGCGGCTCTCTGACCACGGTGGCCCTACTTGAAGTCCAGGACATCCACGCCTATTACGGCAACATCCACGCCCTCAAAGGCCTGTCGCTGACGGTCGATGACGGAGAGATCGTTACGCTCATCGGAGCCAACGGCGCCGGCAAGACGACCACCCTCAATGCCATCAGTGGCATCGTAGCGGTGCGATCCGGCGGCGTGCTCTTCGACGGGCGCGAGCTGACTGAGATGCCGGCACACGTGATCGTCACCCATGGCGTGATCCAGGTGCCTGAGGGCCGTCGGATGTTCGCGCGGCTATCGGTGGAGGAGAATCTCCGGATGGGTGGCTACATCCTTCCGGAGCAGGCTCAGGTGCGGGAGGGGATAGATCGCGCGTTCGAGATGTTTCCCAGGCTCAAGGAACGCCGTCGCCAGGTGGCTGGCACGCTGAGTGGCGGCGAGCAGCAGATGCTGGCCATGAGCAGGGCACTGATGTCCAAGCCCAGGATCCTTTTGCTCGACGAGCCCTCGATGGGCCTCGCACCCACCTTGGTCGACTACATCTTCGACACCATCAAAGGCATCCACAAGGATGGGACGTCGATCCTTCTAGTAGAGCAGAACGCGCTGATGGCACTCGAAGTCGCAGATCGAGGATACATCCTCCAAACGGGCCAGATCGTGCTCGCGGACACGTCTGCGAATCTGCGCGACAACGAGGAGGTCAAGCGCGCCTATCTGGGCGTCTGACGTAGTCACGGCCGCCTGACGATCAGGCTGTGAAACGACGCAGGAACTGACCCGTGCGCTCATCCTGGGGCGCCTCCAGGATCGCCTCGGGAGTGCCCTCCTCAACGATGACGCCGTCCTCCATGAACAGGATCCGGTCGGCCGCTTCGCGGCAGAAACTCAGCTCGTGTGAGACGACCACCATGGTGCTGCCCTCATGGGCCAGGTCTTCCATGACTTGGAGAACCTCACCGACCAACTCAGGGTCAAGCGCGCTGGTCGGCTCATCGAACATCATGACCTTGGGCTCGTTGGTCAGCGCTCGCGCGATGGCGGCGCGCTGTTTCTGCCCACCCGATAGGCGAGCCGGGTACTCGTCCCGCTTGTCGATCAAGCGCACTTTTTCCAGGTAGCTCTCGGCCAGCTCGACCGCCTGCGCTTTGGCCATGCCGCGCACCCTGGTCGGCGCCTCGATGCAATTCTGGAGCACCGTCATGTGGGGGAACAGGTTGAACTCCTGGAAGACCATGCCGGCCTGCAGGCGGAGGCGGCGGATCTGTTCCTTGTGCGCGCGAGTGCGGGCGCGCAGAGGATCAGCTTGAACGGTGATGTCACCGATGCTCACCGTTCCCACGGTCGGCTCCTCCAGGAAGTTGAGGCAGCGCAGCATGGTCGTCTTGCCACTGCCTGAGCGTCCGATAAGGACGATCGTCTCGTGCTTGCGCACCTCCAGCGTCACGCCTCGGAGGACGTGGTTAGCCCCGAAGTACTTCTCGATATCGGTGGCCGCAACGACGATCTCGCCGAGCTCGGCCGTCACCGGTCGCCGCGCGCCATACGCCGTTCGAGTCGCTCCTGGAAGAACGAGAAGACGATGGTGAGCACCCAGTAGATCGTGGCCGCGATCAGTAGTGCTTCCAGGCTGGCCAGTCTCTGCCGACCGATGGTCGATGCGCGCCACAGTAGCTCCTGGACGCCGAGGAGATAGATCAACGCGCTATCCTTGATCATCGCGATGAAATCGTTGCCGATGGCGGGAATGACGATGCGTACCGCCTGCGGCAGGACGATCCTTCGCATGAGCGCTCCATCCTTCATGCCCAGCGCCTGCGCCGCTTCACGCTGGCCACTCGGGACCGCCTGGATACCTGCCCGGAAGATCTCCGTCATGTAGGCGCCGTAGTTGAAGCCGAGAGCCAGGATCCCGCCGTGCACCACATCCAGGACGATGCCGACCTGGGGGAGCGCCAAGTAGACGAAGAGGATCTGCACTATGAGCGGCGTGCCTCGCACGAGGGACACATAGAGCGAGGCGATGCCATTGATGACGGGGTTTGCTGACAGCCGTCCAAGGGCGCCGAGGATGGCGAGGACGACGGCCAGGAGGATCGATGTGATCGAGACGAAGATGGTAATGGTCGCCCCGCCCAGGATGAAGGGCCCGGCGGAGGCGATGAACTCCGTACTGATGTTGCCGGTCAGCCCGAGCACCAGCACGAGAGCACCCACTAGTGCCACCCAAGTCAGGGCGAACTTGAACAGGAAGGACCGCCGGTCTGCTCGATGAGCGGCAGCTATCCGATCGAGGATGGGCGCGTCCGTACCAGCAACAGGACCGGCCGCGGTCATAGGACCTCCCTTGTCGCACTCCTCAGGCTAGCGCCGAAGCGGATAGCCGATCGGGCGGACCCTCCTTATCGCTTCCCTCACTAGGACGCCGACTTCGTTAGATCGAGCCCGTCGTACCACTCCTCACTAAAAGCCGTCAACGTGCCGTCGTCGTGCATCGCCCGGACGATCCGATCGAGCTCGGCCTGAAGTTCTTGGTGTGCTGGTCCACTCTTGTCGGTCGCCACCGCAAGCGGCTCGAAGAAGACAGGGTCGCCCACAGCAACGATCGGTACGCCATCATCGATGGCCTGCTGGACGGTCGTCGAAGAGCTGAGGAACCCCTCGAACTCTCGTCGGCCGGCGCTGAGGGCTTGGGCGCAGAGTGCATCCGTCTCGAGAGCGACTGGCTCGATCCCCTCGGGCACAGGCGCGGGCGTCGACCCATCACCGAGCACGAGGTCCCCGTTGATCCAGTCAAGGTACGTGGTGGCTGCACCGACGCAGATGCGCCTGCCTGCAAAGCCGTCGATGCTTGTGATACCCGAGTCGGCAGTGGCTGACATCTGCGCCGGCGTGAAGTAGTAGGGCTCGGTGAAGTCGAGGCGCTCGATGCGCGCCTCGGTGACGGTGATGGAGCCAACGCTCACGTCCCAGCGATCATTCCAGCCACCGGCTTGCACCAGGTCGAAGGAGGGCGTCTTGAACTCGACCTCGACCCCGATACGAGTGGCGATCTCGCGGGCCACGTCGATGTCGAACCCGACGAGGTCGCCGGCATCGTTCAGGAACGACTGAGGTGCATAGTTGGGGTCCGTGGAGACGCGCAGAACGCCTGTATCGCAGATGGCAGCCAGCTTGTCCGTGCTGCCCTCGGCCAGGTTGTCACACGAAGTACCGCCCGCTGAGGGGTCGGGCGAGGGATCCCCTGACGGTCCGAGGGACGAACTGTCGGTAGGAACTCCATCGGTCGGGGCTTCCGATGCTGCGCCGGAAGCAGCGGTCGTCGGCTGCGTCGTGCCGGCCGAACCGCTCGGTCGGGTGCTGGGTCCTGCACCCGGGGTGCACGCCATTGCCACGAACATGGCGGCCAGCAGGACCGCGAGGCGCGATCGTGAAGTCATATGGTCTCCTCCTCGCGACAACGAGCGGCGGGTGCCCTCGCGCGCGTGGGCGGCAGTATGCCGCAGGCAGGCACGTAGCACCGCATGCGCACGCGCGAAGCCAGGCACGCGCACAACGGCAAGGGCGCGCGCGCCGGAGGGCACGACCGTTCCACCCCGCGGCACGTCGTGAAGCCATCCCGATAGACTCGCGCATCATGCACCTGACACCGACCAGCGACCGCGCTATCGCCACGGCCACGACGCTGCCATCCATCTTCTATCTGGACCGGCATGTCCTGGAGCAGGAGAAGGAACTCATCTTCGGCCGGACCTGGCAGCTCGTCGCCCGGCTGGAAGAGCTCGCTCGGCCAGGCGATTTCGTTCCCGCGACCATCCTGGACGAGCCCATCGTGGTCGCTCGCGGCACGGATGGCCAGCTACGTGGCTTCTATAACGTGTGTCGCCACCGCGCCGGCCAGGTGGCCCTGACGCGCGGCAACCGCAAGAGCCTGCAGTGCCGCTACCACGGCTGGACCTACGGACTGGATGGCTCACTCCGTGCGTGCCCCGAGATGGAGGATGCGGATGGCTTCCGCAAGGAAGACTTCGGTCTGGTGCCCATCCGTGTAGAGGCATGGGGACCGTTCGTGTTCGCCAACCTCCACCCCTCGGCACCCTCCCTGGGCGAAGTCATGGGCGAGATACCGGCTGAGGTCAGGCGGGCCGGATACGACGTGGCCGCGATGCGCCTCATCGAGCGGCGCGACTACGTCATCGCCTGCAACTGGAAGGTCTATGTCGACAATTACCTCGAGGGTTACCACCTGCCCATCGCCCACCCTGCACTGTTCCGCGAGGTGGACTACGACGCATATCAGGTCGAGACGTTCCGCTACTACTCCAAACAGCACGCGCCCATCCGGGACCTCCGGCCGGGGGAGGAGCTGGGCCGCGACCGGCGCTATGTCCGCTCAGCCGACGGCGAGAACGATGCCCTCTATTACTGGCTCTTCCCCAATACGATGATCAACATCTACCCGGACAATCTGAGCAGCAATGTCATCCTGCCCCTTGGCCACGATCGAACCCTGACCATCTTCGAGTGGTTCTTCGCTGAGCCCGGGACTGGCGAGGGCTGGGAGTCGATGCAGCAGACCATCGCCTTCTCTGATGAGATCCAGCAGGAGGACATCGTGCTGTGCGAGCAGGTCCAACGCGGCCTGGCATCGCGCTCCTACGACACGGGACGCTTCAGCCCCAGGCGCGAGAATGGCGTCCATCATTTCCAGTCACTCATCCGGGAGTTCCTGGCCACGTAGTCACCTCGCCGGCGGGTGGGCCAGGGTCCGCATGCTGGTTACCGACTGGGGTCAGATGGGCACCAGGACGCCACGATCTCGCCATCATCGGTCAGATGGTCGTCTAGACGAGCGACTGGCGCGGGCTGGACGGCAGCGGCCGTGACGATGGCTCGCAGGTGACCATTCGATGCAAGGCGGGCCACGCCAGCCGCGCCAGCCACGCCAGCCGGCGAGCCGCCGAGCCGCCGAGCCGCGAGCCGGACTGGTCTCAGCGCGCTGGTGCTGGTTGGGCCAGGATCTCGGCGGCGCCCCAGGCCATGAGTAGCAAGCCGGCGCCCGCCAACCACAGGCCGGGTGCGCGATCGGGCAGCCCGAGTGAGTCCTGGCCGACCAGCTGCACGAGCCGGATGATGTAGCCGGCCACGGCCAAGCCGGCCAGCGCGATGAAGGTGATGGGGCGATCGAGCGTCGAGCGCTCCGCCTTGGAGGCGTACGGCAAGGCGAGGACCGCAAGGATGGCCACGGCGCCTACGAAGACGACGATGCCGGCGCCCTCGAAACCACGACCCTCGCGGACCGGCAATCCGAAGCGGCCACCGGCCGTGAACCAGGGCAGCGCCATGGACACCAAGGCCATCAGAGCGCCGAGGCCCATCAGCACTCGTCCGCGACCCAGCCCTCGCCGGCTCATGACTGCCCGTAGACTTCCGGCCGCAGGACCCCGATGAATGGCAGATTGCGGTAGAACTCGCCGTAGTCAAGGCCATAGCCGACCACGAACTGGTCGGGGATGGTGAAGCCCCGATAGTCGATGGGTATCTCCACCAGGCGACGCGCCGGCTTATCCAGCAGCGCGCAGACGCGCAGGGTGGCCGGGTTCTTGCCGCGCAGGTATCGAAGCAGATAGTTGAGCGTCAGCCCGGTGTCGATGATGTCCTCCACGATGACCACATCACGGCCGTCGATGGGCGAGCTGAGATCCTTGAGTATGCGCACCAGCCCGGATGTCTCGGTCGACGTCCCGCCATACGAGCTGACCTCCATGAGGTCGATCTGGACCGGGATGGAGATGGCCCGCATCAAGTCGGCCATGAAGGGCAAGGCGCCCTTGAGTACGCTGACCAGTGTCAGCTGGCGGCCCGCATAGTCCTCGGTGAGCCGTGCCCCAAGCTCACTGACCTTGGCCCGGATGTCGCTCGCCGCGATGAGGATGTCACCCACGTCGGCCGCGAGGTCAGGCACATGCGGCGGCGCGCCGGTCGATCCGCGCATGGCCATCAGCCTGGCCGGACGGGGGCGGACACTGGACGGCGGGCCCGGCGGTGCTCAGCCGGCGCAGACGATCTCGTCGCGTCGTCCGATGCTGACCGGCGGTCCGCGTCGACTGCCGCCCCAGGACCGACCTGGCCGGGCAGGCCCGTCATCGACGCTGCCACATCGATCCGCCCGTACTTCAGCATGAGCGCTCGAAAGTCCTTGGCGTAGAACAGCTTGACCCTCACCATGGGGTATAGCTCGCGGAGTCGACGCAGCTTGCGATTCTTCTTGCGCACCAGGCTCTGGCGCAGTGTGGTGAGTTCGATGTAAAGGTCCCACTCGGGCAGGTAGAAGTCGGGCGCGAAGGACTCGACGACGGCTCCGTCCAGATTCCAGCGGACCGGAAATGCGCGCGGCTCGTATCGCCAGTCGACTTGATAGTAGCCCAGGATGCGCGCCAACTCTGCCTCGCTGGCATGCGCGAAGCGTGGTTGGTCGCTCACGCGTCCCGGCTGGCCGCGCGGAACATGGCCGCCACATCACCCTCGAAGCCGGCCAGGAATCGGTGCATCGACTCGACATCATCGGTGCTGACCGATGTGCCGGCGCTGCCCGGTCCAGCGGCCGTCTCGTCAAGGCCCTCCGACTGGATGGTCACCACCGCGGTCGCCTGGCTACCGCACGTGGTGCACGAAAGGTCGACGAAGAACAGAGCATCACGCTGGGCCAGGATGCGGATCCGCTCTGACTCGTAAGCTCGTCCACAGGTGGCACATCCGAAAGACGTCAGCTGGGTCCTCAGCCAGTCGGCTCCTTCCATCCGGGTGTCAGTCTACCGGCCGCGGCGACCTGCCGCCGTAGACAGCCTGATATACTCCCCCGGGGTATCGCCAGATGCACCGAAACGACTAGGAGGGTCGTCCGATCGCACCTCAGACTACGGACAGTACGCGTGGCACCCGTGGCGAGCGCGGACACAGCTACACCAAGGATCGGTCGCAGCTTCTGCGGCGGCTCTCACGGATGGAGGGTCAGGTGCGTGGCATCGCCCGCATGGTCGAGCGTGACGAGTACTGCATTGACATCCTGCAGCAGACGTCCGCTCTGCGCGCGGCTGTCGAATCCGTGTCGCTCTTGATAATGGAAGACCACGTCGCCGGTTGCCTGGCGACCGCGGTCAAGACGGGCAACGCCCAGGCCTACACGGAAGAGGTCATGGAGGTGGTCCGTCGAAGCATGGGTCGGCCCATCCGAGCCGCGCGGCCGACCTCGGACTGATACTTATCCACACTTACCTGGACCATCCCTTGCCAGCTAGTGGATAAGCCCCTTGTATCCCGCCTGCTCGAGGACGACCATCTGCCTTGTGCACCCCTGACGGCCGCGTGCCGCAGGCGACCGAGTACGGTAACGCCACTCGAGACGGTGGTCGGAGGGATCCGTCCATGATGGCCGGCGAGGAGCGGAAGACAGAAACGTCATAGGTGCCCCACGGACTCGGCGACAGGAGCGCTCTTCCGCATCATCGTCGGCTCGCCTCCGTGAAGACGAGCCGCGGGGGGCGTGTCCGTCGTCGGTCCGGTGGTCACAGCGGAGCGCACTGCCGACCGATGCGCACGCCACCGCCGCGCTTCCAGCTGCTTTCCATGACACGCTGGCGAATGCTCTGCACGAGCTGCACGTCACCTTGCCACGGCCGGCGCTGGACGCCCTAGAGGCTCACGCGCGATTGCTCACCGCCTGGCATCTGGCCATCAACCTGACCGCCCACCGAACGCCCGAACGGATGGCCCTGGAG
>Ga0136614_10001884_pt1 | contig 12723 bp, 8 predicted proteins | sample AntDrymUQ2792106_2_FD_106643 | JGI IMG/M metagenome (GOLD analysis project Ga0136614, IMG submission 106643) | Polar desert sand microbial communities from Dry Valleys, Antarctica - metaG UQ279 (21.06) | ecosystem: Environmental > Terrestrial > Soil > Desert | place: Antarctica: Dry Valley...
CATCGAATGGCTGCGCACCTTTGGCTTCTAACACGAGAGACACAGAGGTGAAGACACAGAGAGCACCGGAGTTGAATGTTTTTCTCTGTGACCTCTCTGTGTCTCTGGGTTAAATTTAACGTCCTCAAACATCAATCTGAAATCACTGAGACCCTCCCATGAGACTCTCCAAACCGACGAGCCTACTGGTGTGCCTCGCGCTGCTCATCGCGGCGACGCCAGCTATCACCGCACAGCAACCACGCGCCGACGTTGATGGACGCATCAACGCACTACTCGCGCAGATGACTTTGGAAGAAAAGCTCGGCCAGCTTCAGCAACTCGATGGCGAGGCGAACGGCAACTTTCGTCCCGAACATCGCGACCTGATTCGCCGGGGCTTGCTCGGCTCGACCTTGAACGTGCGCGGCGCGCAAAAGGTGAACGAGTTGCAACGCATCGCGATGGAACAATCGCGTTTGAAGATTCCGGTTCTGTTCGCCTTTGATGTGATTCACGGCTACCGCACCGTCTTTCCCGTCCCGCTCGGTGAAGCTAGCAGTTGGGATCGGGCGGCGGTCGAGCGCGCGGCGAGTGTCGCGGCGGCAGAGACGGCGGCGGCGGGCGTGCGTTGGACGTTCGCGCCGATGGTTGACATCGCACGCGACGCGCGTTGGGGACGCATTGTCGAGGGCGCGGGCGAAGACCCGTATCTCGGATCGGTGATGGCGCGGGCGCGTGTGCGCGGATTTCAGGGCAGCGACTACAGCGCGCCTGATCGTATCGTGGCGTGCGCAAAGCACTGGGTCGCATACGGCGCGGCGGAAGCCGGGCGCGACTACAACACGACAGACATTTCAGAGACCAGCTTGCGCGAAGTCTACTTCCCACCGTTCAAGGCGGCGGTTGATGCGGGCGTCGGCACATTCATGAGCGCTTTCAACGATTTGAACGGCGTGCCGACTTCGGCCAACCCATTCACGCTGACGAAAGTTCTGCGCGACGAGTGGAAGTTCGACGGCATCGTGGTCAGCGATTATGAATCGGTCAGAGAACTTATCAATCACCGGGTCGTCGCCGACGAAGCGGGCGCCGCCGGAGCCGCGCTCACCGCCGGCGTCGACATGGAGATGGTCAGCCGCCTCTATCACAAACACGGCGCACAACTCTTGAAAGAAGGGAAATTAACGCAGGCAACGATTGACGAAGCGGTGCGGCGAATTCTCAGAATCAAATTCCGTCTCGGACTGTTTGAAAAACCTTATGCCGACGAAGCACGCGAGCGCGCTTCACTCTTAAGCCGCGAACACCTCGCCGCCGCGCGTGAAATCGCCGCGCGCTCGATGGTGCTATTGAAGAACGAGCATGCCGTTCTGCCGCTCGATAAAAATCTAAAATCCCTGGCGGTGGTCGGCCCGCTCGCGGATGACCCGAAGGCGCCGCTCGGCTCGTGGACGGGCGATGGGCGCGCGGAAGACACGGTCACGTTGCTCGCCGGCATCAAAGCGAAACTCTCGCCGCAGGCGCGCGTCGTTCACGTTAAAGGCGTCGCGATTGAAGGCCGCGGCGTGACTGGCAACTACGACGCGGCGCCGATCAACGCGAGCAACGCCGGCGGAACTAATGTCGCCTCTGCCGCCGCGACCGAAGCCACGCGACTCGCCACCACGCCCGTACCGGAGGGCGGCATCGCTGAAGCCGTCAGCGCCGCGCGCGCCACCGATGTCACCATCATCGCCGTCGGCGAGACGGCTGAGATGAGCGGCGAAGCGGCGTCGCGCGCATCGCTCGACCTGCCCAGCAAACAGTTGGAGTTGATTCAGGCGATTCACGCGATTGGCAAACCTTACGCCGTCGTGTTAATGAACGGGCGACCGTTGACGATCAACTGGGCGGCGGAAAACTCGCCGGCGATTCTTGAGACGTGGTTCGCCGGAACGCAGGCCGGCCACGCGATTGCCGACGTGCTGTTTGGCGACGTGAACCCCGGCGGCAAGCTGCCCGTGACGTTCCCACGCCACATCGGCCAAGTGCCGATCTATTACAACCAAAAGAGCACCGGGCGACCGCCGACCGATCAGAAGTACACGTCGAAATATCTGGATGTGCCGGTGACGCCGCTCTACCCGTTCGGCTTCGGTTTGAGCTATACGCAGTTTCGTCTGTCTGATATGCAGTTGAGCGACAAGACGATCAAACCCGACGGACAACTGACCGCGAGCGTCGAGGTCGCGAACACAGGTCAGCGCGCCGGCGATGAAGTCGTGCAGCTTTACATCAGAGATGTGGCGTCGAGCGTGACGCGCCCCGTGAAAGAGTTGAAGGGCTTCGAGCGCGTCACGCTCGGCCCCGGCGAGAAGCGGCGCGTCCGGTTCACACTGACGCCAGAGCATCTCGGCTTCTACAACCGCGAGATGCGCTTCATCGTCGAACCGGGCGCGTTCAAAGTCTTCGCCGGCACTAATTCTGTCGATGGACTGGAGGCAAGCTTTGAAGTTGTCGAGAAATGATTTCGCGGACGACTCTCTCGCTCTTTTATTCTGAACAGATGAAGACCTCATCCATTCCATATCCTAACCGCGCTGGCTTGCCGACAACTGGATGCAATGCACCATTGAAAGAAGAAGCGGCACGAAAGCAGCATCACGACCAACAAAGCTGCGCCGCGTCCTTTCGCCTATTACGCATCTGCTGCAATCTGATTTTACCCGTACTGATTTTCTTCCACTCGACCAATGTTCCCGTCGCGGTTGCTATTCAAACTTCGCGCCAGCGGTCGGCCACCGAACGCTCATCCCCGCGTCCCTCGGCGCAGGACGAAGCCTTTCTCGAAGACCTTTCGCGCCGTTCGTTCCAATACTTTTTGGAACACAGTAATCCGCAGACCGGCCTCACGCTCGACCGCGCGCGCGCCGACGGCTCGCCATACCCCGCCGACACCTCGAACCACAACGTCGCCAGTATCGCCTCGACCGGCTTCGGCCTGACCGCGCTGTGCATCGCCGCCGAGCGCGGCTGGGTGATGCGCGACGAAGCGCGGCGGCGCGTTGTGACGACACTCGACTTCTTCGCGAATCGCGCCACGAACGAGCGCGGCTGGTTCTATCACTTCGTTGATGCGGAAACGGGCGAGCGCCGCTGGCGAAGCGAAATCTCTTCGATAGATACCGCGCTGCTGCTTGGCGGCGTGCTGACCGCGCGACAGTGTTTCGCACGAGACCCGGAGGTCGTGCGTCTCGCGGATTTCATCTATCGTCGCGTCGATTTCGTGTGGATGCTGAACGGGCATCCGTCGATTCTCGCGCATGGCTGGAAGCCGGAGACGGGTTTCTTAAAAGCGCGTTGGGGCACGTACGACGAGCACTTGATTCTGCAACTGCTCGCCATCGGTTCGCCGACACATCCCATCTCTCCGCGCTCGTGGCGAGGGTGGGCGCAGACGCGCATCACTTACAAAGAGTTTACGTTTATCGCCCCGTCCTCCTCCCCGCAAAGCGGCAACCCGCTCTTTGTGCATCAATTCTCGCACGCCTGGGTAGACTTTCGCGGGCGGCGCGAAGACTGGTATCCATTCACAAACTACTTTGAAAATTCTGTTGCCGCGACGCGCGCGCAACAAGCATTTTCCGCCAACGAATTGGCGCGGGAGTTCCCTGCCAGCTACGGCGAGAATCTGTGGGGCATCACAGCGTCGGACAGCGCGAAGGGTTACATCGCGTGGGGTGCGCCGCCCCGCGACCCGCAGATCGACGGCACGCTCGTCCCGTGCGCGCCCGCCGGCTCATTGATGTTCACCCCTGACATTTCACTCGCCACACTGCGCACGATGCATGAACGCTTCGGCGAGCGAATTTATAAACGCTATGGCTTCGTCGATGCTTTCAACCCGACGACGAATTGGGTCAACGCCGACGTTATCGGCATCGACCTGGGAGTCACGCTGCTGAGCGCCGAGAATTTGCGCACCGGAAACGTCTGGCGCTGGTTCATGCGCAACCCGGAGATTCCGCGCGCGATGGACGCGGTCGGACTCCGCCAAACAAGTAAAGGGGCAAAAGGGAACAGGCAAAAGTTGCGACCGATAGCCGCTTAACTTTTGCCTGTTCCCTTTTTACTTTTGACTCGATTAGGTGCCGCCGTTCCTGTCAGAGTCGATGTGCCTTTCAAGAACCCCGATGAACGCATCAAGCTTTTACTCAGTGTGCTTATAGCGTGTCCAGCATCACGGCCACGACTCCATTCATGTTTGCTTGAGACCGCGCCATTTCCGCTTGTGCAATCGCCATCCCCGCCAGACAGCGGCCAGAAACATTTTCTTCATCAGAGAATTCTCACTACCTTCGACCGGCATTCTTCTCATCGCCAAGCAGCCCCGTGCTCGGCACCGGCTGCGCGTTTTGTTGCACCAGCACCGGCTCGTATTCGTCGGCCTCAATCACGGCGCGTTCGGGCACATTTTCATCAGCCACGTCGCGGACCAGCAGGAGACACGCAAGCGCGGCGGTAAGCATGAAGACGCCGCCCGCCATCACGACGTAAAGCGGCGCAGACGTGCTGTTCTCGCCGAAGAAGTACCGGATGATGCGCCCGAAGGTGAACGACGCGATGATCTCTGGGATGACGATGAAGAAGTTGAAGACGCCCATGTAGACGCCCATCCGCGCCGGCGGCAAGGCTCCGGCGAGTATCGCGTACGGCATCGAAAGAATTGACGCCCACGCGATGCCGACGCCGATCATCGTGGCGATCAACAGCCATTTATTTTGGATGAAGTAGCACGATAGCAGCCCCAAGCCGCCGCACGTGAGCGCGAGCGAGTGGACGCTTTTGCGTGATGTCACGGCGGCGAGTTTCGGCAGGACGAACGCGATGGCGAAACAGGTGATAGAGTAAACCGCGAACATCAGCCCACCCCATTCGCCGCCTTGTCTGAACAAATCCGAGTCGCTGTTCGGCGCGTCGAAGACGTGATACGAAGTCATCAGGCCGAAGAACATCCACATGCAGAACAGACCGAGCCACGTGAAGAACTGCACGACGGCGAGTTGCTTCATCGTCGTCGGGATACTGCCGACCGCCGACAGGATTTCCGCGAAGCCCGCGCTGATCCCGCGCTTCTCCTGGCGCATCCGGTTGAAGGCTTCCATGTCTTCGGGCGGGTATTCCTTCGTGGTCAAGACCGTGTACAGCACTGCGCAGAGAAACGCGACCGCGCCGATTCTGAAAGAATAAAGCACGGTCAGCGGGATGCCGCTCTCGGTCGTGCCCGTCACTCCCAGTTGCCGGAAGATGAACGGCAGGGCGTTGGCGAACGTCGCGCCGATGCCGATGAAGAAGGACTGCATCACGAACCCGGCGGTGCGTTGACTGACGTTCAGCTTGTCGGCGACAAAGGCGCGGAACGGCTCCATCGAAATGTTGATTGAAGCATCGAGAATCCACAGCAGCGTCGCCGCCATCGCTAACCCTGTCAGCACACGCCCGCCCACCCCACGCGCAATCTCGCCCGCGCTCGGCATCAGAAAGAGCGCGATTGAAGCGAGAATTGCGCCGACCAGAAAGTACGGACGCCGGCGCCCCAACCTATTCCACGTGCGGTCGCTCATCGAACCGATGATCGGCTGCACAAGCAAGCCCGTCACCGGCCCGGCCAGCCACAGAATTGGCACGTCGTCGGCGTTCGCGCCGAGGTAGGTGTAGATCGCCGACATATTGGCGAGCTGCAAGCCCCAGCCGAACTGAATGCCGAGGAACCCGAAACTCATGTTCCAGATTTGCCAAAAGCTCAGACGCGGTTTTGGTTGCATCGCCTGTTCTCCTTGAGAAAGTCTGGGGTCGAGAATCTGAAGTCCAGAGTCGAGAGTCGAGAATCTGACAAATTTTCGACTCCAGACTTTAGACTTCAGACTCCAGACTCTCACCTGCTGTAAATATTGATGTCTTCGAGCACCACGTCGCGGTCGAGCGAGAGCGCATACATCAGCGTGCGCGCCATATTTGAGACGTGGACGGAGCCGGGGCGCGGCTCGTCCGTCGCGGCGGTGTGCTCCACGTCAACCAGGCCCGGACAGAAGTTGAACACGCGGACGTTCGCGCCAGCCTTGCGCACGTGGTCGCGCACCGCTTCGGCAAAACCGAGCAGGCCGAACTTCGACGCGCAGTACGAAGGCACATCGGCATAACCATGCTTTCCCGCCTGCGACGAAACATTGATGATGTCGCCGAAGTCGTTCTTCACCATGTGCGGCAGGCACGCGCGCACAAGCCGCATCGCGCCGCGCAGATTCGTCTCCATCACCGTGTCCCACCCTTCTTCCGTAATCGCTTCGACCATCTCCGGCACGGCGAGTCCGGAATTGTTAACCAGCACATCAATCGTGCCCCACCGCTCGACGACGCTTCTCACCAACGCTTCGGTCTGCGCGAGGTCGCGTACATCAAAGGCGTGCGGGTATACACGCTCGACGCCGATGTGCGCGTTCAACTCATCCGCCGCGCGTTGAAGAGTCTCTGCACGACGCGATGCGATCACGACCCGCGCGCCCGCCGACGCCAGCGCCTCCGTGAACGCGCGCCCGATGCCGGTGCCACCGCCGGTGACGATGGCGATTTGTTCGGACAAAGATTTTTTTTTGAGAGTCATTGATTTTACATGTGCGAGGCAGGCGCAAGCTCGTCGCTTAAAAAATAATCTTAACGAACGTCCGTTTAGAGGCTTTGCTTGCGCCCGCCGGGTCATCATTCCAATAGCCTTGCCAATCTATCTCAATCGGCACGCATCCCGGCTCATGCGGCAGGTATGCGTGATAACTCGACCATCTCCACTGAACGGGATGCTGACACAGTTTCGCGCGCACCGGGTTCTCGTGAATATAATTCAGCTTTTGTCGAATGAACTTTGCGCTCCAAAGATCAATCGAGGAATAATCTTTAAGCCAAACCGCGTGCTTATGAGAACGTTTCTGCGGAACGCTCAGGCAGAGTTTGGCAAGAGAGGATTCGTGGTTTCCTACACGCAACCAATCAAGTATCAGGTGTCCCGATCTACCTTTCAATCTTCTCATTAGATCGCTAATGTCTCGCGACAGCGGGTTCAAAATCAGATGTATGTGGTCTGGCATTATTACGTAGCCAATTAGCTTGAACGGATGTTTATTTCTTGTTTCGGCTAACGTCTCGATGAAAAAAGAGCACGCGTTTTCGCTACGAAATACAGGCACGCGGTTAAAGGTGACAGCCGTGACGTAATGGAAGGTATTCACATCATGGGATTTGAATAGTTTCATCACGTTACCAACCGGCGGGCGTAGCCCGCCTCTAAACGAACGTCGTTGTTTACTTCAATCGCCTCAACGCGCCGCCAAAATACTCGCCGAGCGCGCCGGCAGTGTCACTTTAATCATCCCGTTTTCAACTCTGGTCTCGTCCTTGATGATGCCGAGCCGGTCGTTGAGCCGCGCGTTGTTTTCAAGGCTGACGCTCGTCACATCAAACTCGAAGGTGGCCGGCTTGGTGTCATTGTTGAAGACGATGAGCACCGTCTGGCGTGGTGTCGTGCGCGCGTAGGCGTATTGCTGTTCGGCGATGTAGAGATTGACGAGTTGCCCACGGCGCAAAGGTTCTAACTCGGCGCGGGTGCGCGTGAGTTGCCGCACGTGCTCGAAGACTTGCTGCTGTTCAGGCGTGCGGCCTTCTCTGGTGAAAGCGTTCTGTTGGTCGCCAGGGAAGCCGCCGGGAAAGTCGCGGCGGTTGTCGGGATCGTTGCCGCCCCCGATTGCAATCTCGTCGCCGTAGTAAAGCTGCGGCGCGCCGCGCGTCGTCATCATCAACACTTGCGCCAGCTTCAGCCCGGCGGCGGTCGCGCCCTTCTCGTTCATAAATCGCGACACGTCATGATTCCCTAACAGCGTCACCAGCACGTCGGGGTTCGGGTAGAGATGATCCTGCGCCAGCGTCTGCGCGACGCTCCTGATTGATTGGCCTTCGCCGAAGGCGCGGCGGATTGGATAGAAGAGCGGGAAGTCGAAGAGCGTGTCGAGCCGCGAATCAATCCCGTCGGGGCCAGGTCGTCCACCCTGAAAGAAAGCGACATGCGCCGGGTCGCCGTCCAACACTTCGCCGACCACGTTCATGTTCGGATACTCACGCTTGATCGCATTCATCCAATCATGCCAGAAGTGATCGGGCACGTACTGCCAAGTGTCCTGTCGAATCGCATCGAGCCCGGTCACACCGATCCACCACAACGTGTTCTGAATGTGATAGCGCGTCGTTTCTTCATCGCGCTGATTGAAGTCGGGGAGGATGTTGATGAACCAGCCGTCCATCGTCTCGCGATACTCTTTGTAAGCCGCGTTCGGGTCGTGCAGCGCCCACGTCTGAAAACTGTTGGCGAGATGATTCTCTTCCGTGCCGTTGTACCACGTCTGCGTCGGCGTATCTTTCACCCACGGATGATACGGGCCGGAGTGATTCGCGACCTGATCCTGAATGATCTTGATGCCGACGGCGTGGGCTTTATCAACCAACTCGCGCAGTTCGGCGAGCGTTCCGAAACGTTCTTCGACACCGTAGAAATCAATTGCGCCGTAGCCGTGATAATCGGTGATCGGTCGCTTCGGCCCATTCTCGACATCCGAGTACATCTCTTTTTCGTTGAGGTGATTCACATTGTCGTACCACGGATTGAGCCACAGCGCGGTGACGCCCAAATCTTTCAGATACGGCAAGCGGTTGATGATGCCGCGAAAGTCGCCGCCGTGGTAAAAGCGCGCCTTCGTCCGGTCGAAGAGTCCGCGCGACTGCGGCGGGTCGTTGTTCTTCGCATCGCCATCGCTGAAGCGGTCGGGCATGATGAGATACATCACGTCGTCGTTCGAGAACCCCTGAAAGCGTCCGGCGCGTACGAGCGGCGCGGTGATTTCAAACACTGCCTCGGTCGTGCCTGCCGGCGACGTGATCCGCAGGCGGCGCGCGCCTGGTGTCGCCCGCGAGTCAATCATCACGTCGACGAAGACGTACGTCCCCGCCGCGTTAACGCGCGTCAGTCCGGTCTGTAACCCGACGCCGACCGCTTCGACCCGCGCGCCCGTTAAATTACGACCACGAATCAGCACGCGCACCGGATTGATCGAATGACCCGGCCACCAATTCGGTGGTTCGACTTTAGAGACTTCGGGAGTGGTTTGCGCCGCGCACAGTGAAAAGCTGAGGGCGAGAGCGACGAGGAGCAGAGCGAATCGCGTCGGAGTTGTAGTTTTATACATGCTTGCGGTGCCGGAGGCGCGGGCATCTTGCCCGCCATGAGCGCGAATAAGGCTCGCGCGATCATTCATCATTGAATGACAGCGAAACGTCGGTTAGCTAGCCTGCGGCGAGCTAACGGGCAGGATGCCCGCACTCCCGACGATATAACTCTGTTTTCCAACGCGCATCTATCTTGGGCGCCGAACCGGGAATTGTGGTCACACTTCCGACGTCGGCTTCCTGCCGTACAACTCCGTCAACTCTCCGAGCCGGTCGCGCACCTTATCCGTCAGAGCATTGCTCCGATACCGCCACGCCCAATTCCCCGACGTGCTCGCCGGGAGATTCATGCGTGCTTCGGTGCCGAGGCCGAGCACGTCCTGAAGCGGGATGATCGCGGTGTCGGCGACCGACGCGAGCACGGCGCGGATGAAGTCCCAGTGAATCTGCGAGCCGACACTGTTGAGATACTTCAAACAAAACTTGCGCTCGCGCTCGACCTGCTTCGCATCGCGCGTCGAGCCGGCGCCCGCCTCCGATTTGAACCAGCCAACGGCGGTATCGTTGTCGTGCGTTCCGGTGTAGACGACGACGTTCGGTACGTAGTTATGCGGCAGGTTGTCATTCTTCGGGTCACCGCCGAACGAAAACTGAAGGATTCGCATGCCGGGGAATCCGAAGTCGTCGCGCAAAGATTCCACGTCCGGCGTAATCACGCCGAGGTCCTCGGCGATGATCGGCAATTCACCGAGTGCCTGTTTGATCGCGGTGAATAGTTCCCTTCCGGGCGCGGGAACCCATGCCCCGCGCTCCGCCGTCTTGTCTTTGCCGGGAATCTCCCAGCACGCGGCGAAGCCACGGAAATGGTCAATGCGCAAAATGTCGACCGTTACGAACGTCGCACTCACACGCTCGATCCACCAGCGGAAATTGTCGGCACGCATCCGTTCCCAATCGAAAATCGGATTGCCCCACAATTGGCCGGTCGCGCTGAAGTAGTCCGGTGGCACACCCGCGACCACGAGTGGGTCGCCCATATCGTCGAGTTTGAATTGGAACGGATTAACCCACACGTCCGCCGAATCGTGCGCGACGAAGATCGGAATGTCGCCGACGATCCGCACGCCGTGTTGATGACAATACGCTTTCAGCGCCGACCACTGTTTGAAGAACACGTATTGATAGAACTTGTGCGCCTCGACGGCCTCGCGATGCTGTTGGTGTGCGGCGGCCAATGCTTCCGGCTCACGTCGGACCAGCGACACGTCCCACTTGTTCCACACCGCGCCGCCGTTCGCGTCCTTCAGCGCGCGGAACAGCGTGTAGTCGTCGAGCCATGACGCCGAGTGCCGATTGAATGTCTCGAAATCCTGGCGTAACTCGGTACTGGTCGTCGACTTAAAACGCTCGAAGGCTTTCCGCAGCAGCGCGTTTTTGTACTCGATGACTTTGCCGAAATCTATTTTCTCGGCGGGGGATTTTGGAACGCGCGCAATGTCTTCCGCCGTGAGGAGGCCGTCGGCGACGAGGCGTTCCGGGCTCACGAGCAGCGCGTTACCGGCGAATGCGGAGAAGCATTGATAAGGTGAATCGCCGTAGCCGGTGGGCCCAAGCGGCAACACCTGCCACAGACTCTGATTGCTGGCAGCGAGGAAATCGACGAATGCGTAAGCCTCGTCGCCCAGATCACCGATGCCGAACTTGCCGGGCAGCGAAGTCGGATGAAGAAGAATGCCGCTCGATCTCGGAAACGTCACGTGTCAACCTCAGTATGTTTCTGTAAGACGTTGTTCGCGTTTGCGCCCACCGTAATGTCAGGCGTTGCCGTCTTGACTATTGCAAGCGGCGACAGATTTTCAGGATGGACAGGATACAGACTGACTGGACGCACAGAATAAAACAAAACAGGTGGAGACGAAAGGCATTAAGGCATTTAACACAGAGACACAGAGGAATCACAATCACAGAGGACACAGAGAAGGATTCAACTCTCTGTGTCCTCTGTGTGACCTCTGTGCCTCTGTGTGAACCTCTGGTTAGCTGACACTCAGTGAGAGTTATTTTAGAACTCCAACCTCAGCTCAAACTGAATCGAATCTCCGCTTGGCTTCGTCAATCAAATCGTTGTTGCGCTCGTAGGAAAGGTGCTTTTCGCCATCTAACACCGGCGGATACTGGCGCTCCCGGTAAACCGGGTACGCTTCGGTGCGCAGGTGCGCGAGCGTGTGATGGCCGCGCCGCGCCGCGCGTTCGTGGCGCAGCGACGAAATATCAATTGGCGCAACGACAATCCGCTCGCCCGGCCCCGGCGAGGCGTCGGCGAGAATGCGACCCTCGAAATCAATTACCTGACTCCCGCCCGGCCAGGAATACGGCGGGTAATGTTTCAAACTCGCGCCCTGATTCGCCGCGACCACATAAGCCGTGTTCTCAATCGCACGGGCGCGGTTGATGATTGTCCACCAATCCATCGGCGCGGTCGCGCCCCACGGGTCCATGTATGCCGAGACGCGCACCAGAATCTCTGCGCCGTTCGACGCAAGCTGGCGCAACACTTCCGGAAACAGCCAGTCGTAACAGATCGCGCAACCGATGCGACCGATGGGCGTGTCGGCGACGGGAAACAGCGGCTCGTCGTAGCCTTCGATGTCGTGCGGGCTGGTGTGAACTTCGTAAGGAATCCACGTGTTCACCTTGCGATACTTGGACAGCACGCCTGCGGGGCCAATCAGGCATGTGGTGTTGAAGAGCGCGCCCTGCCAACGCTTATCAACCTCAAGCATCGAGCCGGTCTGGACGTAGATGTTGTGCTCGCGCGCCTTTTGCTCCAAACGCTCGGTGTGCTCGTTCGGAATCTCGACGGCCAATTTTTTAATCAACTCGTCGGAGGTCGCGAAGACCGGCGCGGCGTGTGCGAACTCCGGAAAGACGACGAGACGCACCGGCAAGAATGGCGCGCTGCCCGCCACCGCCGAATCAATCATCGCGCAGATGCGGTCGGTGTTGCGGCGCATCTCACGCCGCTCGACCGGATTCGGCTGATCGGTCTGACACGCAGCAACGGAATAGCGAATGTGGTTCATAAAACACCTTTCGGGGAAAACGGGGAACGGGGTAAAAGGGCAATGGCGTTAAATTAAAAGTTTCCGTGATCGTTTAGAGGCGGGCTGCGCCCGCCGGCTCAATGTTTTTTAGCGAAACCGGCGGGCGCAGCCCGCCTCTAAACAATCGTCAACTCAATGTCGTTGAAGTCAAGGGTTAGAGATTAATTCCGTACTCAGACTACCGACCACCGTTTTCCCTTTTCATCATTTTCCCTTTTGCCCCTCCTTCTAACGCCCCGGCCAATGTTTGCACCGGCGCTTTAACGACGCGCGTATTGTAGCGTTCGATGTATGCGTGGCGCGCGGGCGTCATCGGATAGCTTTCGGGCGCGGCGTACGGGTAACTCTTCATCCCCTTGAACGGTAGCGGCGCGACCTGGTCGGGACTCGCCGA
>Ga0136614_10001885_pt1 | contig 12721 bp, 15 predicted proteins | sample AntDrymUQ2792106_2_FD_106643 | JGI IMG/M metagenome (GOLD analysis project Ga0136614, IMG submission 106643) | Polar desert sand microbial communities from Dry Valleys, Antarctica - metaG UQ279 (21.06) | ecosystem: Environmental > Terrestrial > Soil > Desert | place: Antarctica: Dry Valley...
GCCTCGGCCTGACGGTTCCTACGCCTCTTGTGGCGTCGGAGGAACGGCTCTACCGTCTCTTGCGGGCCGAGCACGGCGATGCTGCCCATTCCCGGTACAACGCGCTCGTCCGTCGGCTCGTCAGCTTCGAGCGGGCGGCCGCTGCTGTCGGCGCCGGGCCGCATGCGTAGGCCGGCCGACGCCGAGCGGATCAAACGGTTCATGCAAGCGCTCGGTGCCGCTGCGACGGCCGACGGCACCTGCTACCTGGTCGGCGGCGGCACCGCCGTCCTCCTCGGCTGGCGGCGAACGACGATCGACGTCGACATCGAGCTTGACCCCGACCAGGACGATCTGCTGCGCGCCCTGCCGCGGATCAAGGACGAGCTCGAGATCAACGTGGAGCTCGCCTCCCCTCGCCAGTTCATCCCGCTTCCAGCGGGGTGGGAGGAGCGAAGCACCTCGGCCGGGCGCGAGGGCCGGCTCGTCTTCAAGCATTTCGACCTGTACTCCCAGGCTCTGGCGAAGATCGAGCGTGGCCATGCACAGGACCTCGACGACGTTCGGGCCATGCTGGAGCGCGGGCTCGTCGAGACCGATCGCCTCCGGGTCGCCTACGAGGAGATCGAGCCGCAGCTCTTTCGCTTTCCGGCCATCGAACCGCGCGATTACCGGCGGCGGCTCGAGAACTTCCTCCGCTAGGAAGGGGCCGCGATCTCGAGACCCGCCGCCTCCCCCGCTCGCCGAAGGCGAAGGTCGTACGTCACGAGAGGCCCCAGGTCACCTCCAAGCGAGAGAGCCGACGCAAGGTGGATGGCGTCGAGGGTTCGCAGCGAGCCGGGAGACAGTGCCGCGGCCAGCTCGACGATCGGGGCGTCCAGCTCGATGAGGTAGACGCCGTCGAGAACGTCCGAGGCGCGGTCTGCGCCCCTTTTGCCGCCCTCACGCCGGGCCGCACGCCGCAGCTCGACACCCGCGACGATGCTCGAGACGCGTTGCGCCCGGCTCATGAGGTACAGGCGGAGCGCTTCGCTCTCCGCTTCCTCGAGCACGAGCTTTACGAGTGCCGATGAGTCGAGGTAGAGAACGTCGCCCGGCACCTAGATGCGGTCTTCGCGTTGCTCCTCGAGAGCTCTGCTGATGTCCGCGCCCGGGATCTTCAGCGGCGGACCGAGGGCGGTCAGATCCCGGGTTGGCCGCGCTGCGATGCGCCCTTCTGCGATGAGCCGCCCGATCGGATCCGCCCGGTCTGGCAGGGGCGTCAGCAGGGCAACCGCGTCCCCGTGGTCGGTGACCTCGAGCGTCTCGCCTGCGAGCACGCGGCGCAAGTAGACGCTGAGGTTCTGCCGAAGCTCACGGATCCCCACGCGTGCAGTCTGAGCCATGTAGCACAACGTAGCACATGTTCAGGAGCCGCGGCCGATCCACTCCTCGCCGCCCTCGTAGAGCTCCTTCTTCCAGAGCGGGACGCGCTCCTTCAGCTCGTCGATGACGTCCTTGCAGGCTGAGAGCGCGTCCTGCCGGTGCGCGGCCGAGACGGCGATCGTCACTGACACCTCGCCGACCTCGCACCGGCCGGTCCGGTGGGCGATCGCCACCTCGCAGAGGTCGTATCGCTCCTTCACGCCGTTCGCGATTTCGGCCATGACCTTCTCCGCCATCCCCGAGTAGGCCTCGTACTCGAGCGCGATCACCTGGCGGCCGCGCGACTGCCGGCGGACGGTGCCCTGGAAGGTGGCGATCGCACCGGCGCGCTCGTCGGCCACCTCGGCGACCACGGCGGCGAGATCGAGTGGCCCGTCCACGAGCCGGACCGCTCCGCCCGACACCGGGGGTATCAACGCGACCTCGTCGCCCTCACCGAGCGGGCGGTCCCGCTCCGCGTACTCCTGGTTCACGGCGTACAGCAATCCCGGGGGCTCGTCGCCCAAATCGAGCGCGGCCCAGACCTCATCGACACTCGAGGCATCGATCTCGCGCGTGCTCCAGCCGGCACGCTCGCGAAGTCCCGCAAAGAGCCTGACCTTGACCTTCACACCCCGAGCGTAACGCGTAAAATCGCGGCGTTCTCCGCAGGAGGTGCGTCGTGACCAAAACCCCGCGTCACGCCCTAAGCACTCACCGAAGGCGGACGACCCATGCACGCAGCCGAGCTGTCGCAGCTCGTCATTGCGCCTGCCGAGACCGACGAGGATCTCGAGGCGCTGATCGCCGTCAGGAAGATCGTCAACCCGAACGCCCGCCCCGAGGTCGCCAACCTGCGGCATGCCTTGAGCTCGTCGAGAGCCGGGCTGGTCTTCCTCGTCGACCGACTCGCCGAGGAGCCGGTCGCGTGCGGCTTCGCCGAGGCCTCGACCGGGAGCTTTGCCGCGGGCGACGTGGCCGTTGTGCCGAACAGGCGCCGGGCCGGGATCGGCTCCGCTCTCCTCGCCGAAGCCTCGAGGCGGGCCCGGAGCCTCGACAAGGACAGCCTCCAGATCGAGGTGCGGAAGAGCGACGAGGCGTCACGATCGTTCCTGGAGCGACGCGGATTCGGGAAGGTCGGGGCCGAGGAGGCGGTCAGTCTCACGCTCGGCGGCGACCCCGCTTCGTCGGTGCCGGCCGAAGGCATCACGATTGTCTCCCGCCGAGAACGCCCGGACGTCGTGGAGGCGATGTACGAGGTCTTCGTGGAGGCCGAACAGGACGTGCCGGGTTCGCCGACCGGAGAGACGATCGAGGCGTGGCGCGCGCGAGAGATCGATCGTCCCAGCCGCTCTCCCGACCTCTCGTTCGTCGCGCTCGCCGGCGGGGAGGTCGTCGGCTACGCGGTGCTGGACGTCCTCGGCGACGAGGGCCACCACGGCTTCACCGCCGTGAAACGCGCGTGGCGCAGGCGCGGCGTCGCCACGGCGCTCAAGCGGGCGCAAATCCACGCCGCGGGCCGGATGGGCCTCGGGCGGCTGATCACCGGGAGTGAGCGCCGGGGTGGGAACGCGAGGGCACCGCTGGGCGCTCGGGAGCACGAAAGTCCTGCTCGGTGCCCGCATTGCGGCGGTCTACTCGGGACGCCGCAGGACCGCAGTGGCCAGGCAGATGTACGTGGTGAGTACGCCGGCGAAGGTGACGACGGCCCCGACTTAGCCGGCTCATACGACGACCCGCGTCGGAAGCGCGGGCCGTCGCGTAGTTCTCGACGTCCACAGCCTGATAGCGCAGGCGATGGGCAGTCCGGCTGAGCGTATCCCGCCGACGCCGGCGCCGCCCATGCGTGAGCGCTGCATCAGAGGGTGGCGTGGGACGTCGTGTAAGAAGCGAACGTGCGACATCTGTGGGCTGAAGTGGGCGCGCGACTGGCGGCGGGTCATGTTCGAGAACCTGAAGGAGCTCGGTGTCGAGGTCGCGTTCGCATCGATCACGCCGCCCGGGCAGGACGAGCTTCCCTATGACGCGCGAGTGTGTGCGCACGTTGGGCCGCACAAGCACGGCAAGGGCTTCACGGAGAGCCGCAGCACGTGCCTTCCGGCGCCCAGACTGCCGAGGCGCGCGCGGAACCTTCCGGCGGAACCGACGCGGATCCGATGCGTCCGTCCGTTCGACTGCAGCACGATCTTTCCGGCCCTCGACGGAAGCAGACGCCCTGTGACCATCGAGCCCCTGAGCTGGGCGCGAAGCAGCGGGCGCACGCTCGTCGAGATCTCCGCGGAGTGGCCGACGAGCGTCCGCGCCTGGAAGACGCCGGGCCTGCGCGTCCTGAGCTCGAAGGAGAAGACGCCGTCGGTATCGGCTTTCGTCTGCGCGACGACCGTCCAGCCGGACGGAAGCCTCCGCGCGAGGAAGACGTCGGCGAGCAGTCCGGCCGAGCCGTGGAACCGGATCAAACCGTCGTAGGAGGTCACCCGGGGCTGGGCTGAGAGCGTGACACCTTGGACCCCCAGGCCGAGGCCGGGAGCAGGAGCGCTGCCAGGGCCGCGAGCAGAGCGACACGCCGCATCTCTACTCATTGTGCGGCCGGACGTACGATTCCTCCATGGCAACCGCCGAAGAGGGGCGCGAGACCGAGTCCGGGATCGAGATCAAGCCGGTCTATACAGAGAACGACGTCCGGGGCCTCGACCTCGAGCCCCCCGGCGAGTATCCGTTCACCCGCGGCCCCTACGCGGACATGTACCGGGGTCGACCGTGGACGATCCGGCAGTACGCCGGCTTCGCCTCCGCCGAGGAGACGAACCAGCGGTTTCGCTATCTCCTCGAGCGCGGGCAAACCGGTCTGTCGGTCGCGTTCGACCTTCCGACCCAGCTGGGTTACGACTCGGATGATCCGCGCGCGCTCGGCGAGGTGGGCCGCACGGGAGTCGCGATCGACTCGATCGCCGACATGGAGCTGCTCTTCGACTCGATCCCCCTCGGCGAGGTCTCGACATCGATGACGATCAACGCGCCGGCCGCGATGCTGATGCTCCTCTACGAACTTGTCGCCGAGGAGCAGGGCTTCTCCGGCGCCGAGCTGCGCGGGACGGTTCAGAACGACGTGCTCAAGGAGTACTGCGCCCGCGGGAACTACATCTACCCGCCAAGGCCGACGATGCGGATCACGACCGATCTCTTCGCTTACTGCCACGAGCGGCTTCCGCGGTTCAACACGATCTCCATCTCCGGGTATCACATCCGGGAGGCTGGCTCCACGGCGGTTCAGGAACTCGCGTTCACCCTTGCGAACGGGATCGCCTACGCGGAGGCCGCTGTCGCAGCGGGGCTTTCGCCGGACGACTTCGGCGAGCGCCTCTCCTTCTTCTTCAACGCGCACAACCACTTCTTCCAGGAGGTCGCGAAGTTCCGTGCTGCCCGGCGCCTGTGGGCCCAGATCATGCGCGAGCGCTTCGGCGCGACGAACTCGAAGGCGCTGGCGCTCCGGTTCCACGCGCAGACGGGCGGATCGACGCTGACTGCTCAGCAGCCGGAGAACAACATCGTCCGCGTCGCAATCCAGGCGCTCTCGGCAGTCGCCGGCGGTGCGCAGTCGATCCACACGAACGCGTTCGACGAGGCGCTCGCCCTTCCGACCGAGCGTTCGGCGAAGATCGCGCTCCGTTCGCAGCAGATCCTCGCGCACGAGGCGGGTGGAACCGACACGGCCGATCCTCTCGGCGGCTCGTACTTCATCGAGGCGATGACGAAGGAGCTCGAGGACGGCGCCCTCGAACTGATCGAGCGGGTCGACGAGCTCGGCGGCGCCGTCGCCGCGATCGAGCAGGGTTTCGTCCAGCGCGAGATCGAGGAGGCGGCCTTCCGCCACCAGCGGGAAGTCGAGTCGGGCGAACGCGTGATCGTCGGCGTCAACCACTACCAGGAGCAGGAAGAAAAGGCGATCGAGCTCCATCGGCTGGATCCCGACGCGGAGCAGCGCCAGCTCGAGCGGACGGCGCGGGTCCGGGCCGAGCGGGACTCAAAGGCGGCCCCGAAGGCGCTGGAGGAAGTCCGGCGGGTTTCACGCACCGACGAAAACCTGCTCTTCCCGATGCGCGAGGCGCTTCGCCTGCGCTGCACCGTCGGCGAGATCTGCGAAGTCCTGCGCGAGGAGTTCGGGATGTTCGACGCCCAGCGGGCCTAGCCCGTCCATGCGCATCCTGCTCGTCTCCCAGATGTACCCCGGGCCGGCTGACCCGGATCTCGGCGTCTTCGTCCAAGCCCTCGAAGAGCAGCTCGTCGGTCGCGGCCACGAGGTCGAGCGTGCCGTGCTCGACCGGCGGTCGGGCGGCAAGGCGAGATACCTGCGTCTCGGACGGAATGCGCTGCGCGTGGCCCGATCGTTCAGGCCCGACGTCGTCTACGCCCACTTTCTCGTCCCGACCGGGCTCCTTGCCGCTCTGGCCTCTCGTGCGCCGCTCGTCGTCACCGCGCACGGACGAGATGTTCGCAACATCGGCGCCGTTCCAGGTGTGCGGTCGGCGACGCGCTGGGTGGTGCGCCGCGCGGCCGCGGTCATCGCCGTGTCCGACTACCTGCGCCACGAGCTCGAGACGAAGGTGCCCGAAGCCCGTGGCAAGGTCGAGGTCGTGGACTGCGGGGTCGACCTCGAGCGGTTCACGGTCGAGCGGGCGCCGGAGGGGCCGACGGCCTACGTCTGCATCGGGTCGCTGATCGAGCGGAAGAACGTCGTTCGGCTGGCGCAAGCCTTCGAGCAGGGAGGGTCCGGGACACTGGCGTTCGTCGGCGACGGGCCGCTTCGCGGCGAGCTCGAGGGGCGGGCGGGCGTCACCCTCGAAGGGCGGCTGCCGCACGACCAGGTTCCGGCCCGGCTCGCCCGCTCGCACGTGCTCTGCCAGCCGAGCCTCATCGAGCCGTTCGGGCTCGCGCTCCTGGAGGCGATGGCCGCCGGCCGATCCGTCGTTGCCACTCGGATCGGGGGCCCCCCGGAGTTCGTTCCTCCCGAGGCCGGCGTCCTCGTCGATCCAACCGACGTCGACGACATCGTCCGGGGCCTACGCGCCGCTGCGGTACTGCCCTGTCCGAACGAGGCCGCGCGAGCAGCGGCTGCGGAGCACGACCTCAGGCGGCAGGCAGATCGGGTGGAGGAGATCCTCCTGCAAGCCGCTCGAGATCGGCCAGTCGGCGCTCGACGAGCGGCCTGACCGCCTCCTCCAGCCCCTCCTCGCGGGCGATCTCCAGCGCTTCCTCGTAACTACCGCGCACCTTCTCCGGCGAGACGCCCTGCTTGAGGCGATTATCGCCCGTGATCAAGAGTTTGTGGATTCGCTCACGAGGTTCCATATCTGCCACATCTTGCACTCAAAGTTGGCAAAATCGATGAGAACCTCAATGGAAACCGCGGAAGCCCTGCCCAACGAGATCAGCGTGCTCGTCGTCGACGACGAGCCGCCCTTCATCGAGATGATCCAGGCGATGCTCGCGGTCGAATCGGGTATCCACGTGATCGCGACTGCGCGGGACGGGCGCGTCGCCGTCAATCTGGCCTCGCAGCTCGACCCCGACGTGATCGTGATGGACGTGAGCATGCCGGTGATGGACGGGATCGCCGCGACGAAGCGGATCCGCGAGCTCGATCCCCGCGCGTGCGTCCTCATCCTCACCGGCGGGACGGCGCCCACCGACGTCGACCGGGCCAGGAAAGCCGGCGCGGCCGCCTACCTGACCAAGGACCGGATCGCGACCGACCTGATCGGCGAGATTCGCAAGCTAGGGAGCCAGTAGCCGAGCCAGACCCTCGCAGAGGCGCTGGTATCCTCGGCCACCGTGCTGCTCTTCCAGTTCACACAGGCCGGGCTCGTCTTCTTGCACTTCATCATCTCGATCGCGTTGATCATCCTCGTGCTGCTCCATTCGGGGCGTGAGGCGGGCCTTGGTGGGATGGGGTTCGTGCCGACGTCGCAGGGCGGGACGCACATCGTCGAGAAGAACCTGACCCGCGTGACGATCGCGGTCGCCTTCCTCTTCGCGGTGAACACGGTTTTGCTGTTCCGCGTCCTCGAATAGCCCTCGAGGAGGGCGGCTACACTGCCCGGCGCGCGCTGGTGGCGGAATTGGTAGACGCGCAAGGTTGAGGGCCTTGTGGGCTTTGCGGCCCGTGGAGGTTCAAGTCCTCTCCAGCGCACTTGCAGTCGAGCCCCGCGAAAGCGGGGTTTACTCAGTCCCTTGACGCCGTCCGGGCCTCTCGCTACCTTCATCGAACACATGTTCGCGTCAAGGAGGCTCAGATGGTGACCGACCGGCAGCGCGCAATCCTGGACTACGTGCACGAGTACGTCGAACAGAACGGCTACCCGCCGACGGTCAGGGAGATCGGTGAGGCCGTCGGCCTCCGCTCGCCGTCGACCGTCCACGCCCACCTGGCGCAGCTCGAACGGGCGGGCATGCTCCGGCGCGACCCGACGAAGCCGCGGGCGCTCGAGCTCACCGACCGGCGCCGTGCGGAGCCCGAGCACGCCGAGATGCGCCGCCTGCCCCTCGTCGGCCAGATCGCTGCGGGTGGCCCGCTGCTCGCCGAGGAGAACGTCGAGGATCAGATCGGTGTCCCCGAGCCGCTCTCGGCCGGCGCCGACTTCCTGCTCCGCGTCAAGGGCGACTCGATGGTGAACGCCGGGATCCTCGACGGCGACATCGTCGTGGTGCAACGCCGTCAGGACGCACGCAACGGAGAGATCGTCGTGGCGCTCGCAGGCGAAGACGAGTCCGCCGACGAGGCGACCGTCAAGCGCTTCTTCCGCGAGGACGGCCGGATCCGCCTTCAGCCGGAGAACGACGCGCTGGAGCCGATCTACGCGTCCTACGTGCAGGTGCTCGGCAAGGTCGTGGGGGTCTTCCGGACGGTCCGATGAGCACAGTTGCGCCGCTCAATCGCACGCTCGACCAGGAGCTCGTCGCGCTCATGCGCGGTGTCAGCCTGGAGTGCCTCGTCTGTGGCGAGTTCGTCCTGCTCGCGAAGCAGGCGGTCTGTTGTCCGGAATGTGGGCTCCGTCTGAGTGACGGGAAAGCTCAGGAGAGCGGGCTACAATGGGATCTGCAGGCCGGGTGATCGCGGGCCGGTTCGCCGGTCCGAGGAAAGTCCGGACACCGCAGGGCAGGACGCTGGGGAAAACCCAGGCGGCGAAAGCCGACGGAAAGTGGCACAGAAAGGAAACCGCCAGAGGCGAGAAAGAGCTCTCCGGAGACGCCTAGGGTAAGGGTGAAAAGGTGGGGTAAGAGCCCACCAGCGTCGTGGTGACACGACGGCTTGCCAAACCCCGTCCGGTGCAAGGCGAAGCAGGCTCCGCTGACGCTGCCCGCCGAGGAGCCGGGTGCGCCGCTCGAGCCGTCGGGAGACCGGCGGCCTAGAGAGATGGTCATCCAAGACAGAATCCGGCTTACAGGCCTGCTAAAGGAAAACCCTGCGATTTGCAGGGTTTTCCCATTTGTGAACATCGAGTGCCTCGCGGGCGCGTGCATCACCCGTGCATCACGCAGCTCGGGATCGAGGATTCGCAAAGGGCGAAACAGAGAAAGCTGCGCAGGCCCGTACCGCTTGGTTGAGCCGAATGTGTCGCCGAAGCTCTCCGGTGACCGCCAGCTCATGAAAGGCGGTCGCTTACCGCGGAAGGCACGAACCGTCCGATTTGGATGAGTCCGTGCGCTTGTCGAGCAACAGGGATTCGCGATCACCGACCATCATCTACGAGCGCGCGACCGCTTGACACCGCCCGAGACTCCGACTTAGCTCCCAGTGATGGCGCATCGTTGGTCGATCGTGGCTGCTGTAGCGGCGCTTCTCGTGTTCGTGGCGGCAGGCGCGGTGTCGACCGCACGAGGACCGCGGATAATCCGCGTCAGTACGACCGCGACATACCAGAGCTTCGACCCCGCCGTCGTTTTTTCGAGCCAGTACGCGCAGCTCGCGAACCCAACGTGCGCGAAGCTCTTGACGTTTCCTGATCAGGCGGGACCGGCCGGGGCACGACTTGTTTCTGACGTGGCGCGAGCACTGCCGAGCGTCTCAAGCGACGGGCGCACCTACACGTTCACGCTCAGGAGCGATTTCCGGTTCAACACCGGTGAGCCCGTTACCGCGGCGCATTTCGCGTACGTCTTCAACCGGATCCTCCACCCGGCGTTGAGCTCACCCGCGGCCGTCTACCTCGAGGACGTTGTCGGAGCGCGTGACGTGCTCGCCGGCCGCGCGGTGTCACCGACGGGAGTCCGCGTGCGCGGCAATCGATTGACCGTGCGGTTGACGAGGCGCGCACCCGATTTCCCGGCGCGGCTCGCCACGCAGTACTTCTGCGCCGTCCCCCTCAGCTATCCGGCCGACCGGAACGCCGGCGCGAGGCCACCGGCTGCGGCGGGGCCGTACTACATCGCCGAGTTGGAGGCCGGCCGGAGGATCGTGCTGAGGCGAAATCCCCACTACCGCGGCCAGCGGCCGCGACAGATCGACGAGTTCGTCTGGCTGCTTAGTGTTCCGCTCGACGCGATCAAGCTCCAGGTCGAGCGTGGCGACACGGAGGTCGGCTACCCCGGCCCCGCGTCGCTCGCAGAGATCGCGAAGCGCTACGGCATCAACAAGTCGCAGTTCTTCGTCGCACCGAGTCTCAGCACGGCATTCCTCGCACTCAATACGCAGCGGCCCCTCTTCAGGAACAACGTTTGGCTGCGGCGCGCCGTTAACTTCGCGATAGACCGCCGTGCGTTGCTCGCCGCGTCGGGCGGGCTCACCGGCAAGCGCACCGACCAGTTGCTGTCGCCCGCGTTCCCGGGGTTTCGAGACGTCGACATCTACCCGCTCAAGCAACCAGATTTGAAGAAGGCGCGCGCGCTTGCGCGCGGACGCACGCGCACCGCTAAAGCAGTCATGTACACGTCGAACCCGACGAGCACCGCTCTCGCGCGCGCGCAGGTCGTCCAGTTCAACCTCAAGCAGATCGGGATCGAGGTGGAGATCCGGATCACGCCGATGCCGGAGCCGCGGATCCTCCGCTCGCGCGACGCGCCCTACGACATCTGGGACCCCGGGATGGGCGGCGTCGAGTATCCCGACCCGTACGCGGCGCTCAACCGCCGCTTCGAGGGCCGCTTCATCGCAGACCGAAACAACAACAACTTCTCGTTCTTCGACGACCCGAAGTTCAACCGGAAGCTCGCCGCCGCCGCGCGGCTGACGGGCGCCGTCCGCGTGCGCGAGTACGGCGAGCTCGACATCGAGCTCTCTCGCGACGCCGCACCAGTCGCTCCGTACGCGACTGGAACGCACCGCCTCTTCGTCGCCGCCAACGTCGGCTGCGTCACACTGAACCCCGTCTACGGCGTCAGCTTCACAACGCTCTGCCTCAAGCGCTAGCCCCGCCACCGTCGACCTCGGGGACGGTGACCCAGATACGGCCGGTGCCCGCGGCGAGCGAGACGACCCGGTCCGCGACACGCACGGTGGCGACGACGGTCTCCGTCTCCGGGTCGATCCGCGAGACCGTGCCGTCGTCTCGGTTCGCGATCCAGACGGCGCCGCCGGCCACGGCGACGTCGGCCGGCCCGTCGCCGACGGCGATCTGTCGGGATGCGAGGTTAGTCGCCGGATCGATGCGCCAGACACTGCCGTCGTTCGAAGCCACCCAGACGGCGCCCGCCCCGACGGCCACGGCAGTCGGGCTGCCGAGCGGAATGGTCGCCTCGACGGCGTGCGTGCTCGTCGAGACGCGCCACACCACGTTGCCGAGCAGATTCGTGATCCATACTGCGCCCGCTCCCACGGCTATGTCGTGATTCGAACGTGTACCGAGCAGGATCTCCGCTTCACGCCCAGAGATGCGGGGATCGAGCCGGATCAGCCGAAGCTCGCCGGGTAGGCCGGCCCCTATCCAGACGGAGCCGTCTCCCACCGCAATACCCTCGAGCGAGTAGGGAAACCCGCCGTCGCCCGACAGCGAGACGGTCTCCACGACGCTTCCGTCGGTCGGGTCGATCCGCGACGCGCCTCCGGTACGGTGCGTGACCCACACGCTTCCCGCGCTGACCGCGACGTTAAAGACGTCCGCACCCAGACCGTTCGTCGTAACGTTCAGCGAGCGGGGATCGATGCGCGAGATCGTCCTGCCGCCCGTGTCGGCCACCCAGACGGCGTCCTCGCCAATCGCGATCAAGCCCCCGAACTCCCCTGAGCCGGGGCTCCTCTGTCGGCCGACAGGGACGGCATCCACGAGTTCGTTCGTCCTCGGGTCGATCACGGCGACCGAGCTGCCCGCGACCGGGAACAGCTGGTCGGAACCGCGGAAGGCGAACGCTGCTGCGATGACCACGGCGATCGCGACCGCGATCGCCGCCGCGACGACAAGTCGGCCCGGCCGCGCGGCCGGGCGGGTAGGCGGCGCGTCGGGCGCGGCGACGCGTTCGTCGGGCTCCGCCGCCTCGCGGACGTGCAGCGCGGGGTCCTGCTCGAGAATCTGCCGCTCGAGCTCTTTCAGCGCCCGGATTGGCTCGATCCCCAGCTCGTCGACGAGAACTCGCCGCGCCCCCCGGTAGGCCCCGAGCGCTTCGGCCTGTCTGCCCGACCGGTACAGCGCGAGCATCAGCTGCGCGCGCAGCCGCTCGCGCAGCGGGTGCTCTGCGACGAGGCGCTCGAGCTCGCCGACGACCTGGCGATGCACGCCGAGGGAGAGGTCGGCGTCGATCCGATCCTCTGTCGCGGTGAGTCGCAGCTCTTCGAGCCTCGCAATCTCGCGCTGCGCGAAGTCCTCGAAATTGAGGTCTGCGAGCGGCGGCCCGCGAAACAGCGCGAGAGCCTCTCGCAGGAGCCGGGCCGCCTCGCCGGGCTCGGCGCCGTGCGCCTGCTCGACGAGGTGCTCAAAGCGCCGGACGTCGATCTGCGTCGCGCCGGCGCGAAGCAGGTAGCCCGGTGAACGGGTCAGCAAGACGTCCTTGCCGAGCAGCTTTCGGAGACGCGAGACGTACACGTTGAGGACGGTGTCCGCCGTCGGTGGAGGAGTGGCGCCCCACAACTTCTCGATCAGACGTTCGCGCGCGACCACCTCGTTCGCGGCTAGAAGGAGGATGGCGAGCAGCGCGCGAGGCTTCGCACCGCCGATCGCAAGAGCGTCGCCGTCTCGGACGACCTCGAGCGGCCCGAGAAGGCGGAACTCCAACTGCGCGGTCTGCGTCTCGGCCAACGAGCGCTTCGTCCCCTCACCTCGCCAGATCGCTCAAGTCTATTTAGATCCGTTTACCTGCAGTGTGCGGCTTTGCAACCGCGCTCGCGCATCGTTCATCGCGTCCTGGGTCTCAC
>Ga0136614_10001886_pt1 | contig 12719 bp, 10 predicted proteins | sample AntDrymUQ2792106_2_FD_106643 | JGI IMG/M metagenome (GOLD analysis project Ga0136614, IMG submission 106643) | Polar desert sand microbial communities from Dry Valleys, Antarctica - metaG UQ279 (21.06) | ecosystem: Environmental > Terrestrial > Soil > Desert | place: Antarctica: Dry Valley...
GCCCCTATCCCCTAACCCCTTCTCCGAAGGAGACAGTGATGCAAGAACAAACTGAGGCGCGTTTTGGCGGCGTGGTGGATCACGTCGCAGTGCAGTGTGAAGATTTGCCGGGCGCGGTGCGCGAGTATGAGCGGCTTGGATTTCGTTTGGAGACGATGTATGAGGATTGGGCGATGCTGCGCGATGCGCGCGGCTTCGGCGTGGCGCTCTTGCCGCCCAACTCGAAGCATCCGCCGCACATGGGGCTGCGTGTGGAGACGCGCGAAGAACTGGAAGAGGCCGCGCGCCGCGAGAACCGTCCCATCAAGGAACACCGCGACCGCACCGTTTCCTTCTACACCAAAGGCGTCGGCAATCAGATCGTCGAGTTGATTTATTATCCACCGGATCATCAAAAGTAGTTCAAAGTTCAAAGTTCAAGGTTCAAAGTTGAGCCTGTCATCGACCTTGAACTTTGAACTTTGAACTTTGAACTTTGAACTATGCTGTTATTTCTTGAATCAATCGGGACGGGCGAGTTGCTCTTGATCCTTGTGGTGGCGCTGATGGTCTTCGGGCCGCGCAAGTTGCCGGAGTTGGCGAAGACGTTGGGTAAGAGCGTTAATGATTTCCGGCGCGCGTCGGATGATTTCAAGCGGACGTGGGAGCGCGAGGTCGAGACGGAGCGCGTCGAAGAGCGTGCGCGCATTGATCGCGCGCTGCATGAGCCGGACGAACGCGACGAACAAGCGTCGATTGAAGAACGCGCGATCATGCCAATCGAGCAGCCCGCCGCCGTCGCGCGCGGCGCAGAGATCGAAACTGTAACAATTAACAATCAGCAAGAGGCTCCTGACCTTTCGCGCAAAAGCGACTGGCTGTAAGTGATCGAAAGTTTACGCTAACAAAATCCCGCCTGAACCCGATGGCTTCCCTTTTAGAAACTGAACGAGAAGAACGCGATGACCGTCTCGGCGGGCAGATGTCTTTCCTCGAACACCTCGACGAGTTGCGCCGCCGTTTGATCCGCTCGGTGGTCTTCATCTTCGTCGCGGTCTTCGCTTGCTGGTTCGTCTCGGATCACATCTACAACTTTCTCGCGCGTCCCGTGCGCGTCGCGCTGGCCGAAGCGCAGCGGCAGCAACTCGCGGTGGCGGGCGGCGTGACCGGGCAGGAGATGGCCCTGCCGATCACGACGCTCAAGGAAGGAGACACCGGGCGTTTCGTCTTTGGCGAAGCGACCACGCTCGGCCAGAGCGTGATCCCGATGGGCGCGTCGGTGCAGGCGCGCGTCGCGCTCGACGGACAGGGGAGCATCGGCCTCTTCACGGATGAGCCGCTCTACGCAGGCAACACAGTGATCCCGAAAGGCGTTCGCCTGCCTTTGGAGTTGAATGTTGATCCGAGCGTGCTGCCCGGCATCGATCCGCGCCTCGTCGTCAACACGGCGCTGGAGCCATTCTCGCTCTACTTCAAAGTCTCGCTTTACGCCGCTGTCTGTCTCGCCGTGCCGTTTTTGCTCTGGCAAGTCTGGGCCTTCATCGCGCCCGGCCTCTACCCGCACGAGCGCGGCTACGCGATTCCCTTCATCCTGCTCTCGACCATCGCCTTCGTCATCGGCGCGGCCTTCGCCTATTACGTCATTTTTCCGCCAGCAGCGACGTACCTGCTCGGACTCGGCCAAGATTTTCAACTGCTCTTAAAAGCCAGCGACTATTTCGACTTCATCATCTTCATCATGCTCGGCATGGGCCTCGTCTTCCAGATGCCCGCGATCACTTACGTCCTCTCGCGCCTCGGCCTCGTCTCCGCGCACTTTCTCATCGGCGTGTGGCGCACCGCGCTGATCGTCATCCTCATCGCCGCCGCCGTCCTCTCGCCCACCAGCGACGTGATGAACATGATGCTCTTCGCCGCGCCGATGGTCGTGCTGTATTTGGTCTCAATTTTTATTGCTTGGATATTCGGGAGACAGAGGCAGGCGAAACCGAAAAATTAGCGGGGTGAGGATGAAGAACAACGTTCGGTGGCTCGGTTGAATGGCTGTTTTCTCGCTCGCGCTGAACCACCGAATAGTTCAGCCAATTCCGCCGCTCGGTCGTGATGCTGATCCCTTTCATTGACTAAAGCGACGACGTATGAGGTGTCGATGAAAACCTCAGTCAATGGTCTGCTCTCCAGTCAGATAAAGGTCGATGTTCTCAGAAAAGTCCGCCGGCCCGCTGATCCGAATCTGCCTCAACTTAGGCATTAAACTCGGCTCCGCGCTCTGAGGCCGTGACGCGGCGAACGCTTTGACGATCCGGTAAAGTTCTTCAAGACGCTCATCCGGCACTCGCTCAACCTCTGACTTGATAGCTTCTTTCGTAATCATGCTGATCACTTTACCCCAGTGACAGCCATTGTAAAAGCAGTTTTCTCATCTGACGGGCAACCGGGCTGCCTGCCTGCCGCATCTTGATTTTGTCCTACTGAGGCTCTAAAATTTGCTCTGCAAGTTTGGCGATGCTTGAGGTTATGCCTTTGTGGCAGATGCTTTGAGGCCAGCTCAGGGCGTCGCCGTTTTGCAATCATCGCGTCGTTTTCATCACGGAGTTTTGCTTTCGCGCCGCCACTCTACTTCGGGCGAGCGCGAGTCTCAAACAACAGCTTATCGACTGATACGCAGCACAGGAGTTAGTAACTATGACTCGTCTGAATTGGCTCCGCTTCCCGGCGTTCATCCTCCTCGTTTGGACGCTCGCCGTCCCTGTCGCCGTCCCGGCGCAAAAGAAAGACAAGAAGAACGACGGTCAAGACGTGACCGAGCGCGAGCGCAACGTCAGGCCGGAGTTGAAGAAGGTTTACAAAGACTGGATCAACGAGGACGTGGCGTACATCATCACGGATGAAGAGCGCAAGGTTTTCAAGAGGCTCGCCACCGATGAAGAACGCGAGTCATTCATCGAAGCCTTCTGGCGGAAGCGCGATCCTGATCCGGACACGGACGAGAACGAATACAAGGAAGAGTATTACGAGCGCATCGCCTACGCCAACGAGCATTACGCTTCGGGCATCCCCGGTTGGAAGACGGATCGCGGGCGCATCTACATCGCTTACGGCAAGCCCGACGGAGTCGAGTCGCATCCTTCAGGCGGCGCTTATGATCGTCCCTCCTATCACGGCGGCGGATCGACGACCACTTATCCGTTTGAAGTCTGGTTTTATCGTCACATTGCGAACATTGGCTCCGGCATCGAGATCGAGTTCGTTGATCCGACTGGGACGGGCGAGTATCGTATCGCCCGCTCGCCGGACGAGAAAGACGCCATGCTCTACGTGCCGGGTGCGGGACTCACGCTCAACGAGCAACTCGGCCTGTCGAGCAAGTCTGATCGCGTGGCTTACGGGTCGCAGTACCAACGCGAGCAGGACAGCCCGTTCTCGCGCCTCCAACTGCTCGTAGATTTGCAGAGAGCGCCCGCGATCAAGAATCCCGAACTGGCCGCGCTCCTGACCAGTTCGCCGAACGTCGAAGAGAATGCGCTCAACTTCGACCTGCGGATCGACTTCTTCCGCCAATCAGAGGAGCGCGTCGTGACCGCCTTCACGATCCAGACCGAGAACAACGAATTGGCGTTCGCCGACATCGGCGGCGTCCAGACGGCGCGGATGAATATTTTCGGCAGGATCGTCTCGCTCGCAGGGCGGCGCGTCGGCACGTTCGAGGATGTCGTGACGACACAAGCCAGCGCTACCGAACTGCTCGACATGAAAGGCCGCAAGTCGGCTTACGGCAAAGCCGTTGCGTTGCCGCCGGGGACGTATCGCGCGGACGTGATCGTGCGCGACATCAACTCCGGCGCGACCCAAGTCGTGAAGAAAGGTTTTACAGTGCCGAAGTACGACGCGAAGCAACTCTCGACTTCGACGCTCATTCTCGCAGCCAAGCTGCAAGACCAATCCGGCCAGCCTTCGGTCGGCCAGTTCAGCATCGGCAACTTCAAAGTGATCCCGAACATCGCCGGCATCTTCCGCAAAGGCGATCCGGTTGGCGTCTATTTGCAAGTTTATAACGCCGGCATTGATCAGACGACGCTCCGGCCTTCGGTCGATGTCGAATACGTCTTGACGAAAGACGGCAAGGAACTCGGCAAGATGGCGGAAGACTGGCGCGGCATGTCCGACGCCGGCCAACGCCTAACGCTTGCCCGCCTCGTTGACACCGCGCAACTCGCGCCCGGCGATTACCAAATGGCGATCCGCATCAAAGACCGCGTCTCCGGCCAATCGCTTGCGCCGTCGGAGAAGTTCACGATAGTGCAGTGACGAGTGACGAGAAAAGCAAAGCGGCCTGCGCTTCAACAACGCAGGCCGCTTTGCTTTTTCACTAACGGACACTGACCACACACCAACTCGTCACTCGTCACTGATCACTCGTCACAGCTTTTCTGAGCGCATTGACTAAGAGATGCGCGCGGCGCGTCGGCTCTGGCTGACGATAGCCGCCATCGCAGCGCAGCGTGAGATTGATGGCGTCTTCGAGATTGATAAGGTGTCCGGGCGAGACAAAGATCGGCTGCACTTTGTTCTTCGTCCGCAAGGCTGCGCCGAGCGTCTCGCCGTTTTTCGGATCGACGAGCGGCGTCCAACTCCCGCGCTCCGGCGTTGGTTCTTCATACTTCCCGACCAGCACAGACTTCGCGCAACCAAACGTCGGGCGATTCAACAACAGCCCGATGTGCGAAGCGATCCCCACACGACGCGGGTGTGCGATCCCCTGCCCGTCAAACATCACCGCATCCGGCTCAATTTTTAATTTCGCCCATGCCTCCAACACCGACGGCGCTTCCCGAAACGACAACAAGCCCGGCACATACGGAAACTTCGTCTCGCTCACAACGCCGACTTCTTCGATTACTTCGAGCGTCGGCAAACGCAACACTACGACGCCGGCATAGACCACCGGCGAGAATTTATTGAACGAGATGTCCGCTCCCGCCACCGTCTCAATGGGACCAACGAGCGGCGCGATCCGCACTCGTTCACGCAAGCTCTTTTGCAGTTCGACTGCCTCGCGCGGCATGAGATTCCAATCGTGAAGTTGTTCGTAGTGAGCCATAATTGATAAAAGTGGATGCCCCTGCTGGGAGCGCGGGCATCCCCACCTGCCGCGTGCGCCAGCACGCGAAAGTGAAACGAGTAATTCAAGGTTGAGCCAACTTGAAGCTCACTATTCGTGCTGACGCGCCCGAGCGGGCAAGGATGCCCGCGCTCCCAGCCGTCGCGCCGCTCACTCCGATCAGGCTTGGACAGCACTGCTCGTGAAATTCACTATCTCGCTCGCCTTTATTTCTGCCCCTTCCTGCTGAATCGAATGCACATGCCAATTTTGATCATCGCGCTCAGGGAAATCGACGCGGTAGTGCGCGCCGCGTGATTCTTCGCGCCAGAGGGCAGCGCGGGCGATGAGCGTGGCGACGGTGAGGAAGTTGCGCGAGGGTGGGCGCAGGCGTGCTTGCGCGATCTGCTCGAACTCGCGGAGGGCGCGCATCAATGATTGTCGCGAGCGGAGGATACCAATGCGCTCCCACATCAGACGCCGCACGCGCTTTTGCACCGCGAGAGCGATCTCGCCGGTCGCATCGGTCGCCGCCTCTTCAGTTTCATTTTGCGTTGTGGTCTTGCTGGCAAACGACGCGGGCGCATTGTCCGTCGCCGCCGCGCGTCCGGCGCGTGCGCCGAAGACTAAACCTTCAAGCAGCGAGTTCGATGCCAAGCGGTTCGCGCCGTGAACGCCCGTGCAGGCCACTTCGCCGGCAGCGTAGAGGCCGGGCAAAGTGGTGCGCCCGTCGAGGTCTGTGCGGACGCCGCCCATGATGTAATGCGCGGCGGGCGAGACGGGGACAGGGTCGCGCGTTAGATCGAGGCCGTAACGCAAGCAGGTGTCATAAATTTTCGGGAAGCGGCGACGGAGAAAGCGCGCGTCGAGCGCGGTCATGTCGATGTAAACGGTGCGCGTTGCGGTGCGTTCCATTTCGGCGACAATGGCCCGGCTTACGATGTCGCGCGGAGCCAACTCCGCCCGTCCGTGATAGCGCGGCATGAATCGCTTGCCGTCCACATTCCGCAGCACGCCGCCTTCGCCGCGCATCGCTTCGGACAACAGAAAACGCGGCGCACCTTCCACGTTCAAAGCCGTCGGGTGAAACTGCATGAACTCCATGTCGGCCAACTCCGCGCCCGCGCAGTAAGCCATCGCCATTCCGTCGCCGGTCGCTACCGCCGGATTCGTCGTGTGCAAGTAAAGCTGTCCCGCCCCGCCCGCAGCTAAGACGACTGCGCGGGCGCGCAACTCGCGCGGCGCACGCACCAACGGATCGAGGAAGCGGACGCCGCAACATCGCCCGTCTTCCACGAGCAGACGCTGTGTCGCCGCGTGCGTCATAAATTGAATTCGCCGCTCGCGCCCCGTCCGCGCCAAGAGCGCACGCACGATCTCATGCCCCGTCGCGTCGCCGCCCGCGTGCAGGATGCGCCGCCGCGAATGCGCCGCCTCCTGCGTGAACAGCAGTTCTCCACCCTTTCGATCAAACTCCGCGCCCCACTCGATCAACTCACGCATGTAGCGCCGCCCATCCTCGACCAACACGCGCACCGCCTCCACATCACACAACCCCGCGCCCGCTTGTAAGGTATCGTCCTCATGCAACGACACCTCATCGTCTTCCGCCAGAGCCACCGCCACCCCGCCCTGCGCGTATTCGGTATTCGACTCGCTCGCGCGCTCCTTCGTCAACACCGTCACACGCGCCCCCAGCGTTGCGGCCAACTCCAAAGCCGCGCGCAAGCCCGCGATCCCGCTGCCGATCACAATGAAATCCGTCTCATGTGCCATGATTTTTCAGGGAACCAACCGCGACGGAATTCTAACAACCCCGACGCGAAGGCGACAACGCGAATAAGGCAGTTCTTATGAGACCATATCAAGCACTGCTACTTTCTTAGCGAGATCGGATCATCCGGTCGTATAATACGCCTGCTTACGTATCTGTGCGGCATTTCCAACACAGAATATGTGTTGAGTGTTTTAACGTCTGGCCTACCTAATGAAGATAATTTCGGTCATTATTTTCTGCACCTTATTGGCGCTTACTTGTACAGCCGTCAGCAGCGTACAGAAGGCAAGACCCGTCCCTAGACGCATCAATAAACCGGACAAGCGCGGGTACACGCCGCTGATGCGCGCAGCAGAGCGAGGGCAAGTGAACGCTGTGCGCGCACTGCTGAAAAGTGGCGCGGAAGTTGACGCCAAACACTTCGCCGGTTTCACGGCCATGATGCTGGCAGCAAGTAAGGGGCAGCTCCAAACGGTGAAGATACTACTCGCGGCAGGGGCGAATCCGAATGTCAGCGTGGTGACCCCTCACGCGGGTACGATCAATCCGCTAATATGGGCGGTGTTGTCGGATAACAAAGAGGTGGTCGAGGTTCTCCTCAAAGCCGGGGCTGAAGTCAATCCGCAGGCGACAGATGGCGGCACGCCGTTGCTGTTTGCCGTGCAATCTGGTGAGACAGAAATCATCAAAATTTTGTTGGGCCGCGGGGCGGACGTGAATGCCAAGATGTTTAATGGCTATACCGCCTTGATGGTTGCTGCGGAAATTTCCGATCCTGAGATCACGAAAGTTCTCATTGCCGCCGGCGCTGATGTGAACGCTAGAAACGATTTTGGTGAAACGGCTCTATCCATTGCCACGAAAATGGGGAATGGCGGCGTGGTATTTACACTGAGGCAAGCCGGAGCGAACGAATAAGCGGCGTGTGTGAATCCGAGTAGATAAAGTAGCGTGGCTTTCGCTTCGTCGGCGACGGCTCGGAAGAGCGCGTGATTCGTTTCGAGTTGCCGCGCGGCGTGGGAGTTGACCAATCGATAGCGCTCATTTTGTCTTGGCCTGAAGGGTGGCAGTGCCTTTTTACATTCCCCGCCGTGCGCGCTAGAATGCAGCGTATCGATTCTTCAGTTCCCCGTTGACCATAACAGTTCAAGCCGTCGCCGCCGGGTGCGCGCCCTACGCGCCTTTCGGTAGGCGTTCCCTCGTCAGGGAGCGCGCACGCGCCGCCGCGGCCGCAAGGAGATAAAAGTGATGAAATGGAATCGTCTGGCGTCGCTCGCACTCGTGACCGCGCTGATTGCGCCGAATGCCGCGCTCGCGCAGGACAGAAGTGGGCAGTCTGAAAAGATGCCCGCCGTCAAGGTGGCGAATGCCCTGCCGTCTGACAATTTGAAGAGCGGCAGTTCGTTGCCGCCGATCAAGTTTACGGAATACCGGCTCAAGAACGGCTTGCGCGTGATCCTGCATGAAGATCACTCGACGCCGATTGTGGGCGTCAATCTGTGGTATCACGTCGGCTCGAAGAATGAAGTACCGGGCCGCACCGGCTTCGCGCATTTGTTCGAGCATATGATGTTTCAAGGCTCGGAGAATTACGACGACGAGTACTTCAAGCCGATCCAAGAAGCGGGCGGGAATCTCAACGGCTCGACGAATCCCGACCGCACGAATTATTGGGAAGTGGTCCCATCGAATTTTCTTGAGACCGCGCTCTTCCTCGAAGCCGACCGTTTGAGCGGGCTGCTCGCCGTGTTGGACGAGAAGAAACTCGCCAACCAGCGCGACGTAGTGAAGAACGAGAAGCGACAGAATTACGACAACCGCCCGTATGGCTTGGTCGGCGCGAAGATCAACGAGACGCTCTACCCGGCGAATCACCCGTATCATTGGCTGACCATCGGCTCTTTGGAAGACCTCTCGAATGCTTCGCTCGAAGACGTGAAGAATTTCTTCCGCCGCTACTACACGCCGAACAACGCGAGCCTCGCCATCGCCGGCGACTTTGATCTGGCGGAGGCCCGAAAACTCGTAGAGAAATACTTTGGTCCCATCGCGAGCGGCCCGGACATCAAGCCGGTCACGGCCACACCGCCGCACCTCAAAGAGATGAAGCGCATCTCGATGGAAGACCGCGTGACGCTGCCGCGCGTTTATCAAGTGTGGGTCGTGCCGCCGCGCTACGTGCCGGACGAAGCGCCGCTCGACGCGCTGGCCTCGATCCTCGCAGGCGGCAAAACCTCGCGGCTCTACAAGACACTCGTCTATGACCAACAGATCGCGCAGGACGTGTCGGCCTTTAACAACGCGCAGGAACTCGGCGGGCAGTTTCAGATCGTCGCCACCGCCAAGCCCGGCAAGACGCTCGAAGAAATCGAGAAAGTGATCGCCGAAGAGTTAGACAAACTTCGCCGCGAGCCGCCGACCGCCGAAGAGATTGAGCGCGTCTATAACGCGACCGAGTCGGCTTTCGTTTACGGCTTGCAGACTGTTGGCGGCTTCGGCGGCAAAAACGATCAGTTGAATCAGTACGCGACTTATCTGAACAAGCCCGGCTACTTTCAAGAAGACCTCGCGCGCTATCGCCGCGTCACCGCGCAAGACGTACAGCGCGTCGCCAACACTTACTTGACCGACAAGCGCCTCATCGTCAGCGTCACACCGAAACCGCGCAGTCAGGCGACCGGCGAGCCGGTGGCAGCGAGTCCGGCCAAAGCCGTCGCCCCCACCAGCGCACAACAGCAACAGCAACCGTCCGGCGCGCAAGCAGTGACGAAGACCGAAGCCGCTGTCACCCGTCCGGCAGGCGCGGCCCCGCCGGCTTCGACTGCGCCCGCCACAGCGCCGACCACCCCACAATCGGACGCGAAGAAAGCAGCGCCGAAAGATTTTTCCGCGAACTTACCCAAGCCGAAGCCCGATCCGCGCTTCACTTTGCCGCAGATTCAGCGGCGCAAACTCTCGAACGGCCTCGACGTGCTGCTCGTCAAACACGATGAACTGCCCGTCGTCAGCATGAATCTCGTGTTAAAGACCGGAGCGGCGGCGGATGCGCCGGAACGCGCCGGCCTCGCCAGCCTGACCGCCGGATTGCTCGACGAGGGGACCAAGACACGCTCCGCGCTCGACATCTCGAATCAACTCGCGGCCATCGGCGCGCAACTCGGAACCGGCAGCGGTCGCGACGCGAGCAGCGTCACGCTCCGCACGCTGACGCGCCAACTTGATAAGGCTCTCGATATTTATGCGGACGTGATCACCAATCCGGCGTTCCCGAAAGACGAACTGGAGCGCGCCCGCTCCTCGCGCCTCGCGCAACTCGCGCAACTGCACGACAATGCCAACGCCGTCGCCGATCTGATCTTCGCGTCGCTCATCTATGGGCGCAAACATCCTTACGGCCAACCGGCCATCGGCGATGTCGCGTCCGTGACTGGCGTCAGCGTTGAGGACCCGCGCCGCTTCTACGAGACTTACTATCGTCCGAACAACGCCGCGCTCGTCGTCGTCGGCGACGTGCAGGCGGAAACTCTGCTCCCGAAACTCGAACGCGCTTTCGCCAACTGGAAGGCCGGCGAAGTTCCGGCGGTTAAATTCTCCGCCCCGCCCGCGCGTGAACGCGCCACGATCTACATTGTGGACAAACCCGGCGCGGCGCAGTCCGTCATCAACATCGGGCAACTCGGCGTCGAGCGCGCCTCGCCCGATTATTTCCCGCTGCTGGTGATGAACACGATCCTCGGCGGCGGCTTCGTCTCGCGCATTAACTTGAATTTGCGCGAAGACAAGGGTTACTCCTACGGCGCGCGCTCGTCGTTCGACTTCCGCCGCTCGCCGGGGCCATTCACCGCCTCAGCCGGCGTGCAGACCGCCTTCACGAAAGAGTCGGTCGTCGAATTTTTGAAAGAGCTGCGTGGCATTCGCGGCGAGATACCTGTCACCGACCGCGAGCTTGAGACCGCCAAGCAAGCACTCATTCGCGGCTTCCCGCGCAGTTTCGAGACGCCCGATCAGATCGCCAGCCGGCTCTCCGACAACGTGCTGTACAACTTGCCGGACAGCTACTTCAACAACTACATCACGAGCGTCCGCGCCGTCAGCAAAGCCGACGTTAATCGCGTCGCCAACCGCTATCTCGATCCGTCGAAGCTGGCGATTCTCGTCGTCGGCGACCGCCAAGTGATCGAGCCGGGACTGCGCTCGCTCGAAGGCGTCGGCGAGTCTGTGACGCTCCTCGACGCCGAAGGCCGCACCGCTAACAGCAGCAGCAGCGAAAGCGGTAAGCAGTAAAAAACAGGAGGCAGGAGCAGGTGGCAGGAGGCAGTCAGGAGTTAGATCAGTCTTGACTGCCTTCTACTGTTTGCTTTCTGCCTTCTGCCGCCCGCCTCCTGATCCTGCCGTCTGCCCCTGCCTTCTGCGGTTTATCGTTCCCCGACACCCCTCCGCCCCGCAGCGGCAGCGATAATCATTCGGGTGATACGACTCGACGTAATCCAAAGTGATCTCCTCGCCCGGCTCAATGTCGCGGAGCGCGAAGAAAATAACGTGGCCGTGCATGATGCGGACAAAGCTATTGGGCCGGCACGAGTGATTGATGAACTGCGAACCGTTGCCGCCGACGCTGCTATCGATGCCCCAATAAGAATTGATCGCGCAGATGTGCAGCCGCCGACGCCCATGCATCCGTCGCGCCGCCTCGCGTCGGGAAACCAACTCGCCTGTCAACTCAACGATCTTGCGTCCCTTGCGAAACGCGACAGTCGCGAAACAGCCCGTCCCGTCAATCTTCGATTTACCGATCCGCAGGCCGGGAGCCGTTTGTTGCTGCATCTGATTCATTAACGAACGTACTGAACTGATGATGACGATTAGTTTACTGTGTAGAGAAACGATTCCGCGCATGCTGGGAGCGCGGACGTCCCGCCCGCCTAGCTCGCCTGCGGCGAGCTAGGCGGGCGGGACGATCACGCAACGTCGTGTGATCGCACAACATTTGTTCGCGCTGATGCGCTCACTGCGGACGGGACGTCCGCGCTCCCAGCACGCGCGGCTCGTTCATGTTTGAGCTACTACCTTTCAAACAACGCTCTCCACGACGCGCAACTAAACATGCAGTTTCATTTCTGGATCACATTTACTTTGTGCCAAGCGTTGTTCATATAGCCTTTGAAATTCCAGATGCGGCGCGCATCTTCCGGTTGGGTGTTGGCCGCAGAATCCCACGCTCTGACGACGATTTGCTGCGCGCCGGGCGGAAGTTCGATCCGCGCTTGCCAGAAACGCCAAGCCCAACTTTGATTTTCACTTTCCCAATCCGCTACCGTCCACGTCTCGCCGCCGTCAATTGAAACATCGGCGCGCTCAACACGACGATTGCCGCCCGCGACGGCGTAGCCTTGAACGATGACTGCGCCCTTTTCCAATGTCGCGCCGTCAACGGGTCGGCAGATAACGGCATTGAGCGATTGCTCGCCGAGCATCAAAGCGTTTTCCCAATCCGCCGTCTCCGCCCGGACGTGCGGCGGAAACAGTTTGTAGGCGTGCGCTTGATAATAATTATCGGAAGGCTCCGTTTGCAGCTTGATGCGCTCTAACCATTTGACGCTGCGGGCCCCGATGTAGCCGGGGACGACCGCGCGCACAGGGAAACCATGAACCATCGGCAAAGGCTCGCCGTTCATCTCGTAGGCCAACAGGACTTCCCCGTTGAGAGCTTTTTCGAGAGGAATCGAACCGCCAAAGCCGAATCTTTCGTTGCGTTTTTCGACCTCATCCAAACCGACGAACGCCGCATGAGCCACTTTGACATGGACACCTGCTGCTACGAGGACATCACGCAAAGCCGCGCCCGCCCACACAGCGTTGCTA
>Ga0136614_10001887_pt1 | contig 12717 bp, 8 predicted proteins | sample AntDrymUQ2792106_2_FD_106643 | JGI IMG/M metagenome (GOLD analysis project Ga0136614, IMG submission 106643) | Polar desert sand microbial communities from Dry Valleys, Antarctica - metaG UQ279 (21.06) | ecosystem: Environmental > Terrestrial > Soil > Desert | place: Antarctica: Dry Valley...
ACCTCGGCATAAAAGCGTTGTCCGAGCTCGATCAGCTCGGCGTCAACCGCCGGTCCGGGGTCGCCGATGACCTCCACGTCCCACTGGCTGAACTGGCGGTAGCGACCAGCCTGCGGTCGGTCGTAACGGAACATGGGGCCGAGGAGCGTCAAGCGCAGCGGCCCGGGCCGCACGTGCATGCCGTGCTCGATGAAGGCGCGCACGATCCCGGCCGTCGGCTCGGGACGCAATGCCCACGGCGCGGCCTCCTCCTGGCTGCCCTTCGCGCCGGCGACCCGGAACATCTCCTTCTCAACGGCGTCGGATGTCTCTCCCAGGCCGCGGGCGAAGAGCTCGACGCGCTCGAAGAGGGGGATCTCGATGCGCTCGAAAGCGTAGAGGCGCGCGAGGCCGCGAGCCACCCCCTCCACCCGATCCCAGGCCGGCGTGTCTTCGGGCAGCACGTCGCGCGTGCCACGGGGCGCGCTCATCATCTTGGCCATGAGTCGGAGTCTATCGGGGCCGGCCGGCGATCGTGTGGTACGCGTCGCCGACGATCGCATCGACGGCATCCCAATCGACCGGCACGTCGAGGTAACGTCGGTCATCGCGGCTGGCTCGGCGTCTAACCGATCGCGATTCGCCCCCAACCAGGACATCTCGCGGAGGCGCACCAGAAGGCCAGGCGATCGTCGTGGTGGTGATCGGCGCCGTGCCCAATTGCTCACGGAGCAGGCTTGCCGCGTTGCCTCCCTACCCGGTGGACTTAGTCCCCGGACTTAGCTAACACCAGTGACTACCTCGCCTCGCGAGTGACCGACGTGACGTCCCGCAGCCGCTCGATCTTGGCCAGGACGCGCGCAAGCTGCTGAAGCGACTCGACCTTGAAGGTGGCGGTGATGACTGCCGTGCCATCGGCGTGGGTGGCCACCGAGGCCGCCACGATATTGACCTTGTACTCAGCCACCACGTTCGTGATATCGCTCAAGAGTCCCGGCCGATCCAGCGCCGAAATGCGAACCGTGATCGGATAGGTCTGCTGGCCGGCCAGCTCCCACTCCACGTCGATCAGCCGCTCGATGTCACGCTCCGACAGGACCGATGGACACGACGCGCGGTGCACCGTCACGCCCTTGCCGCGCGTGACATAGCCGGTGATCTCGTCGCCCGGGATCGGTGAGCAGCACTTCGCGAAGCGCACCAGCAGGTCGCCGACCCCCTTGACCTTCACACCGGTCGTTGAAGGCGCGGCCGGGGGCGCCTCCTCGGGCAAGGTGATCGCCGCGTCGTCATGGATCTCCAGCTTGCTGACCACGCTCGCCGACGAGACCGCGCCGTACCCGATGGCCGCGTAGAAGTCGTCCATCTCGCGGAAGCGGTATTGCGCGGCTTTTTCGGCTAACGTCACGGCGTCCACCGAGGCCAGGGTCTCGTGAGCCAGGCGCCGCAGCTCCCGGTCGAGCAGGTCCTTGCCCTGCGTGATGTTCTCGTCGCGCTGCTGGCGCTTGAACCAGGCCCGGATCTTCTCCTTGGCATGGCTGGTGCGCACGATGTTCATCCAATCGCGGCTCGGGCCGTGGGCCGCCTTGGTGGTCACGACCTCGACGATGTCGCCGTTGCGCAGCTTGTAGTCGAGCGGCACGAGACGGTTGTTGACCTTCGTGCCAATCGTGCGATGACCGACATCGGTATGGATCCGGTAGGCGAAGTCGAGCGTCGTGGCACCCGCCGGCAGGTCCTTGACGTCGCCCTTCGGCGTGAAGACGAAGACCTGGTCCTGGAAGACGTCGAGCTTGATCCCCTCCACGAACTCGGTGGCGTCCACGACCTCCCGCTGCCAGTCGATCAGCTGCCGCACCCATGCCAGCTTCTCGTCATAGCGGCGGTCGCCGCGGCTGCCCTCCTTATAGCGCCAGTGCGCGGCGATGCCCGCCTCGGACACCTCGTGCATCTGGTAGGTCCGGATCTGGACCTCGACCGGCTTCGCCTCGGGGCCGATGACCGCTGTGTGAAGCGACTGGTACATGTTCGCCTTCGGCATGGCGATGTAATCGTCAAACTGCCCCGGCACCGGCCGCCACAGCGAGTGCACCACGCCGAGGGCCGCGTAGCAGTCCTTCACCTCGGCGACGAGCACGCGAATCGCGTGCAGGTCATAGATCTCGGTGAACTCGGAACCCTTGCGCTCCATCTTGCGAGCGATGGAATACAAGTGCTTCGGCCGCCCACTGATCTCCGACGTGATGCCGACCTTGGCGAGCTCCTTGCGCAGGATCCCGATGCTCTTGTTGACAAAGCTCTCGCGCGCCCGGCGACGGTCGGTGAGCATGTCGACCAGCTGCCGGTACTTGTCAGGCTCGAGATACTTGAAGGCGAGGTCCTCGAGCTCCCATTTGATCTGCCACATCCCGAGCCGATGCGCGAGGGGCGCGTAGATCTCCATCGTCTGGCGCGCGATCCGCTGCTGCTTATCGGCCGCCAGGAACTGGAGCGTTCGCATGTTGTGCAGCCGGTCGGCGAGTTTGATGATCACGACCCGGACGTCCTCGGCCATGGCCATGAACATCTTGCGGATGTTCTCGGCCTGCTGCTCCTCCATCGTCCGCGCCGATCCGAACTTGGAGAGCTTCGTGACGCCGTCGACCAGCCGCGCAACCTCGCGGCCGAACCGCTTCTCGATCTCGGGAAGCGTGTAATCAGTGTCCTCTGGCACGTCGTGGAGCAGCGCCGCCGCCAGCGTCTCCGCGTCCATCTGGAGCGTTGCCAGGTAGTAGGTGACCTCCACAGGATGGGTGACGTAGGGCTCGCCCGAGCTGCGCAACTGGCCCTCGTGGGCGGTGACGGCGGTCTCATAGGCTCGCCGAATCAGGTTTTCATCGCAGCTGGGTCTGTGCCGCTGTGCCTCCGCCACGATCTCGTCGATGGTATGCAGACGATCGCCCGCGGCCTCACCGCCGCGCGTGATTCGCTGCACGACGGCCGCCGGAGAGAAGCGTGCCAGCTGAGCCATAGGACTCCCGATGCTAGCACGCACCAACCGCCCCTACGGTCGCGGCTTCCTGTTCAGGCGTCGCGTTTGAGAGCGGCGAGGCCATCGACCACCCGCAAGGCGGGCAGGCGGCGCAAAGCGTCCGGCGCCACCTTCAGCTTGGATGACCGATTTCCGCCACCCAGCACGATCCAGGGCGCATCCATGACCCGCGCGTCGACCAGGATTGGCATGCCTTCCGGGAGGCCGAACGGCGTGACGCCGCCGATCTCCATGCCGGTCAGCGTGCGGACCGGATCGGCGCCGGCGAACGAGGCCTTGCGGACGCCCATCTCGCGTCGCACCGCCCGATTTACGTCCAGCGAGGTCGTGGCCAGCGCGACGCAGGCAACATAGCTGGGCTCCGCGCCTTTCGAAGCGACCACGATCGTGTTGGCGCTCCGATCCAGCGGCACGCCGTAGGCCTCGACGAATGCGGCGGTGTCGGCGAACGCAGGGTCACATTCCATGACTTCGAACTCGACGCCGATCTGTTCGAGCCGATGGCGCACGCCAGGGTGGAGCAGATCCGGATTCATTCGATCTCGGGCGTGTCGTGGCCGTCCCGGCCGAGGAGCTTCAGGCGAACTCGCTGGGCCAGGCCGTATGCGGGAATCGCGATGCGCAGCGCCGTGTCTATCGGTGCACGCAGAGGCAGGTCGCGGGCACCGACGTACTCGATCTCCTCACCGCCGAACCCTTCCTTGAATTGGCGGATGCCGCCGGTCGCCAGTCCCCACATGTCGTACACGCGAAACCCCTCGCGGGCGAAGTCGGCGATAGCGGCCCATTTGAGCAGGTAGTTGGCGCGGGCATCGGCGCCGGCATCGGTCATACCGCCGTAAGACTCGACCGCCCGGTCGCCGCAGGTGAAGTGGTAGAGCGCGGCAACGCGCTCCCCGTCACGAACAGCGAAGCTCAGGCGGACCCGACTGGTGGGCGCGAAGATCGACCACACCCGCTCGTAATAGAACGCCTGGCGCGCCACGAAGCCGGCGCGGTTCGCCGTGAATTGATAGATGCGGTTGAAGTCGGCCAGCGCCGGACCGATGACCTCGGGCAGGGTCGAGCCGTCGAAACGCTCGACCGTCACGCCCGACCGCTCGGCCTTGTTGACGTACTGCCGATGCTTCCGCTTCAGCGCGGCCTTCAACTCCTCCTCGCCCGGCGTGAGATCAATCACGCGTGTGGTCGGCGGCTGGATCTTCGGAGCGGCGCGCCACGGCTCCGCCAGCAGCGCACGCCCGTACGGCGTGCCGATCTGCGCCTCGGGATCGGCGCGCACCGTGGCGATTCGTTCGGCCTTCCCGAGCGCGCGCAACGCAGCCCCGAGCGCGCCACGAACCTCCGGGTCATCCAGGTCCCCGATCGGGCCGCGCGGCGCGTACGCCAGGTGCCAGCCGACGATCGGCATGCGGCGGAGAAGCAACTGCGCACCGGCGACCGGATGCTCCCGGGAGGGGCCGATGGCCAGGCGCACGGGCCGCCAACCGCCCATGGCGCGCACCTCACCCCATTCCCAGAGCTGCGGGAACGCGTGGTACGGGGCGGCTTCAACGAACGCATTCCAGGCATCAGGATCGGTCACGCGCCACGCGGGTAGTTGGGAGGAACTCATCGATCCGACCATCCTGCGTCACGAAGCGCGTCGCGCGCCGCGCCGACCTCGTCCCACGGTCGCATGTCTGCGCCGTAGAACATGCTGGCCTCGTGGCCCTTTCCGGCGAGGAGGATCACGTCGCCCTCGCGCGCCAGGCCGATCGCTCGCGTGATCGCCTCGCGCCGATCGTCGATCACCCAGAGCGTCTCGCCGTCGCGGGCGCCGACGGACCGGGCGCCGTCGGCAATTGCCTCGTTGATGGTACGTGGATGCTCAAGCCGCGGGTCCTCATCGGTCACAACCACGAGATTGGCAAGCTCGGCCGCGACGCGACCCATCGGTCCACGCTTGGTGGGATCACGCTCCCCAGCCGATCCGATCACCGCGATCAGTCGGTCGGCGGTCAGGGGGCGCAGCATCGCCAGGACCTTGCGCAGCGAATCTTCGGTATGGGCGTAGTCGACGATGACGACGAACGGCTGACCGGCCACCACGCGCTGCATTCGGCCCGGAACACCGCTCGTGTCGCGCAGCGCATCGGCCGCCTGTCCCAGGTCGAGCCCAATCGTCTCTCCGACCGCCAGGGTCGCGAGCGCATTGGAAACGTTGAATCTGCCCGGCAATGCAACGCGGACGATACCCTGCCAGCTTGGCGCCTCGAGTCGGAAGCGTGTGCCGGCCGCATCTGCTTCGAGGTCGCTGGCGCGCAGGTCGGCATCGGTGTCGATCGCATAAGAGATGACGCGATCCCGCGCCCGCTCCCGGAGGTAATCGAAACTCGAATCATCGGCGTTCAGGATGGCGATCGGCGCCTGCTCGACCAGGAGCGCCTTGGCTGCCCGGTATGCCTCGACGGTGCCATGAAACTCGAGATGCTCGCTCGTCACCGTCGTGACCACGCCGATATCGAACCGGCAGTTCCGGGTTCGTTCCAGCGCGAGCCCATGCGAGGTGGCCTCCATGACGACGCTGTCGTTGCCCTCGGTCACCATGCGCGCCAACAGACCCTGGAGCTCGAGCGCCTCCGGAGTTGTGTTGCGCTCCTCGTTGGACCGCACCGTTGCGCCGACCCCGGTGAACACGGTTCCGATCTGACCCGGCCGGCGCCCGCAGGCTCGCAGCACCTCAGCGGTGAGCGCGGTGACCGTCGACTTCCCGTCCGTGCCCGTGACGCCGATCACCGACAGCTGCTCAGACGGGCGCCCGAACCAGGCGTCGGCAGCATCCGCCAACGCTCGACGCGTGCGGTCCACCACCAGCTGCGGCACACCCGCTTCGGGCAGCTCGCGCTCGACGACCAGACCGATGGCGCCGGCACTCACTGCGCCGGCGGCGTACTCGTGACCATCGACGTGGACGCCCGGCACGGCAAAGAAGAGCGTCCCCGGCACGACCTCGCGTGAGTCGTATGCGAGCGCATGCACCTCCCCCACCGGCATCCCGATGACCCGTTCCGGCGCGATGACATCGGTGAGAGCGCCGAGGCCCAATCGTCGCAATGTGGTCATGTGCGCAGGTGGCCGACCCAGCCGCGCATGATGCCCGTCGCCACACGCAGGCGGTAGAGGGTCGGGTCGGCGACCAGGTCCCAACTTCCTGCCCAGACGATCTCGATACCGCCGAAACCCTTCTTGAACAGGCCGACGCCGTGCCAGGCATGCTCAGGTCCCGCGCCGGGTGGAGCGATGCCCCACAGATCGTGCTGTGTCACGCCTCGATCGCGTGCCAGCCGCATCATTTCCCACTGGAGCGCGTAGCTTGCGTAGCGCTTTGGTTCGCCACGCTCCTCGCGGCGCGAGCCGCTGAACAGGTAGTACGACCGCGCTCCCTCGAACACCACCATGCCCGACGCCAGCAGCTCACCCTCGCGACGCGCCTCGAGGATCGCCGCCCGACCCGCGCCCGCCAGCGCGCCCCACGCGACCCGGTAACGCTCCAGCGGCGGCATCGGAAAGCCGGCGCGCCGCTGCGTCTCGCCGACGAGCTGGTAAAGATCCTCAATGGCGCGCACATCGTCACCATCGTCCACGACGGTGACGGACACGCCTGCGCGCTCGGCACGACGCACGCCGTACCGGGTGTCCTTGTCAAAGCCGGCGAGCAGCGCATCGTCATCGGCAAGCTCGACGATGCGAGTCTGCCCGGCCTGGAGCGTCTCGGGAACATAACGCAGGTGCCCGCCACGGATGACGCCCTCCTCCAGCACCCCCATCGCGAGGCGCGGCTCGAGCTTGACGACGATGGCGCCATGCTGCCTCCCCGCGATGCGCAGGCCGATGAGCAATGCGCGCATCCACGCCCCGGCTTGCGGCGCACTCCAATCCAGGACCGGACCATGGGGCACGTACCAGAACGATCGACCGGCGATCAATGGTCGCTCCTGGGCGGCGGCGATGGCCACGATGACCCCGTCCTGCTCGAGGAGATATCGGCGCTGAGGCTGGCGGTCGAAGGCGGCGACTTGGCCCCAGGCCCAATCGTGGAGAAAGTCGCCTGACGAGGTCGCGGCCAGAAACGCCTGCCACGCGTCTGCATCGGCGTCTATGGCTGGGCGAAACTGCATCACGCGTTCCTCCGGCGGCGGCGCTGGAGAACACCACGCAGCTGGTCGAGCTCGGGCGAGTGAAGCGCGGCCGCAACGAGCACGAAGATCGTGCCGCCGGCGGCGGAGAGAAGCAGGAGTGCGATGAGTCGTCCCACGGCGTTATCGAGCATGCCACGCATCGAGCCTTCGAGAAGCGTCAGTCCGCCGAGCATGAGCAGCGCGGCGGCCAGTCCAGCCACGGCCGACCGGAACACGGTGCGCATGATGGCGGACGCCTCCACCGACTCGATCTTGCGACGCAGGAACCAGAGCAACCCGATGACCTCGAGGACCGCGGCAATCGAGAGCGCCAGCGCCAGCCCCTCGACACCCATCGGCCCCACCAGCATGGCCATCAGGGGCACATTGACGGCCACGGCGATGATTGCCCAGGCGACCGGCGTCTTGGTGTCCTGCATCGCGTAGAAGGCGCGCGTCAGGACGTGAACCACGATATGCCCGACCAAGCCGACCGCGAAAAAGAGAAGCGTGCTCGCAGTCCGCTCGGTGGCCGACTGGCTGAAGAGCCCGTACTGGTAGAAAACCGAGGTCAGCGGCTCCCGAAGCACAATCATGATCGCGGTCAATGGGGCCGCGACGAAGGTGAGGACCCGCACAGCGTTGACGACCTGCCGCCTGATCTCGCCGATGCGTCCCAACGCAGCATCCTGGCTGAGGGTCGGAAAGAGCGCCACCGCGATGCTCACGCCGATGACCCCGACCGGGATCTGGCTGAGCTGGAAGGCATAGTTGTACGCCGTCAGGCTGCCTTCCGGCAGGCCGGAGGCGAAGACGGTGCTGACCAGGAAATTGATCTGCCCGGCGGCCAGGCCCAGCGTGCGCGGCCCCATCAACCACGCGACGCGTCGCACACCGGGGTGCGAGAGGCCGATGGTGAGGTCGTAGCGCTGTCCCACCCGCGCCAGGTTCGGCAGCTGCACGGCAAGATGCGCCAGCGAACCGATGGCGACGCCCACGGCAAGACCCTCGACGCCCATGATCGGCGCCAGGAAGACGGCAGCCAGGATGATCGCGAGGTTATAGAGCAGCGGTGCAATGGCCGGCACGGTGAACTGCTGATAACTGTTCAGGACGCCGGTGACGACAGCGCCCATGCCGATCAGCACCGGGCTGATGAGCATGATGCGCGTCATCCGAATCGTCAGCTCGGTGGTCGACGCGTCAAACCCGGGAGCCACGATGGGTACGAACAATGGCGCGAAGATCGCCATCACCAGGCTGAATGCGGCGAGCGCGATGAGAACCAGGTTGATCACGCTGCTGGCGAGCTGCCATGCCTCCACTTCCTGGTCTCGCGCGCGATAGCTCGAGAAGACGGGGATGAGCGCCGCGGAGAGTGCGCCCGCGACGACGAGCTGGAAGATCGCATCGGGAATGCGGAAGGCGGCGAAGTAGGCGTCCAGCTCGCGGCTGGCGCCGAACTGCGAGCCGATGACCAAGAGCCGGATCCAGCCGAGCAGTCGACTCGCGAGCGCCGCGACGGTCAGGATGAGGCTGGCGGTGACGAGCACCCTCCCAGCCGACAGTCCGCTACCGCCGGACTCGGAACCGGGCTCCGGCGGTGGCGCGACCGACGGCGTCGGGCCCTCGCCTGCCTTCGTCACCGGCCGGACCGCCCGCTGGCCGCACGCCCGGCGCGCGGATGCGCATCGCGATAGGCACTGCGCAACGCGGCGTCGGAGAGGTGGGTATAGATCTGCGTGGTCTGGAGGTTCACGTGGCCGAGCAGCTCCTGGACCACGCGCAGGTCCGCGCCGCCCTCCAGCAGGTGGGTCGCGAACGAGTGGCGCAGCGTGTGTGGACTCGTGCGGCTCGGCGCGCCGACGGCCGTGACCCACCGCCCGATCACGAGCCGCGCGCCGCGGACGCTCAGCCGCGCACCGTTCGCGTTCAGAAAGACCGCGGCGTCCACGTCGCCTCCGTCCCGGGCTCGATCCGCCAAAACCCGGCGCGTATTGCCCAGATAGCTCTGCAGAGCGTCTGCTGCCGGCGCCCCGAACAGAAGCTCACGCTCCTTGTTGCCCTTGCCAACGACCCGCAGGCGCCGTCGCCGGAGATCGATGCGGTCGATGGTAAGTCCCGCGAGCTCACTGATGCGCATGCCGGTGGCGTAGAGCAGCTCGAGCATCGCCCCGTCGCGCCTGGCCAACGCGTCGTCCCGGCTGGGCAATCGGCGTGGCGCGGTCACGAGCTCCTCCGCCTGGTCAACCGAGAGGACGCGAGGCAACCGCGACGGGCGCCGAGGCGCGCGCACGCCAGCGAGCGGGTCAGTCTGGATGCGCCCATTGCGAAGCGCGTAACGATAAAGCGACCGCACCGCGGCCAGCCGACCCGCGATCGACGTCGGGGCGAGGCCGCGATCGGCCAGGGCGGAGAGGTATTCGCGCACCTCGGTTCGGTCGGGAGTTCGCCAATCCACGCCACGCGATCCCAGAAAGGCGAGGAACTCCGTCGCGTGGCGTGAGTACTCGGTCAGCGTGCCCGGTGAGGCGTTGCGCCCGCGCAACCCGTCGAGGAACGAGTCGAGCGCGTCCCGCGCGCCCGACTCGAGCAGGGAGGGAGCGACCGCCTCAGCCTCCACCGCCGCCGGTCACGGTCGCCGTGGGCTCCGACAGGACCGGTTCCCGACCGTTCTCCTGCTCGCGCCCTGCGGGTGCGCCACTCGCTGCGGCATCGGCGACCGGCCGCGTCCAGGTCGAGTAGTCGCAGTCGGGATAACGATCACAACCCCAGAAGGATCGGCCCTTGCGGCTGCGCTTGGTGGTGACCGTCCCCTGGCTGCACTGCGGGCAGGTGCCAAATCGCTCACTGGCCGGTGCCGCGTTCTTCTTGATGTACTTGCAGTCGGGGTAGCGGTCGCACCCCACGAAGGGCCCGAAGCGCCCGCGCTTCGCGGCCAGGTGGCCCTCACCACACTGTGGACAGGCCTCCCCGACACCCGGCATGTCGAGCGCCTCCGGCTCCTCGCCGGGAAGTGGCTGGGTGTACTTGCACTCCGGATAGGCGGGGCAGCCGAGGAACCAGCCGTTGCGGCCGAAACGCTTGATGAGCATGTCGCCCTTGTCGCCGGTCAGCGGGCAGGGGATGTCGGTGACCTCGACCTGTTTGACGATCTTCTCCTTGCCCTCGATCACCTTGGCGGCGAATGGGGTGTAGAAATCGCGCACCATCGGGACCCAGTCCTGTTCGCCGCGCGCCACGTCGTCGAGATGCTCCTCCATGCGTGCCGTGAACTCGTAATCGACGATGTCGGGGAAATGCTCGGTCAGGAGATCGATCACGCGGAACGCGGACTCCTCGGGGAAGAGCCGGCGATCCGTGATGACCACGTAGCCGCGCTCGCGGATGGTGCCGACCGTCGGCGCGTACGTGGATGGCCGACCGATGCCGTGCTCCTCGAGCGCCTTGATCAGCGACGCCTCGGTGAATCGCGGAGGTGGCTGGGTGAAATGCTGTTCAGACGCAAGGTCGGCAAGGCGGAGCGCCTCCCCTTCCTTCAGCTCGGGGAGTACCGCCATGCGCTCGTCGGGCTCGTCGTCCTGGCCCTCGACGTAGACCGCCTGATACCCGTCGAAGACGCGCTTGCTGGTTCCTGCATGGAGGGTGTAGCGGCCAGCCTTCACATCCACGCCGACGAGGTCGAACCGGGCAGGGGTCATCTGACTTGCCAGGGCGCGCTTCCAGATCAGGTCGTAGAGACGAAGCTCTTCCGGCTTGAGGTGCGCGCGCAACGATTCCGGCGTTCGAGCGAAGGAGCTTGGCCGAATCGCCTCGTGCGCTTCCTGTGCGCCGCGGCTTTTCGTCTTATAGGCGTTCGGCTTGGATGGCACGAATTCGGCGCCGTAACGGCTGCCGATGAGATCGCGCGCCTCGCTCACGGCGCTGCTCGCCATGGTCACCGAGTCGGTTCGCATGTACGTGATGAGGCCGACTTGGCCCTCCGGCAGGCTGATTCCCTCGTACAGGCGCTGGGCGACGCTCATCGTGCGCTTGGCGCCGAAGCTCAGCTTGCGCGATGCCTCCTGCTGGAGCGTGCTGGTGATGAACGGGGGCGACGCGGTGCGCTTGCGCTCGCTGCGAGTGACCTTCTCGACGCGGTACTCCGCCGCGCGCAGTGCCGTCTCATGCTCGCGCGCCTCGGCCTCTGAGCCGACCTTGGCCTTCTTTCCGTCGATCCGCGTCAGCTCGGCCACGAACTGCCCATCGGCAGAACGCGCCAGGGTCGCTGCGATGCTCCAGTACTCCTCAGCGGTGAAGGCCTGGATCTCCCGCTCGCGGTCGACCACCAGGCGCACGGCGACGCTCTGCACGCGTCCAGCGGTCAAACCGCGGCGGATCTTGCTGGCGACCAGCGGACTCAGCTTGTATCCCACCAGCCGGTCGATGATGCGCCGTGCCTGCTGCGCGTTGATGAGATCGAGATTCAGCGAGCGCGGATTGGCAAAGGCCTCCTCGATGGCGCTCTTGGTAATCTCGTTGAAGGTGACCCGATGGATGCGATCGTCGGGCAAGCCTGCGTGCTCGACGATATGCCACGCGATCGCCTCCCCCTCCCGATCGAGGTCCGTCGCCAGCCATACCTGGTCGGCCTTGCGGGCGGCCGTCGTGAGGTGATCGAGCTCCTTCTTCCGATCGCTCAGCGGCTCGTACGTGGGCGTGAAGTCGCCGTCCACGTCCACGCCGAGCTTCTTCTTCGGCAGATCGCGGACATGGCCATAGCTGGCCGTGACATGGTAGCCAGGACCCAGGTACCGTTCGATGGTCTTCGCCTTTGCCGGTGACTCGACGATCACGAGGTCGCCGGCGGCGGTGCGCTTGCGGGGCATCGGTCAGCGAGTGTAGCACCGGCCCCGTCCTCGGCCGCCAATGGCGGGCCGGCACGACCAGGCCGGTTGCTGCGGGGATGCCGCTGCGGCAAGCGGGGGGACGATCAGTTCGCGAAGTCCCACGTGATGATGACGTGCGAGCCGTTGTCCGCGAGACCAAATCCCACTCGCCCCCACCGCGGGTTGAGGATGTTGGCAATGTGGTTCCACTCGCCGGGATAGGGTTCCGACATGAAGGCGCCATGGCACCAGTCCAAGGTCCCCTGAGCGCCCTTCCCGTAGTAGTGGCATTGGTTCTCGCTGGCCCCACTGAACCCCACGCCACCCGCGGACAACCGCTGATACAGCGACTGGCCGTTGAGCGAGGTATGGCTGTAGTAGTCATTGCGCAACTGGTCCGCCGCATGCGCCGATGCGACCGCCGACATGGCCGAATCGAGGACCACCGGCGCGAAGCCGTAGGCGGCACGTGCGGCGTTGATCTGGTTCAGGGCGTGGCCCGCCAAGCTCGATGCGGGCGCGGGGGCTGGCACGACCGGGGCGGGCACCGGAGTCGGCGCGGGTGCCTGAACTGGCGCGGGTGCCTGAACTGGCGCGGGTGCCTGAACCGGGGCCGGAGCGGGTGTCTGAACCGGGGCCGGAGCGGGTGTCTGAACCGGGGCGGTGCGTGCTGAGGTCG